>JAALOO010000851.1_pt1 | contig 24866 bp, 17 predicted proteins | sample 7257641 | NCBI WGS metagenome assembly JAALOO01 (sample SAMN14085613, study PRJNA598686) | mite metagenome | biome: ENVO:01001000; feature: ENVO:01001002; material: ENVO:01001226; isolation source: single female mite from University of Michigan culture on fish food culture... ...
GTGGTGGTGGTGGTGGTGGTGGTGGTGGTGGTGGTGGTGGTGGTGGTGGTGCTCTTGTAGAGGCACTTACTGCAGTCAACATTAGTCGGCGAGTCGTTACTGGCCATCTGGACGCTCGCTGCCTGATCACGGCAACCAGAAGATGCCTCCCTGTCGACCACTGCAACACTGCTCGCTGAAGTGGCAGAGGGGAGAGAACATCCGCCCGTCTGCAGGGTTAGGGTCTTCTTCTCTCGGTGCATGCCTGTGCCGCAGACTGCTGTTGCCTGGTGCTGGGAGAAGGAACTGCAAAAGTGCTGTGCACTACTCGGCTCAGATTGGCCTGCCTGAGCGTAGTGGATGCATTCGCGGTGGGTGGCAAGAGCTGCAGGACGCTGCACTGCATCAACTTGATGAAGGGCACTTTTACTGCTGCTGCTGCTGTTGCTCCTTGCCAGAGGCGACAATCAGAGTAACCGAGTTGGGCTTCCTGGGAAAGTGGCAGGGAGAAAGTTTGTCTGGTGGTCAATTTGAGGCCAGAAATGTGCTGTGGTGAGTGTGAATGTGTGTCTTCTGTCGGTGTGCGCTCTGTGTTGATGTTGTGGCAGGTGTGTGCAGCCTGAAGGATGTGCATTTGCTGCCGGGCAGTCAGTCAGTCTGGCAACACTCTTCTTGCCAAGACTCGTTTCTACCAGCAAACCACACTTTCTTTTCCGTCTGCTTTTCTTACCTTCTTCTGTTTGCTGTACTTTTCTCGTTCTTCCTCGCTTGTTTTTAATCGACTTTCAAGTGCGCTCTAGTGCAACATGTCTCTTTGAGATGCTTTAAACTGGCCAAGTTCTTCTTTCTCTTTTTCTTCTTATGTTTTCTTTAAAAGAGGGACACCTTTTGAGGGTCGAGCTTTTGTGAATGACACAGTTAAAATTTGCAATTCAATCAGGTTGAGTGCGGTGAAATTAAATATACATTCACTAGTAACTTATGATGAGTATACGAGCAAAGAATCACGGCACTCTTAGTACATTCGTGAATTAGTGTACTTGCAGAAAGAAATCATGATCTTATTTTTTCCTCGATTTCTGGTAAGAGTTGGCGTACTTGAGCTGTGGCAAATGCAGTGCCCATAAAAGGGAGAGCAAGTGCTCGAAAGGAAACAATTGAAGCTGCTCTACAATAAGATGATGCATTGAGAACTGGCGAATAGATGGATGAACGGTGAACGGTAGAGGCAGCAAGAGTAACACGGAATAGTATTGTATGACACTGCTAATGCGAATGACCGAGTTGAAGTGCAATATGAGCGCACTGGTAAGAAGGCAAGCGAGAAAGCACGGGGCTTCTCGATCCGCCTTTTAACTGATACGGAGAAACGGAACAAGGCCTGCACAAACTTGATCGATGGAATCACATTTCAAAGTTCGGTGATGGCGTGAAGGCTTCCTCCAATTGCCGGCTGTAGTTGTGCAGAGAGTAACTTTGTCCAGTTATAATTGAGATCATTGAAGAGCAGAGATAGAGGGACGACCGATGAGGGGGTGAGCCGTCAGGCTGAGGCGATTGCCATTTCTTGTCAATGGCGCCCCTATGCGATGAGCAGCTTGTACAGATAATGACTGCACGCGTTTCTCACTTTACCGGCGAGACAAAAGAGCAAGAGTGGGAGAGGGCGAAACTCCCAAGCAGTACTACAACGTAAGATATTTGTAAACACCAGTCGATAAGAGCAGGCGAAATGGCTGTACTGTGGTGACGAAACAAACGCGGTGGCCAAAAACGTGGGAGTGGTGATTGCAATGTCGAAAAAAGGTTGGCGGTACTTTGGCACTAGACTTGTCTATTTTTCGAAGCGACTCCTCTCTTCAGTATTCACCTCTGAGAGCTAGAAGAGATTTGGAGCCAGTTTGCCAATCTGGCGCTTCACTAGTATTCGATCTTGTCGGCAGCTACTGCCACCTCTCTTTTCATTACTGGTTGTGCAAGCGCTACCACAGCACGGCAGACCAAACAAATGATACTGCATCTGGCAAACACACCAGAGTGATTATTAGTGATGATGAGCAACAAGAGTGTGTGTGAGTGCGGGTGGGCGGGGTGGGCAGCGGGAGTAACTTTGCAACTGTACTGGCGGGTGATCAACTGAGAAGAGAGAAAGAGGGCTGGCGCGACTGCCGGTGGAGGAAGACCGCTGTGTTGATGCTGATTTTGTCGTTGTTGTTGTTGTTGTCGCCGTCAGTATCTGTCCCTCTACTTGCTGGTGGCACCGGGAGTCTGATGAAGAGGACTGATGGAGAGGCAGCGCAACGTCGTTGCCTGCAGCAGTCGACTCTGTCTGCTGTCGATGGCGTCCAGCAAGCAAAACTGGTATCCAGCAGTGGAATAGGTTGTAGGAGAATACACCACGTGAAGGCGTCGCTTTGATGCAAATGTGTAGTAGGTGCGCGATGAGCCGATACCAGCAGTGCACTACTGCCCAGCTGATGAGGGTGATGTCGGTTGTCCTGGTCACACACAGACAGTGGTAATGAAAAGCAGCGAAGCAAGGATTGGCATCTGACAGTGATTAGCGCTGAAAGGGTATGGTGGGGATCATCAGTGACGAAGATGACTGTTTGAAAATGCTAATGAACTGGGCGCCGTGCAACTTGAAATAAGTGAACTGCTTTCCCGGGCATCGCTTTCAGAGTGTTGGGCACAGGCTAAAGTCAGCGTTCCAAAAGAGCCAGCGGTACTGGCGCGGGTGCTTGTGTGAGTGTGTTTTTGCGGGCTGCCCGCTTGGCGCAATGTCGTGGCCGAGACTGAAGCTCAAGAGAAAGCGTACACAGAGAAAGCGTCTACTGAAGAGAACGAAGCAATTTGGGTCCGCGTGCGCCGATTCGTGCCGAGTCGGTGCGAGTTTTCTCCTCCAGAGTCAAAGAGTGCTGGAACGCGCTGACGTAGCAATCACGCACAGCGGATGGAAAGAAAGACAAAGATGGTAGTTCCAGGAAAAAAGGACATTACAGGGAGAAGGCGTTTGGGTGAGAGTTCTTCCACAGTGGAATCATCACCGAAACACACACACAAACAGACAGATACACAGACAGCTTCAGTTCGACTCCACCTCCACCCCATGCTGCAACCATTGCCTAACGCATGCGTCAGCAGTGTGATCACAGTGTCCAAATCAAAACAACTCCAGTCGCCAACTCGCGGATTCTCACGTGACTGCGCGGCTTGCACTGCAAGCCTTGCACACAGACGCATTGAAGTGAGTGAGAGAGAGAGAGAGAGAGAGAGAGAGAGAGAGAGAGAGAGAGAGAGAGAGGAGAGAGAGAGAGAGAGAGAGAGAGAGAGAGAGAGAGAGAGAGAGAGAGAGAAAGAAGGCGCGCTCGAGAAAGAGGCCTGCTCCAGGAGGAAGAAGGCCAGGACGTGAGGGTTCACCAAGAAAGAATACACTAGAATATCTGAACCGGTAGTCAAGAGTATGCGCACTTAGTGGGCCAATGGGTAAATGTTAGCACAGGCAATGTGCGAATCGACTTCCGTCAACACACTGTTAATGGGCTGTCACATGCATCCTTGTACTGTTTGCACTGGAAGACTAGGAAGTAACTTGGTAGTTTATTCTGTGACTTTAACCAGTGAGAGAGGGCTATCAACAAACATGGACTCACTTACTGCGGAGAAGCAAGGTTTATCGATGATTGCAGCGTTGTTGACAAAACACTTCCTTGACCAGTGAAAGGGATTTGTTGTGGTTCAGTGGTGAAGGGAAGCAAAGAATAAGAGAAATCTCTGGTAGGAATTAGTAGCTGTACAATCGATTCCAAGTTGGGTGATTAGTGCCGCGAATGGACAGATAGAAGACCAGTCAGATGTCAGATGACAAGATCAGCAGCAAGAGTGCTGCTTTAGAGCAGCCAGCAAATTGCTAAACTTCTTTTTCCCGTTTACTCTCTTTGCAGCTATTTACAGCATAAATACCAGGCCTCTAAACCGGCGAATATATAATGGCCCATTGAGAAGGAATGCATATACATAGTAGAGAGGGAGAGAGAAAGAAAGAGACTAAGCGAATTATGAGGGTGAGTATCCAACTCTGTAGATAGCAAACGAGTAGTTGGATGTTGGTGAGGAGAGAAGGCTTGGCCAATGCTCTGCTTTCTCTATAGCTAGTTCGCTGTGGGTGAAGATTCACCAGTGAGAGAGAGAGAGAGAGAGAGAGAGAGAGAGAGAGAGAGAGAGAGCGACTGAGAAGAAAGTAAAATCTGGTAGCACCATGCGGACTGGTTCACATGGCCGACTGCGCAGCGAATGTCTGTGTACAGCTGTCGTCTCACGTACGCCATCTCGTCCAATGGGTTAGCCGGGGTGCGCGGTGATGGGCTGATTAAATGAAGGCCCCCCTACCGTACAGTACTCTCAATGGCTGCTCTGCTGCTAGTGCTAGTTTTCATTGCGTCACCTTCTACTGCCAAAAGAGACCACTGTCTGTTCTGTCTTTGCTAAACATCATTGAATCCCACATATAACTGGTATTTTTCCACTGTTAAGTCGGCATGGCACAGTAGGCAATACTTTAATTTGATTTCTCTTCTTTTTGAAGACATGTGCCTTCAGTAGACATGTTTTCAAGTTGGCAAAACTGCTTTCGAACACATATTTTATTGCAACTTTTTTTGGTTATTTTTTATTGCTTGATCCAAAGCACTTCCTTGTTTCAACTTTTTGTATCTATTAGCTAAAATGTCAATAACTTTCTTTAAACACTTACCTCTGATAAAATTATTCGATACTTTTATCTCTTTCTGATCAGTTAAAAACGAAGCATTGTGTTTAATTCTGTCAATACTGACTATCAACGGACACAAATGACAAGCACACAGCAGAACAGACAGTTTGACACAAAAGGTTTTTTCCCAGAAATAAGTACTCTTTCTGGCCAACTTTAGTTCAGAGTATTCGTGTATTGTTTTTTAATGGTTAATCAATTCTATAGAGAAACACGACGCTATTGTACTACCGACTAGAATTGGTTACCAATTTAATTAAACACAATCTACGTTTGGTAAATTAAAACCGAAAGTTTGTCAGAGTTGCAAATAATAAATCTTTTATATAAAACTTCCCAAAACAACACCTCAAACTGCTAGCCTAAAGTGGCCTCTTATTCTAAGCGCTTTGTCTGCCAACTTTTCGCACTTAAAACAATTGTTTCTGTACTAAAGTAGCCTGAACAGTGAAGCGAAAATGACATGATGATTGGCAAGTGCTTTCGAGGTTGGAATTTCATTATGTTTTTGACGGTAAATAATTCCCAAAAATGAAAACATGTTGTTAATATTAATTTTGCTTTTCGCAAAGTGGAAACATGGTAAATTGTGTTATTTTTATAATTACAGGCACATGTTTTGTTCATGTTTTCTAAGTTTGCTAAGAATGGCATAAAAAAGAATGTCTGGTTTTCCTGTCTCAATAACTAGTTCGAATAGGACGCCAGTCTGGCGTGGCTCACTGTCTGACCTTCACCCTCAACTGCTGCCATCATACCCTAACCAGTCTTTTCGTTTAGTCCATTGTGCGTCTGGCAGCCCTTTGCGATGACCTTGAAAAGAGTGAGAAAGCATGAAAAGGGGACTGCAAGTGCTCACTACTTGGAAACCAAGTGTGTTCACTTTCACTGGTACTCCTATCATAAATTGTCTTTCGCGCAGTGTTCGCCTGTGACAAACTCGTTTCCATTGCCTGTCACTCTCTATCCGATGGCAGTGCAATATGCTATTTGTTTTTGCAAGCCAAACTGTAGCGGCCATGTGATTCGTTTGACAAGCAATTAGTGGTGGTGGTCGCTCGGCAGAGGATCACTCCAAATAATCATAACGCAACTTCAATGTGTATCGCTGAGTTTAAACAGAAAAAACTAACTGAGATTGATAAAAGTTTATAAATAGAGTTCAAGTTCATAAGCAATTTATTTTTGTTATTGACTTCATTTTGTGGCAACCCTCAAGTAAAGGAAGTAAATCCTCAAAAAGAGGGTATCCCTACAGGTGTAATCGATTTTGCTTTTGCTGGTTGCAATGTTTTGATGCACCTGGAGAGAAAGATCACAGGACCATCCAGCTTGACAATGAACATAACTTGCTTCAACAGGAAAATGACATCTAAACAAATCTGCAATCGATCAGGCGGTGTGACTAGATGAAAGCAGTGCATTGAAAACTTTCATATTGCTGTTTTTGCTATTTTTAGGTTTTGTTAGTTTATAACTACCAAAAGCGATGTCAGTATAGATTGTTGACAAATTGTTGCTTACAATAAGAAACTTTACAGCATGATCAAAGCTAATTTAAATAAATATTATTATTAAAGCCAAACGTCATGTCAAGTTTAACCCTTTAGCCACTTACAACAAAAAGCCAATTTTAAATCTTCAGAGGGAACATTCAAAAACTTTTTTTAATTTTTAATTTTATTATTAACTTTTAGTAAAGTATTTTGTGGAATGCGTAGCCACAAAACTGAATTTAAAAGTATGCAAAAAGTACTACAGTTGGCACTAACTAGTCTTAGGGCGCTCAATGCCAAAGCTCTAAAATGGCACACGCCTACTTTCAATCTTTTCATTTACTCAGTTGTACACTCAGTAATGCTGTTGTCATTTAATTTAAACCAACCGACGACACAAGCAGACATGTCGATCTCAATCTATCAATATACAGAATGAAAACGTCAAACATGCAATGCCTAACATGGTGCAGTCTTGCTCATCATACTTACGCACACTGCCTAATCGATTCATACCCAAACATCCTGTCACAGTTTTAGCAATGTCAAAGAAAAGAACAACTACTAACCCGATCACGCATGATTTTTTGTCCTTGTTAAATTAAAAATTAAAAATAGTTTTTAATTTGTTTCTAAAAAGATTAATTTTAAAAAGTGACAATTTTGTATCGCTAATTGCTTAAATTATGAATGATTATTTTTATGATTGATTATTATTTAAAAAAGTTAAATATTTTATTGTAATAATATTATTGTATTTTATTCAATGTTTTTAACTTTAAAATCTCAAATTACACTATCTTTCAGCACAAAATGAATGTTTTTCAAATTAATATTTTAAATATTCTATCAAAAACAGATTATCTCAATAGTTTTAGTATATTAAAAAAAGTAGAGGTTGGTAACGCGGCGCGCGGAGAGATTTACAATAATAAAAAAGTAAACTTACTTATCTGTAGACATATATAGTTGAAAATCTAAATAACATGTTTTGTTATTGTTTAATTAATAATATTAAAAACAACACGTTGCATAATATTTGAAACACAAAACAATGAAAACAATTTTGCAATACTCACAATTTAAAGAAACATGTTCAATGGGATTCAGTACTTTATGCGAATCTACTAAATTCGTCAAAACACAATTAAATAATGTTGATTTTGAAGTAATAAAAACCACATATAAACAAAGTTTGCTTGTACTTAGTTGACTTTAAATGACACCTTCAAATGAAAAGACGTAAATGAAGTAGCAGCTGAAAAAATAAAGTATTCATTACCGTACAATGAGAGACTCACAAATGCTGCTCGTTTACTGAGCAAACAATTTCACTTGACTGCTATTTTTTGTGCTGTGGCCAGTCTAATAGTGTACGAGGGAAGGCAGTTTTTCTTTGTGGTTTGAATGAATACAAAAACAACACTCAACTGGTTGTTTTGATCGGTACGAGAATCAAGTGTACGTGCGCTTTGAAGGATGTACAGCAGAGAACAACAGATTGGCGGGCAATGGTTCGTGGCAAGAGCGTGTCTTGATCGGTTAGATGAGTTGGTGAAGTAGATGCAGTAGTGATGTGACGATTGAAAACTGAATAACAGGTATGAACGAGATATGTTTTGCCTGGGCAAGAAAGATACAAAAGAAACTGACAAAGCCAATTCAAGTGGAGAGTAGATGTAATGCTCAGATCTATGGCAATTAGAAAGCAGTGATTAGCGCTTTCTTTCTAGACAATGCCTCGCGTTAAAAGGGGGTTTTATCGATACTTATACTTGATGACCTTTAATTGCTAACACTTATCGATATGTATTTTTACTTTTAAAAATTGTTTTTTAAACTGGTAAGCATTTACAAAAGTAAAATATAAATAAAGTTTTTTCAAATATAAAATCACACAATTTTTTAAAACTGAAACTTATTCAATTTGTTATATTTAGTTTAAACTAAAATACTGATAACAATTTAACTTACACACGAGTTTACTAAAATAAAACTATTTAATAAATAAAATTTTTCTAGTTTTGTTTTTAAAAAGCCTTTATTTTAATGCCAAAATTATTACAAAAGAGTTTGTCATAGGAAACAGAAAATTGTTTCATTTCGTCACAAAAAGATGCAAAAAATAAATACGTTACAAAAACAAGACTAGGGAAAATCGGTTTCATCGATCATCTTTGCTGCCAAAATGAGTAAAGTGTCAATCCTTGAATAGTGTTTGATTTGTATGAAAAAGAGTATAAAAATTGCTTGATTCAGTTTGAGTAGTAAAGAACCAGCAACAGCCGTCAGCGAATAGTAGTCAATGTAAATTGGTTTTGTTCCAAAAAGGTGAGCAATTCAAAGTGAAAGTAAAAATGCTTGAGGAAGTAAATGCCCTCAAAATGTGACTATAGTATGCAAATCTGTAGCTCATTGTGCCTGTCGTTAAGTAAAGTTGAGTTTCACGTAAAGCTCAAAAACGAGTCAAGGCTGATCGCATCTAAAAAGTGGTTGTCTAAACTTCGGTTGTATCTTCGGGCACTCCTCGAGTGGCAATGAGATAGTTGGAAGCTTGGCGTAGGTTCCAATTAAACTTTGTCAGCATTTGGGCCCAATCACAGGTCACCTCAATGTTGTGTGAGCGGAGCTGCTGGCGTAATCTCTGAAAAGAAGAAAATCATATGTCAACGTTTGTACTAATAAATTACACTTTCATCATTCACTTACGACACACTTGATGGCTTTGTGAATGTCCCACTCGGTGGTGTCGAGAATCTGAGCACACTCGTTGTCGTCGAGGTTGGCCTAAGAATACAATGTTTTACATGTTTGAGCTGGAAAGTTCAATACAATACCTCATTTCCAAGAACTTTCTGCATGACCCGAACTTCGTCTCTGTCTACTGATAGTTTTACAGATGAGTGGGCCACAGTTCCATTAGTCTGCGCTGGAGATATGGTGTTTTCCAGAGAATTACCACAAGCCGAGTCTGACTGATCCACAGTACTTGAATCGCTTTGCTCAACTTCTGGTGATTCATTTGTTTCGAGATCGTCTTTAGCAGTTTGCCCAAGTTTAATACTTTCAAATGCTTTTTCCATTTCACTTTCGAGAGATTCAGTCAGATCGTCGGTCCTAAATGGAAAATGTTCAATTAGTCATGTTCTGAGAGGGAAAGAGGAAAGCATACAGATATGTTCGGCTAGAGTTTGGCTGCAGGGTCAAAGGTGCTGAAGCTCCATTACAGTCACTAAAGCTAGTCAAAGCAAAGCTGGCGTTGTTAGTAGCTTTGTTGTTGTTGTTGTAGACGTTCAAGAAAGCGGCTGGTGCTTGTGGGCATGATACTTGCTTGAGAACCGGTACGTGCCTGTGAACTAGTGGAGGCGATTCGTGCTTCACCGAATCGTAGGTGAGATCTTCAGAGAGGTGAACCGAGCCGTAGTCAGCGGCAGCGTCCTGAGCAGAGCTGCCAGACAGCTCGGCGGGAATCACCAACGGATGCCGACGTTGATGGGTCTTTAGCTGAATCAGAGGTCGACTGCGGTCTCGCGGCGGCAGTGGCAGCGCATTGCAGTTGGCTACGCTGCTGTCGCTTCCAGGCAAACTACCTGCCACCGTCTGCTGACTGCACAAAACACCGTCCCCACTAGGAACCGGCGGCGGTGAACCTGAAAAAGGGAAAGTTGTTGTTGATTACTATTGCTCGAGTGGAGATGAGCAGTGCGTACCCAATTGCGAACGTGAAGAAGCGACGCGAGCCAGACCAGCCGTCTGCGCGGTGGTTGGCAGACGAGGCTGCGAAAATGACCGGTTGCCGCGCACCTTTGGCCTGAGCACTTGGCCAATGCCTGCAGAACGGAGCATTCGCAGAGGATTGCTGTCCTCGCTGGCTCCGTGGGTGAATGTGCTGGAGACTGAGGAGGTGACTGGCGGCTGTGACGGCGGCGGCGGTGGCTTCACGTCCGGCCGCTTGTCCAGGTGCTCCTTGGCAGTGCTGCACGGGTTGGTTGGCTGCGCGGCTGGCGAGACGCCCTTTTCCACCAAAGACAGGTAGGCTTCCTTTGCCGCCGGAGTAATGCTCTCGATGATGTTGCCAATCGACTCGGTTTCTTGGCTAAACGTTCGGCGTTCACTCTTTGGCGACGACTTGTGAGTGTGGGGAAACTTGAATGAAAACTTGCGCTTGTTTGGCGAGTTGGGCGTTTTTGGAGAGTCATTTTTTGTCAAATCGAGCTCATCCTCCATTGTGCGAGTGGCAAGCATGTCCTTGGCCATAGCGATGGCTGATTCGAGTTCGTTTTGTTCGGCTTCCGAAATGTGCTTTACAGCTGATGGCTTCTTTTTTGAATTGCATGCCTCTATCATCTTGAGGTTCAGCTCGAGAACTTCATTTTTTACGTTAATACCATTTTCATTAATCGCCGTCTCAGACTCTGCAGTCTCATTGTTTAGATCAGTGTTTATGTGAGGTAGTTCACGAAAAACCTCTTCCATAAACGAAAAGCCAAGGTCAATTGCCTGAAAATGTTACGGTTACAAAAGGGAGAAAGTGTTACAAAGCAGGACACTTACCTCAAACGGAGGACTTGCCGGGTCAAAATGTTCTTCATCGCTAATCTCGTGGTACTCGTGATTTTCCTCCCCACAATTGCCGTTGTTGAGCGAAACTGAGCTGTTGCGGGCATAGGAGGCAATGGGGTGCGATATGTGAGGCAGCTTGCTATTACTCTCACTAGTGCCGGCAGAATAGTTCTTAGGCAAGTGGTGATGGTTGCCTTCTAGGAAAGAAACATTGCCAAAGAAAACACCATCAGCACCGACATGACCAGTATGTTTAAAATCACCTTGAGGCTTGGAAATCATTTCCGGCCGGAGACGATGCTTGCGATTGCCGTACGGCGAAGAGTTGTTGCTGCCGTGGTGGCTTTTTGATTCAAGGAATCCACGTATAAACTTGGATGATTGCAGTACAGTGGAAGTTATGGTGGAGGCAAGCGAGTTGTGGCCACTTGCGCCGTGTCCGCTGCTGTGACTGTTGTGATGGCCATTAGAGCTGCCCGTTGAAGAGGAACTGCCACCAGAGAGAAAGTTGGTCATGAACGAGTTGGTTGAGCTTCCAGAAACGGGGCACACGTTTGAGGGCAAATTTTGGCCGAGATAGGCAACAAAATCGCTTGGATTAAAGATGCCAGTTTTGCGATCATTGCTGACGCCTTTCCAGAATGATGGGTGTATGCCATTCTCGGTGGCAGCGCCGTCTCCCCGAGACTTGTCAATGACCGTCACTATGTCGCCTGTTGTGTAGGACAAAAGCTCCTTTTGGTTGCCGTGATTCGAGTTGCGTATTGCCTGCAGCAAAACGGGCTTGCAATCGGGTAACATGGAAACAATTTCAGAAAACTTTGGCCGTGTATCAGGTTCATGGCGCCAGCATTTGAGCATCAATGAGTAAAACTCGACGGGGCAGCACTCTGGTTTGGCCAATCGCTGATGGTTGGGCGCATCGATTGCTTCCAAAATTTGCTGACCAGTCAGGGCGATCCAAGGCTGAAAACCGTATGAGAACATTTCCCACAGCGTCACACCATATGCCCAAACGTCAGATTGAGAGGTAAATTTGAGAAAATTGATGCATTCAGGCGCACACCAAGCGATGGGTAACTTTAGGTTGACATTAAAGTTGCTCTGATAGTAGTCTTTGCCAACACCGAGAGCCCGTGAAAGACCAAAGTCGGATATTTTGACTTTGTTTTTGGCAAAAACAAGAACATTTCTTGCCGCCAAATCCCTGTAAAAAATTGTTTTTAAAATAAAAGTTTTTAATGAACTTTTAAATCAGACGTACCGGTGGATCAATCGTCGCGTCTCTAGATAGGCCATGCCATCGGCAATTTGAGATGCAAAGGTGCAAAGAGAGGAAACCGGAAAGTGAGATGTCAGATTAGGTTCTTTGAGGCACTCGAGCAATGATCGCAGTGGAGCCAGTTCAGTGATGAGCATAATGGAAGGCTCGAGAACGATCCCATACAAGGTGACAATGTGTTCATTTGAAATGGAGTGCATCAAGGCGGCTTCTTTGAGAAACTCGGTGCGATTATTCTCGAGCCGCTCCTCCGAGAGACATTTGATGGCCACTTGAATGCATTGTCCTTTGCCATTTGTCCAGACACCTAAAGTACGAATACAAAATGTTACGGTGTTTCGATACACTCTATTTCAAATTTTACCTTGTTGTACTAGTCCAAACTCTCCTACTCCTAGCTCCTTGTTGATGAGGAGTGATTTTTGCGAGATTATGTGAGCAATTGGAGGGCGTGCAGACAAACTGTCCGAATCCACGATGGGATGGCAGATGCTGACGGCATGGTTGTTGTTGTTGTTGCTGCTTTGATTGGAACCGCTCCTATGTCTTCGAATGTATTGCTCATAGAGAACCTTCATGGTTGCAAGAGTGGTAGCAAGTGCAGAGATAGTCAAAGTGAAGCAATCATCTTTGGGGTGTGAATCGTTTTTGGTAATAATCCTTTTGCTGCCTTTTTGTTGTTGTTTCCGTCGCTTTTGTCAGCGCTTTGATGATCAGCTGCTAGGTGAGTAGGCGGCGCGTTAGATGAGATGCGATTAGAGATTGGCAATGTTGTTTTGTGGTCAGTGCAAATCATGTGGCCCTTAATCATAAACAAGTGGTTGAATTGGCTGACTGGTCGGGCTGATGTCCAGTCACTGCACTGAATAGTCTGGCCCTGGTCAAGCGGCCCAGTCTGACCAACGGGCTCAACGGTGGGGAGTTGCAAAGTGGAAGCTGCGGTGAGATTTGCGTCCCGTCGCTTTCAGTGTGTATTGCAGCTGCAAGCTTCTGTTATTCGCCTCACTCTCGGAGTTCATCGAGCTAAGAGCTGTCTCTCTCTTTCTCTTTTGTGGCCGCTGTGGCCGCCGTCTCTCTTGTCTGCTCAGTGTCGCCGACTGGCCTCTTGCTTCGGCGTTGTCCGCGTTGTGACCACAGCAGCCGAGTGCCACTACTACAGACTGAGGGTAGCGAGAGTGGTAGGAGAAGGAGGCGAGCAGCGCCCATAGCATTCAATTCAATTAACGAATCAGCGCCGATCAGCGGGTGACATCAGTGCAGCAAGTGTCGAAATCTGCCAGATAATCATCCAGAGTGCAGCTGATCACTAGCTGATGAGGATTGAGGCACTTGGGCCTTTCAAGCTCGTCCTCACTAGTACAAATGAAATGGGAGCAGCGAAAGAGAGTAGCGTAACGGAATGTGTTAGGTTTTCACTAACCAAAGTGACAATTCTTGGCGGTCTCTGCGGCAGCTCTTTTTTGCGGCGGCAATCCATTTTCTATTTCCATCAGCGGCACATTGCCCGCACTCGGGAGCAATGACATTGAGGATCATTGAGAATCATTCACAGTGGCAGACTCTTTTGACAGTATCCTTTAGGTATAACTTTCAGCCTTAAGTGCCAAAAATGACTTCGAGCAAGAGAACTGCGCTGCCACTGCTTTTTTGCACCAGCCTAGACAGTAATTCGGTGAAATGAGGGCATCGATTGAAATGATCCGATTGCGCCGACAAGATTGTCTTGTCGGGGGTGAGAATGTGCGCGCTTTGTCTTTACATGCACAGACAGCATTGGGGCACAAATCGAGGTCGGCGCTGGTCGTTCGGTCTTTATTGTGCAACAAGTTCGAGAGCGAGAGTGGCTGTGTGTCGCGCTTCGCTGACTTATTTCTCCCAGCAATCCTTTCATGATGAAAGCGAACAAGAAGAGACATGTACTGCACTTGCAGCATGTTATCACTGGCCAACTAGTGAAGCAAGGCCATCCTAGAAGGCACCCTTTCACTGCCCCGGTCGTACATCAACTTTCTAATTGACAGTACTGCCCCTCTCTCCAACTATTATTAAGTCGACTGGCAAATTCTGTGGTATTCTATAAATAGACACTGAAAAGGACGTTCTAAAGGAGAGAGGCAGTAGTAGCCATTCATTGGGTCAATTTATTGCAAATAAGTTACGAGAAGTGGCAGTAGTGGTTGTGGTGAGATAATAATAAGTTAACAAGTTAAGTCATGTAGACAATGGATAAGTCATTGAGTTAAGCGGTCGCCACGCACGTCGGGCACTCAATTTGACCCAGGCGGCTGCAGTCCTCGCACTGGACGCCCTGGTAAGTGGGACGAGCAGAGAGGGAGGCAATGAGTGCAGCTCCACGCCCACTGCCATCCTCGGAGAGCATCAGACGAAAGTGTTTCACCAGGGCAGAGTTGTCGTCACTGTCGTGCAGCGGCAGCAGTGTTCCCACTTTATCATTGACAATGGTCTTGTAGTGAGGGTGGCAGCGGTACACCGAGCCGTCCACCCCAATGACCGTTTGACGACGAGCCATTCGGTTTAGGAGGGCAGCGATGACGGCCGACACGAGATGAGCAGAGCGTGCAGAGACTCGAGAGCAAATTAGGTGCAGACTGGCGCAGTCATCGACGCTTGCCTGGCTGATTTGCATCGACTCAAACACCGACTTGGTGTGAGTGAAGGAGGCAGAGGTGGGCGAGTCCAGCTCAATGCAGGATATGTTTGAGGTGGTAAATGAGTTGCGAGCTGTAAAGGCGCCAAAAACTTGCGAGCTGAGAATGCCAGCTTTCATTAGGTCAACGACAATGGTGCGCACTATTTCGCCCAGGTACATGCCCGAGACCATCTTCTCAAACAGTTGCTGGCCAACATTGAGCGAGCCCTCATCCAACTGCTTGTCCCAGCGAGTGCGGATAAAATCGAGACAATGGTTGGCACTTCCGAACGCGCCAATTTCAGTGTTGATGATCATTTCCTTGTCCAGGCAGTGCGATTCCATGTAGCAAATGTTGACACCAGTACCTGCACAGTTGCCAAAAGTTAACTACTGTTAAATAATATCAATAATCCAACTTACCGATAATAACGCCCATTCGACAGTCTGGCTCCTGGTAGGCACACGAGATAAGAGTACCGGTGGTGTCGTTCAGAATGGCGGCTACCTCGATGTCGAGATTTTCGTACTTTGCAATGGAGCACTTCAGCATCTCGCCAATGTCGCGACTCACCACTCCTGAACAGGCGTAACCCTTGGTCCACTTAGTGAGCACTGCCTGGTTCCGACTCGTTTGCTTGCAGGGAAAGGAAAAAGTAAAGCCTAGCTTTAGCTTGGTCCCCGAAAGCCCATTCTCCTTGACAAAGTTGAACAAGCAAGAGGCAATGTAATCAAAAAGATCTTCACCACGACCTCTCATGATCTGCTGGGACACCGAGTACGTTTGGTTAATGAGCCAACTTTTGCGGTCTCCTTCAAGGCGGATGTACAAGACTCTAAAATTGGTGCCACCAAGATCCAATGCCAAAAAGTGTCCGCGTTCAGTGCCTTGGGGAATTTGGTCGATAAAAGTAGGAAACACTTGCAACGTTTGGCCGGCGCAGCCATTCAGCGCAGAATCGAGTTGGTGGGCAAATGTTTTTCCAATAAAAAGTAGTTGTTGGTCAGATAGGACAAGTTCATTGGTTGCTTGTTTAACGTGTTGCATGATGAACAGAAAGAGCTAAAGATGTGACAAAAGAAAGGATGAAGAAGGAGAAGAAGATGGTGGTAGTGGACGAGGTAGACCAGCGCAAGTCGATGGTGCCTGCAGGCTGCTCAGTGCTCTACTGACCACGAAACCCCCACTTTATGTCTTTATGTCCCAGCGAGTGCGGACGTTCAAACAAACTCTCAGGTTCAAAGATTAAAAAACACGCTGCTGATACAGGCGACATTTTCTTAGGCATTGGCTTGCAGATAACCAAAATGACCGCTTCGTCGACTGTGCGATTGTCTAGCTGCTCCTCCTTATTGAGCTATTCATCCTCGTGGAAGCGGCGGTGAAGAACAGCCGCCTAACGTTCTCGCGAAGGCGATCGTAGAGGTTGTAATCCTCGGGCAATGGTTTAGTTCGCTGGGCAGGAGAAGTACACAAGGCACAGAAAAAATCTAACCGGCTTTTTAGACTAATTGAGGGGCGTAGAATCCAATGGCAACAATAAAATTTTGAAAAAGTACTTCCTTCGATCCAAATGGATCATTTTGGGCTGTAGCGCCCCCATTGCCCACACACAATGCATTGGCATGAGAGCAGTCTATGAGAGCAGTGTGGGCACTGCTGCCCGACAGTGCCAAACCCTGCACACAACTGTCGTATCCCACCAGTGGCCGTATGAATTTAACCTAACACCTAAACCGCCCTACGCGGCGCGGCAGAGCCGCGCCGCCCTAGCCCGGCGCGCCAGAGCCGCGCCAGCTAATTAAAAAAAACTACTACGGAAGACCGGACCGTGGACGGCCGGCGCGGAAGTGTCGCCAGTGTGTTCAGTGAACACTGTTCACTTCACTGTAGAACAACGTGTGGGCAGCAGTGCCCACACTGCTCCCGTAGACTGCTCTCATGCCAATGCATTGTGTGTGGGCAATGGGGGCGCTACAGCCCAAAATGATCCATTTGGATCGAAGGAAGTACTTTTTCAAAATTTAATTGTTGCCATTCTACGCCCCTCAGTCTTAAAAGCCGGTTAGATTTTTTTGTGCCTTGTGTACTTCTCCTGCCCAGCGAACTAAACCTCTACCAATCCGATCCTCGCACTCACAGCTAATCTTCATGCAGCATGCCGTTTTCCAAGTCAGCCTCACACTAAATGTCTCAGTCAAGGGTGAGAATCGAGTCCACTTTTCCGCTGTAGCTACACAGCCAACGCTAGAGGGCGCGTAACGTTGGCTATGTAGCTACAGCGGAAAAGTGGACTCGATTCCCACCCCTGGTCTCAGTCTCCATTGACTCATTGGGGTGTTTTAACGTTTAATAGTGAGTAAGAGGCCTCTAATGGAAATATAAATGATGTAAAGGTAAATGCTCAATAAAGTTGTACACAACAAGTTCAAGTTTTGGTCAGAATGTCCGGGTTGACGCTGAGCTGGGAAAAGGACAGATTAGATAGCATCAGTCTTAACTGGTTTCTTCGTTTCACCAGATTGTCTATTTCTTCTTGGTGGCGTCTATTTTCTTTATCCAAATTTTTTATATCTGATTGGAGCGTCTTGATTTTTGAAAATTTCTTATCTCGACACTTTCGGGCTGCAATGCGATTGCGTTCACGCTTTTGATCGAGTTTCTTTTGAAGTTCATCAGATGAAGCAACAGAAGATGAAGGCGGTGGTGCTCCTAAAATCATATAAAAAATATCTGTAAAAACTGAATAAAATGACTAAAAAGTATACCGATATGAGCGCCTATTTCCTCGACTGAATTGCCAGTTGAAGTTGAAGCAGAGTTGACCACATCGGCGTAATGTACAGGCGGCAAAGCGACTTGATGCTGAAACTGGACTGAAGGCGTACTTGAATCTGAAACAATGCCTTCGTAACTAGAAACCACGTTGGAAAACTCTCCTTGTGTGTTTTGAAAACTACCATAACTGCCGCTATCAACTTGTGAAAATTCTCCTTGAACTTGCATTGGGGGCTGCCATTCAGTAAGGGCGCCATTTGGGCATACCAAGTAGCCGGGATTGTTAAAGCCATAGTTTAGATTGTTGTTGTTGCCGTAGTACATTGAAGGCAAGTTTGAACTTGAACCTGAAAAGAAATGGTTAGATAAAAGAGAGTAAAGAAGAACAAAGTGACTCAACTGTTCATCGGAGCAAGCCCTAGGTTCTGATTTTGAAAAGATGTCGAATCAACGGGAACAAAGTTTGGATTGTAGTTGGCCACAAATTGACCCGGATCGCAGTAAGTAATGCTGTTGTCATAGTAGTTGGCAGTTGAAACACCTTCTTGCAGTGGATAGCTGGAGCTGCCGTCCTGTGAGCAGTTGTAATCGTCAAAAACGTCAAGATCTAGGGGATCCATGTCGAAGCGGGCAAATAGAACCAGTGAGGAAGATGGAGGCGACGTGGTTTGCGGTTACAGAATGAGAAATGCTTTTCACGTTGGCCCTTAAATGGCAACCTGGTTAGTCACAGAGCTCGCCACCAACCGATTCACCTCTTTTCGTCATCGATTAGTCGGCCATGAGGTGGCATCAGTGTTTAGATATTACGGTAGATGGCGGAGCTCTCCAGTGGCAAGAATTTGAATTTGAATTTAAATTGAATAGCTCGATAGTGCTCGTGAACGCCTACAAACGGTCGTTGATTTAGGTTCTCGACGGGAGCGCAAGGCTGGATTGTGTGCGGCACAGCCATGTGCCATGTGCCATGTGCCATGTGCCAGAGTGGCTAGCAAAGTATGAGACAGCAGTGACAGACTGATTAGGTGGCAGTGTGAATTTATTGTTACTGGTCACAAGTAGGGGACAATGAAAGTTCAAAAAATAAATACAGCTATTTACAGGCAGTCAAAGAGATGCATTCAAAGATTAGCGGTGGTGTGAGGCGTTCAGTGGCTAGCTGCCTTTGGGTGTGTGTGCTTGTAAGTGTGAGTGTTTGACTACTGACGAGTTGCTGGTAGCTGCTTGGGGAAGGGAAGAAGCAATCGGTTAAAAAGGGCAGTGGTTTGTTGCAGAGAGTGAACCGGTGTAAACCGGGCTACAGTGGGCAGTGCCTCAATTCTCTGAGCACCACATGGTGCCAGACTAGTGTGTCGTCTTACAGCATGGCCAGCGATCAGTGTTGACCGACTCTAAGCGAGAGAGGCCCTTGACCTAGTCTGTTAGCGCACCGACAGCAATCAATGTCGAAGAGGAACAAAATGAGGGTGAGAAGGAGTTGTGAGCAATCAGTTTGAAGCTGAGCAAAGAGTTGGGGACATGTAATGGCTCTACAGGCAAGAATTGGCGACAGAGAAAGGCCAGTGGAAAATGAGTCAGGCAGTGGAATGACAGTGATTTGATGAAGAGGGTAAGAAAGGGGAACATGGTAATGGCCAATTAAGGAAAAGGGTTGCAAAGTCCACCACTTAAGAGAGAGAGAGAGAGAGAGAGAGAGAGAGAGAGAGAGAGCGTCCAACTTGCAGACGGGCAGTGTCGAAGGTGCCAAGTGGCAATTAAAAAGTTGCAATAAATAATGGGTAAGCAGACAGTTTGCCGAGTGTGTCGTGCAAAATATGGCGGCAAAGAGTGCACTCAAAGTGCCACACTAGAGAGGTGATAATGAGCAGAAAGGAGGCAGGTGCGAATGTGACTTGTTTCCTGTGGCAAACAATTGTCCGTCGTCGGTAGCACTTATGGCTTTTCGCAGTCTACAAGAAAAGAAGGAGGGTGATTCGCACAGAGAGTGTGACCGTTTGAACGATGCAATGGCAACAAAACTTACAGCAAACTTGGCATCTGTCGTAGTCCTCGTCGCTGCTGTCAGTGCAGGAATCCACACCCGAACAGAGGATAGCAGTTGATCTGAAAATGTCAAACGTTGGTAACACTTGAGCATAAAACAAACAAAACTAACCTGCAAAGTTTATTGTCACATGTGAATGTTCCATTTGGGCAGGCCATGTGTGCTTCGGAAGAGAACATTTAATTAGTACTGAAAAAACAAAAAGCAGCAACAAATCTTACTACTTTCGCACACTGCCTCGTCCTCGTCTGAGCCGTCTTCTAGACAATCCACGATTCCATTGCAAAATGCGTACTGTAGCATAAAGAGGTGACAATGTTTCACAAATGTATTGAAAATTCACACTAGAGAGTAGCAAACCAACCTGAGGCACACATTGACCTGATTTGCACTGCCAGGCTTGCTTGTCACATGTGATTCCTGTGTGCCGGTAAACAAGGAAACGCCATTAGCAAGTGTCGGAGCAGACTGAATGACTTACCTTTGTGGCACCTGGACTCATCCTCGCCGTTCCGGCACTGCGATTGACCATCGCAAACCATTTTGCGCGGCAGACAGGTACCATCCGAATCGCATTGAAAGGCCTCTTTTGGGCAATCTAAAAAGCCAGGTAGAAAGAAAAGAAAAAGGCGCAGAATACAATCAGTGTCATTGTCAGAATTGGAATGGTATGAAATGAATGTTTGCATAGACGCAGTCACTAATAGTTGTTTTCGCAAAAAGCTTTCTTTTATCCTCTTGTCATCAAACAGACAGTTTTTCCCCTAATGATGCATAAGAGTTGCTCTTCCTGAACTAGTTATTGAGCTAAATTCCCTTAGTCATCTCTAATTAAAATAGTTAACAACTTTTTGGGGGAACACTTTAAAGCAAAGCGCACTTACGATAGGGAATGCATTCGTCCTCGTCAGAACCATCATCGCATGAATTTCTGTCTCCATCGCACACAAAATACCAACTGACACATTGCCCGTTTCTACATTGAAAGGTGTCAGCGTGACAGCCTGAAAAATGTTGTTAAAATAAAATTCAACAGTCAATCAAAGAATTCTTACCAGTTTTTTGGGCACTGCACGTGACTGACTTTTTCATACAATCACAAATGCCGTCAATGCATCTCGAGTATGGATCACGCATCTGACATTCAATGCTGCTGTTGCACCGTTTTCCCAGCGAGACTGCCAGTGCAGTGACCAACTGGGCGCTATCATCTTGCAACTCGTCCTCTTCTATTTGATTCTGAACGCTTTGCTCTTCTACCAGTGATTAAAGGTGACAAGTGAGTACATGCTCAGTGTTTCAGACTTTGTACCTGTAATACCTAGATGAAGCGGTTTCATCGTCGTTGTCGTTGTCGTCGTAGTGGTAGTTGTTGTGGTGGTCGTCGTCGTTGTTGGAACTGGATCACAGGACAGTTTGTCGTCTGTGGCACAAAAGCCATCACTACACTTACAGGTCCCGTTGTCGGTGCAGACTGAATTCGGTGTCACTTTCTCACAGTCATCGGCAGAAAAACACTTGCTGCCTAGTGCTACAAAACAAGATAATGACAATTAATGAAGCAGTTCTAGAACAAAATTAATTACTTGGAAAACACTGGTTCTCAGCTGACAAGTGATATCCGTTTGCACAACGACATTTGCCGTAGATGCGAGGAATAATATACTTGCACTGGGAGTACCTGTCACCCAACAGACACTGCTTCTCAGAGAGGCAAAAGTCGCCCGAACGAGCAGCTGAAAAAAGAGAAAAAAAAGAATTTAGATTTGTTTAAAAATGTGTAAAAACGAATACAATTGACAATTTAGTTAATCATTAACAAGCTCAAACAAAGATGTCTCTACAATAATCGTGTGGTAAATTTATCATTGAGCACCATTAAACTTTCGGACAGCACTGAGCTGCCACTAAGCGTACCGCGCCAACCTTCTACTTTACGCTAATGAAAAGTCTGAATTGTTGAAAGCACCCTGCTGGTGTTTTAATTAGCAGCCATAAGAGATGTAAACTTACGTGGCAAGCATTTGTCGCGACGAAGAGGCAGGAAGTTGGACTTGCACTGACACAAGCCATCAGTGCACACCGAGTTTGGCACTTTGAGGGAGCACTGCTCGTCGACGGAGCAGGCAAAGCCGAGCAGAGATGCTGTAGAGGGAGATGAGATGCACTAGTTGATCGGTGGAAAGCTAACTCTCTACTTACCTGGCAGACACATTGTCGCATTGTAAAGGACGTAGTACGGCTGACAGGTGCACAGACGCTTGTCCCAGTCGCAGTGACTGTGTGGCACGAACAACAGACATTCCAGAGAATTGCGACAAGAAGTTCCAATCTTTAGGTCAGCAGACAGTGGACCTGCACAGTACCGAAAAAAACTTTTTAATCTTGAAAAAGTGAACCCCATTCTGAACACTTACCTAACCTGCGCCAGTAATTTACCGAGCTGACGTAATGGACCAATTGTAAAAAGGTCTTGAGATAAAAAAAGGCAGATGTTTAGAATGTATTGAGTAATAAATCAAAAAGCTGAAAATCAGCTGTAATTCACTTTGTCAGTTGATTAATAGTGTCCTTGATAGTATAGAGAAAAAGTGAGCAGCTGAAAACATTGCAATTATAAAACTCTTTTAACTTGATCATGATCAACAACCTTTTTTAGAAATCAAGCTAAATTTTCACAGCGTGCAAGATTAAAATACTTTTCAATTATTTAAAAGCAATTTATAACTTTACGTTGCACAAACTTGTCATTTACTTAATTAATGGCAAAATCAACCCCATCACAGTCACTTATCATTTTTATGCAGTGCATCACAAAGATGTCATCACCTTTAAAAAATAATTGCCTTCCATGATTAGAATTTTGATTTATTTGCCAAGGTGTACATGCAGCTGTGTTGAATTTTTTCAATGAACTCGTTGAAACAATAATGACAGCAAAAATACTGTAATTCATAATATGACTAGTGTTTAAGCCACTAAACAGATAGAAAAGAGCAAACACAAAGCGGAAATAAAGAGCTCCTTGTGAATGATTCATAGAACTAGGTAGATGACTGTCGGAAAAAAAAGTGCAATGCCACACACAGTAGTGGCAAAATGAGCGCTAGCTTTCTGGGCAACATCAATACTTAACAAATACTTAACTAAAGCTAATGCACTTGCTATGAAAGGATTACTTTGCAACAGAAAACACTACATCTCATTTTCATTAGCAGCGACTATCTATCAAGTTTAGGTTTCCATAAAACAAAAAAGTAGACCGAGTAAATAGTGAATTCTGATAATTAAAGTAATTGATAGACTGTTTTACTAAAAACAGCAAAAACTTGCTGACAAGCGCAGTGAGTGCTGTATTAATGAATACCCTTTTTTAAAAAAAGGAAGCAATGAATCAGTAATGGCGTTGTGTTTTGCGCCCCAGATCGAGTCTTTCTGGCCAATTTGTAATTATGGTAATTTAAAAGTCATTTATAATCTTACGATTACCAAGGAGACATTGATTATCTCAAGAAAACGTAATTTGATTTTGATTTGTTTTACTTCTGCTTAAAAAATTCACACTGTGTTTTATAAACTAGTTTTTGTTAAAAGCAAAAAATTGCAAGCGTTTTTAGTAAAAGAATATTCTTTCCGTTAAATCAGTCAACAGATTAAACAACTATAAAAGAGTTTCTAAAACCACAGTTGTCATGTTATGACTTGTAATTAATAAAGATATGCCGTTAATGTGTTTATTTCTAAGATAAGTATCATTATCGTTGACGGCAACATTAGCGTGTTACGCTACTCTACATGACTTATAATCAGCTTAGACTTCACTTGATCGTTACGAGGCACCTGTGATTGGAGACTTTGATGCGCCTTTTTCCGCATAATCTAGAGGAGAACTTGAAGTAACGGTAGAGTTAAATATTGATGATTCAGCATTTTGGTCTTTTTGAAAGTTTTCTTTTTGTGTAAGAGCGTGATCGCAGAAAACCCAAGTGAGTCCTGAGATAATGGCCACAAAGTTGGGCAAGTTGTATAGCCAATCAAAGTTGACCGCATTCAGTTTTCGGTAGACAAGCAGAAAAGCGATGGTTGCCACAGAAAGTAAAACAACCGTCTTGTTACAGTAGGTAAAGTGACAGCAGATAAAGATGACACTTGCCATGTTCATTACTACTAAAAGCCAAGGGTATACTGGGGCAGAAATTGCTGATGACTGGGGGTGCATCTTTGCCTCCATGTTGACACTCGCTTTGTCTTGGTAGTACAAATCAAAGGCAGTGAGCATAATGAAAAGTGTGCTGGTGTAGTAGATCCACCTGCTTGCCGTTTTCAGGTGTTGTACTTGAAAATAATGTGAAGTAGCCATTATTTTGTTAACTTTGGCAAATGGCAATGCTTGCAGTAAAAAGATTCAAAGTCGAACTTTTATACTTATTTAAACAATACTTGATAAAGTGGCAGTTTGATCGAACATTCACCCGCAGCAAGCTAACTTACCAATAGGAAAATGATGCAAAAAGCGTGAGAGGTGCCATTGGGTGAGGGGCCAATTTGAGCAAACACTAAGTTTAACTTCATGATGACGACTGATGAGCAGACACTCGGCTATAAAAAACAAAAAACACATTAAAACAGTGTGGACAGTCTGCAAATCAAGGCCATCTGTGACCGAGGGTAGACATGAGTAGGCAAGTAAACTGAAGACAGTAAAGTGCATCCAACAGGTGGGCCTACTTGGCCAGACAACGGAAACTTGGTTACTAGAGCATGTGTGAACATTTTTTGGGTTGGTGAGCTGTTTTGCTCCTAAGAGAATCATAGTACGGACTGCTAATCATGACAGCTACCGCGAATCCTGTTGCTATATTTGAAGACCTGCCTGCCGCTATCAATATGAGCAAAAAGTGGAACAGCTTCATTTACGGCGGCCAATGGACTGTCAGAGCCACGGAAACTGTCGATTCTGCCATTAGAGTTTACACTTGCAGCGTCGGTGGTGCGCAACAAGGTGCCGGTCTGACGAGGCAATCAGAGCTGCGGACTAGTGACAGTGGCGGTAGTGACCGCTATGAAGCGTAACCACACGGTGACTCCTACTCTTCGCATCACAGTAATGAGTCCATTTAGTGGACTGCAACACAGGCTGCCTCACTGCCCATTCGACCATATGATATCTGCCAATTGGCACTACTCCATATATACCCTAACGAGATTTGCAGATTCCTTAAAGGTCAGTTACTATTTTGCCTGTTTCTACTCGGAAAAAAATCCTGTTCTAATATATTAGGAATAAAGTTATTATTTCTAA
>JAALOO010000488.1_pt2 | contig 24857 bp, 28 predicted proteins | sample 7257641 | NCBI WGS metagenome assembly JAALOO01 (sample SAMN14085613, study PRJNA598686) | mite metagenome | biome: ENVO:01001000; feature: ENVO:01001002; material: ENVO:01001226; isolation source: single female mite from University of Michigan culture on fish food culture... ...
GCTGCAGTGCCATTTGACTCTGCGCTACTCGAGGCACTTATCAGCATCACTTTATCGGTCGGTGACTCTGGCGCTCTTGGTTCAGGGTCCTCTTTTGTGTCAACAGGAAGTTGATCATTGTTCTCCTCGTTGTTGCGTAGTGAGGCAGCAGTGGTAGCTTCCTTATCAGCAGACTTGTTGTTGCCTTCTTTTGACAACGTTTTTTGCACACCTGTTGAATCTGATTCCCCCGGCGAAATCACAGTATCCCCCAGTACAGGCGGCTTTGGAGCTGGTCGTTTTTGATTGGAATTCTTTTTAGACTGTACTTGACTTGGTGGCTCCTCTGAGCTAATCGAACTAACTGATGTTTCAATTTCAGACTTTTCTTCTGAAAGATTATCATTGTTCTCAGTGCTAACTGATTCTTGTCGGGAAACATTAGCTTTCAAATTAACGTCCTGTGAATGCAAAAATCAGTATGACTACATTATTAAACGTCATTCAGGCAACTTACGTCTTCTTCGTGAACTACGACGACTTCTTCAAACACCTCGGCTTTGTACTCGCTGATCACAGCCAAAATGGCCTTCTTATCCTCCTTACTTTCATTTTTCAAAAATGGATGGCAAAGTAATTCAGAAGAAGTTGGCCTCTGTGTTGGATCTTTTGTAAGGCACTTTGCAATAAAGTCGATAAATTGTTTGGACCAAATAGACGGGTTCTCCAGTTTGGGCGGTTCACCCTTTTGAATTTTGAGCAATACTCGCATCGGACTCATTTGATGATTTGGAGGTTCTCTCTGAGCAAATTCTATCAAAGTGATTCCCAACGACCAAATATCGGCTTTAAAGTCGTAGGGATTGTCGCGAAAAGTTTCGCACATGACCACTTCAGGTGCCATCCTGTCAAACGCAAACGCAATTAGGAGCTGAAACAAGATTCCAAAAACAAAACTCACCAGTATGGGGTCCCGATGAAAGAGTCACGTTTCTGTAGAGTGCTTTTATTCTTTGCCGATACGCCAAAATCAGCTGAAAGCAAAAAAATTGTAAACAAAGAGTAGAAAAAAATTGATTTTCTTTTAGCTTGTCACTTACCAATCTTTACTTCACCGTCAAGAGTTAGCAAAACATTCCCAGCTTTTAAATCTCTGTGAATGACTTTATTTTCATGAAGAAACTTTAGTCCCTTGCACATTTCTCGGCAAACATATTTAATCTGAGGCTCTGTAAGAGCCTTTTCAAGATCAAGCATTATGGAGTCTATTGCACCACCTTCGCAGAATTCTATCAACATCTATGAAAAGGTTTATGAGTCACTGATAAAATAAAAGTGATAGGGACATACCCAAAGATTTCCTTCGAAAAAATAGGCTTCTAGAAGTTCGACAATGTTGGGGTGGCGACATTCGGCGAGAATGTCAATTTCCACCACAAAGTCTTCAAGCTCTTCCTCTTCTTTGCACTCGCAAATTTTTGCTGCGGCCATCTTGCCGGTATTAATATTTTGAGCCTTTAGAACGAAATTCAAGTGGTTAATTGGAAAGTTGTACTAACGTCACAGTGTAAAGTTTGGTTTTCTAACCTTGTACACTTTGCCGAAGGACCCATCGCCAAGCTCTCCCACCAAGGTCCAGGTACTCTTCGGGTCGACATCGAATTTGATGTGATTGTAGACCTTTTTGCGTTTCGTGTCAGAGCCACCTTGACCTCTGAGTTTACTCTTTATCTTGTCAAAGAAGCCCGACATGGTGTTGCTGGCTGGCTGGAGTGTGTGTGTGTTTACAAGATGAAATCACAAGTGTTGCTCCCAGAGCCAAAATCAATCAGTAGACAGGCACAAGTGGCAACAAAAAAGGAGAAGTGGCACCTGTTCAGTCATTGCACGTAAGGTTTGGTTACAATCACTGGTGGTGGTTGTGATGATGATGTTGCTGTTGCTGTCGCTGCTCTCTTATCAGCTTCATAGACCGACCAGGTAAAAATGCTCATAAAGAAGGCAAGCCACAGCAGGGCGACTGAGTGAACGGGCGCGAGCAATGTATGTATGCTTTCTACAGTAGAAATTCTACTAAATAAGGCAAACTTGTTGCAGTTTTGTGTCGTTCTCTTTAGGTCATGGTGGCATCTGGTGACGTGAAAAGCATCCACTAGCTTTTAGAGTGGCTCTGCCCCGAGAGCCTTTGTTATGATGCTGTCAGACATTAGAAACTGCCGTGCCGTAGCCTCGATCTGCACCCGATCCCATTTGGGCTTTCTCACCGTTCCAACCTCGGAGCCACCCAAATCGCATCAAGATGAGCTATAACCACGTTCACAACTCATGACAGCGTCAGACTATTTGTGATATATTCCACTAGAATCGACCACTCATCATCTATAACTTATTTAGAAATTAGAAAATAAATAAAGATGGCTGATAGTTCAACACCTACTCCATTAAGCTCATCACTTCCAAGAGAAGACTTCCTTTGTGGAGTCGTCGAAGGTATCGTTGGAGGTTTTAGTATAGTTTAACTTTGCAGTGACATTGTTAATTTAGGATTTTACGGACGACCATGGACTCTAGAACAACGCAAAGATCTGTTTGCAAAGTGAGTTTTTCTACTTCCTTGTGCGTGGGTGGTTACAGTTTCAATACTTTAATACTTTGATAACTAGACTTAAAAAATTCGGCATGAACACGTACTTGTACGCTCCGAAAGATGATCTGAAGCACCGAGCTTGTTGGCGAGAACTGTACAGTGTCGAGTAAGTAGTCGGGAATGGGACCTCATGTAATACTCATTCACTCACACCCGATTCCGGTTTACAGAGAGGCCGAGCAGTTGGCCACCTTGATGAACAATGCTAAGTCACAAAACATTCTATTCATTTACGCCCTGTCACCGGGGCTGGATATTGTCTACTCTAATCCGAAGGACATTGCCGCCCTGAAGCGGAAGCTAGACCAGGTGAAGCAGCTCGGTGAGCCGGCCTTTGCACTTCTCTTCGACGACATTGACATCGAACTGAATGCCTCCGACAAGGAAGTGTTCAACTCCTTTGCGAGCGCCCAAGTGGCGGTCACCAACGAGGTCTACGACCACCTAAAGCAGCCCACCTTTCTCTTCTGCCCCACTGAGTACTGCTCGTCGCGGGCGGTGCCCTCGGTCTCCAACTCGGAGTACCTGGCCACCATTGGAAGTAAACTCAGTCCGAACATTGACGTCATGTGGACCGGAACTAGAGTCATCTCGCAGACAATTCGCCTTTCGCAGATTCAAGAACTGTCCGAAGTTCTCCGCCGCAAGCCGGTTATTTGGGACAACTTGCACGCCAATGACTACGACCAGAAGCGACTGTTTCTCGGTCCGTACAGTGGCCGCTCTACGAAGCTGCTAATGCATCTAAAGGGCGTTCTGACCAATCCAAACAATGAAATGGAGCTCGATTTTATACCCATCCACACACTGGCGCAGTGGGCCAAATCGAGTTCGGACGCCAATGAGAACCCCTGTTCAGATGTTAAGCTCGAATCGGAGCTGGAAAACGGCTCTATTGAGGACATACCGACCGAGCTCAACCCCAATGTGTACCATCCTAAAAATGCTTTGCGAATATCAATCAATGAGTGGATCAGCGAGTTTTACAAAGTAAAAAACCCTGAGGTGCCAAACAAGTCCAGTTCGGGTATGCTGACTCACTCAAACTCCTCTATCAGTAACTTTGTCACTGCTACTGCTTACGAGCAAACGGTCATTTCAAGCAGCCCAAACATCGTGAAGAGCAGCACTACTATTGGCACCGATACCGAAAAGGAAGAGCCAATGAGCAAAATTGAGGGAGAGGAAAACGCCGAGAACAATCTGCTGAACAAAGAAAACATCCAGAGTCCTAATTTGGAGCCCATGGACTGCAACCCGAGCCCAGAACATTCACCAAAGTTAGCTTCACTAGACGTCCCAATGGTGGAGAACTCAAAGGAAGAGTCCAGCACTGCAAAGAGCATGACTAGCGTCGATTCGGCGGAGGAAATGCAGACCGAGGTGACTTCGCTGTCTGAAGTGGACGAGGAGACAAAGGCGAACATGCTGACGTACGAGGACTTGGCCCTTCTCGTGGACCTCTTCTACCTGCCTTTCGAGCACGGCGCACAGGGCGTACAAATACTGCTCGAATTTCATTGGCTCAAGACCAATGGATACGTCGTCTCTGAGCACCGGCGGAAGCGAAGCAATGAGGTCATTCTCAGCTCCGAGATCAACGAGTGGTACGAGCGTGCGGCCAAGTTCAACGACATCACTCTGGCCATTGGACGTCTCCTGACTCGTCTCACCTTCTGCAAGAACCGGTCTCTTCTCTACGAGCTGTACCCCTACGTGTGGGACATCAAGGGCGTCATCTCGCTGCTCAACTCTTACGTCAAATGGATTGGTAAGTGGAAGTGGCTCCTCGGTTTCATTCACTATTTCATAATCACTAACCTTACATTGTCAAACTTTCATCTGATTATTATTAGGATTTTCCAAGGGCTACAGAGAGGCATTTCAGAGTGGCGAGCAAGAGCCTTGGTTGTTTCGCGGCGGCCTCACCGGTGAACTTCAGGTACGTTAAACAACGTTTGAGTGCTTTCCAAGTTTAACCTGTATTTTAAATGTTTGAAACAACGCAGCGCCTTTTGCCTGTTGAGACTGCTAGTGATTTGTTCGTGTATCCACCTCCCGAATCTCCCACCACAATTTACACTATCAGACCATATTTAAGCAGTGATAAATCAAAAGTCTACGATATCTTCCTAAAGAACTTTGTAGATTGCAACACCATTTTGGATGATCAGCAGTCACTAATTGGAGACAAGTAAGTAATTGCTTTCTTTGTCACGCGCTGACTTTTTTTCTTTCTAAAAAGGTGCGTGGGGGGTTTTTTGACTCTGAATGAAGCATGTTTCGTCGTTGAAGACACCCATGGCACATTGTACGGATATGCACTGGCAGCTGATGCTAAAAACTTTTATGACTGCAATGACTGCAAACGAATCCCAGATCCAGAAGTGATTTATAAAAATCATCCCTCCTTGCTTAATTTGTCTCCAATGTATTCACTGTGCATAAGTGTGGCCAAACGAATGCTCGCTTGTGTTATTGCAGCTCTAAAAGCAAATGGTACGTTGTTTTAAAATGTAGGCAACCATCAAATCAAAACATTTTTTATTCAAACAGGATCCAAAGGAGTTTACTGCCGAATTGTCCATGAAGACAAAAAGTCTCTGGATTTCTACATTAAACTGGGCTTTCAGGTGCTTCATCTGTCCAACTCGGCTGAAAAGGATGACCTGTATGTTGGCCGAATTTTTTGAAAACACTTATTTAGCAGTACCGACTGAACAATGATTGTTCTGAGCACGGTTTTAGGGTACCACGAATTCTTTTTATTTTACTTTGGTGCTATTTTAGTTTCAGTTTTATATTTTTGCTTTGTCTTGTGAGAAATCGTGTTTATTGAAATTGCCCCCGACTTTTTGGTTTCGCAGAAATCAGTGCTCATCCTGACGATATAATGTGATTATATACTACACTATGCAGTGATATATATACCAATTATTTATCGACCATACATTGCAAAATTTTTATGTGCATTTTTTATTGTAATAAACTTTTTAATTTAAAAATGCGTGTCAGTGCACAACTCGTTTGTTGGTGACATTTCGGTCGGTAATAATTTAAGTAAAAGAGTAGTTAGAGCAACAATTCGAACCAACTGATACATTGTGAGGAGAGAAAGCAGGTGGGAAGGCAACATGATCAGACGCATACATGGTATGCACCTGTGAGAAGAAAGGTGAAGAGTATTGAAGAGAGCTGCTCAGGTGATTTTGAAGGTAATGGGCAGATACGAGGAAGAGTGTGGCCCCTTGAGCAGGGCACGACTGGACTTTGACTTTGAGAAGCAGAAACACCCACTGTTCATCTTGTGACGCTTGAAACTTTTCGGATTCTCGCTCCACTCTCGCTCGCGAACGCACCGCTCAAAGTAGTCGCGCTCTTTGAGGTACCACACCGGTGGCCACCGATTGCGGTTCAAGTACGCTTGATTTTCAGGGTGCAGTGAGCGCAGTAGCTTACTGTTATTGTGACATATCTCATTGTAGCTGACTGCAATCTGGTACAGGCAAAAGTCCGACAGCTGATCGGCGTTGTGCATTTGAGCGGGCTCCAGCAGCTTAAGTACGATGGCGTTGATGTCAGAGTGCATCTCCATCTGCACCAGCTCAGTGATGATACGCTCCTCCACCAGGGAAATCAGCCGGAAGAGACAGAGCTGATTGGCAAGCTCTATTAGAGGTAGGCAGTTCTTGTGAGACACACTGTCGATTAGGTGGTCTGAGTAAATGTAGTACAGCATATTGTAGAACGTCTCACGGGTCACACCAGGAAAAACGATCTGTCGGCAAAAATGCTCAATCATAGTGCCCTTTGAACTTTCTTCTCGACTTACCATGGTGCTTGAACTTTCCTGAAAGTTGCCTTTGAACATGGCTTCCATAAAAGTACACCTCGCCATTAGAACCGCCTTGTGTGCATAGCAAGTGCCATCTTCCAACTTAAAAATCACATCTACCCTCATCAATGAAACCAATTAAAAAGTGAAAAGAAGCAGAAAAAAATGTCAACGTACCTGAAAACAATCCCTTTTCAATTCCAAAGAAAACGAATCGCTTCGCAAAGACGCCACACTTCACCTCATCAATGTACTTTTTGAGTTTGCACAGCAGTTCATCGTAGTCAGTGGTGAAAGAGTTGAATTGAACCAGATCTAAATAGCGCAAACAACGAGTGAGGTTGTCCATCAAGAAGGCGTCACCCTCAACACTGCTCCACTTGAATGAGTATAGGAGGAGAATGTAGCTCTTTAGAGCGTTGAAAGGTATGTTCGTTCCAAATGATATCACACTTTTGCTCTTTGACTTGAGAGCAGAGAACTCGTCTGATCGAATGTCTTTGACGTTTTTGTACACCGTTATCAGTTTCTGCTGGAGAAGTTTGAAGCGATGCTTAGACTGGCTCACCTTACTGCAGGAGAACAGTTTGTGGTGCTTTGCAAATGAGTGCTTGAAGAGCTTTGACGTATCAAAGTTTAGCAGTGGAAAGAGAATTGAGGCACTGAATAAGTTCTTCAACTGCCGACTCATTCTCACATCAAGCAGACTGTCGTCGTTGAACAGTTTGTGCTTCTGTCGGTCGAACTCGTCCATTGAACTGGCAATACTAATGTCACTGGCGCATTTCGTTAGGGCTCGGTCAGTGCTGCTGCTGCTGGTGCTACTGTTGGTGCTGTTCGATGTGTGAGCCTTCGACATTTGATTGTAGTGGTGGTAGGTGAAGAGAGTGTGGAAGATGTCAGACGCCGCAACCATCACAATTTTGTGGCAGTGAACGGAGGCAGCATTGTGCACAAAGACCACATCAGTGTACGCCTGGCGACTCAGCAGAGAGCGCATATCCTTTTCGTACTGTGACTCGGGCACTTTTAGCTGGGGACTGAGGGGCCTAGGTGGACAGTACGGCTCCTGGAGCAGACAGTTTCGAACGTGCTTCAGATTGGTCATCCAAAAGCGCTGATGGCGACGGGATATCAAAGCAGAGCGAATCACATTTTCGAAGACCTCCTTTACCCCGTGACCGGTGAGGACGCTGCTCTCGTAGTAGGGGGCATTCATCTCCTTAGCAACCTGCCGACCTTGGTCAGGAGTGAGAATGTCGCACTCTCGTAAGGGCCTAGTGATACGATACAACAAAACATGTAAGTGAGCTGATTTCCAGAAAATCATTATCAAGAAATAAATTGGCCACTTTTAAACTAACTGAAAACACGCACACTTATTCCTAATAACACAGTTGCTCACCACAACTCTATTTTTAGCTGCCCTAATGTGTGTAATATTAAATTTATAAGTTAAAAAACTAGAAATACCTTCCGAACTCTGGAAATCTGCAGCATAGATGATTCGCCCTATAAACATTAATACACTATATTAATAATTCAGTTTACAATTATTAAATAATGAAAAAAGAGCTGTGTGAAGGTAAGCCTTTCTACGGTGACTGTCAGTTGAGACAGAGGTGACACTTTGGTGCTATTTCAAGTTCAAGGCATTCGCAAGCAGTAAGTTAGTAAGTGCCCGTGCAACATTGAGCTATGAAAAATACCTGAAGAATGGACTTCGTTCGCGGCACAGTGATTGGAAGTTTTCGTCTCTAAACATGTGGCGTAAATCATTTTTACAGCCAACCAAGACAATGGGAGTATTGGGACAGAATTTGCGAATTTCAGGGTACCAAACGTTCTTGCAGTTTCGAAGAGAAAGTGGATTAGCTATGGAAAAACAAAGCAGAACAACATCGGATCTGGAGGCAAGTTTTTGTTAAGTAAAGTGGCCCACTGAAAACACACATAAAGAGCAGCTTTGCGCATTACCTGCCATAGGCAAAGCGACGGTCTTTGTCATGATCACCGAAGGTGTCCCACAGACGCAGTGACACATTGACGCCATCTACCACCTCCCACGATCGTTCAAGAACCTCTTTGTGAATTCGGTACTGGTCTGAAGGGGAGCAAAGCTGTCTGGTTAAAAGCAAAAGAAGGTTGTCATCAGCACAGAAGCTCTCTCTTACCGATTGCCCACACAGTCGGGATATGAGTGGACATTAATTGCCCCAATTCAAGGACGTTTTGAGAACACGCTTTGGCGCAGATGAGGCGCGTTTTGCCTGAGTCAGTCAAAAATGAAAAACGAAAAAAACGAATAAGCCATCACTTCAACTGACACTGCCTCCAATGGACACTCACCGACGGCGGTGTCGCCCACGACAACACACTTGACTAACTCCTGGTGGGACTGCTCCAAGTCCATTTCCGCAGATGATCTTTGTTGCTGCCGCTTTGGTGTGGTGTTGATCAATGATGTGCACTCGAAGAAGTGTCGTCGCGTCTCCTCATGTCAACACTGGCAGAAAGCAGGAAAGACGACAACGGGTTATTGACGGCGATAAGGACGTCCTCAACTAATCAAGGTATTGTCACTTCTGGTATGTGCCCACAACACTGTTCAGATAACAGGGGACGGCATCATCATCATTATGTAAGCACACTGAGGATAATGAGTCTACCAATGCCAGTGCCTTCTGCGCTCTCTAATCGGTCACTGCCTAGTTCGCTGCCTTCACTTTCAGCCAACCAGCTGACATTTCATTGAACTTGGATTGTATATGAACTTTGCTTTGCGCAAAACTACTCTGCCAATGAACAGCTCAGATGAGCCTAAAAAGCATAGATCACTGGCCAAATCATGACTTTATGGACACTTATCATGACGGATGCCTGAAAAAGCAAGTCCAACAGGAAGCAAGGGAACACTTGTCCGTGACATGATGTGACCACCATTAAAGACAAACTGTTCGATGACAAGCCTCAAACGGTTCTTTTAAATGTAACTTCTGGTCGATTTGTGACATTGGTCTCTGCAAAGAATGACTGGCATGATCTGTCGCTAGTTCCGACAGGGACTAAAGACGTACCGAAAAGCGAATTGTTGAATGTGTCGCACAGTAAAGTGTGTGCATGTATGGGCCAGCCAGAAAAGTCAGTGAAGCAAAAATAATGTGGAAGAAAAGAGTGAAAAGAAGAGGGGAAGAGGAAGAGGACGGAGAAGGAGGACAGTGGTGAATAAGAAGAAAGAGAAGAAAAAGTCAAATGTAGAAATCACTTTTCTGTGAATGTTGCACCAGTTGGCGGTTGATAAGAAGGTGTTTGTAGCTGCTTGTGACTATTTGTTTTCCTTCGATCGCCCCGCTTACATACTGCGCATATAGCCTGTCTGCAAGCGACAGTGTTACGTCACGAATATTACGTCGCCATGAGCACCACCAGCAAGAGGGAAGCTGAAGCTGGGTGGAAGGAGGCACAACAAACGAGCGAACACATCCAGTCAACAACAGAGAGAGCGAGAAAGAGAAAGAGAAAGAGAACCCACCTCTGGGAAAGGCGCATACTGGCGCCAGACGCACATGACCATGGGCGCCATAACACTTCGAGGAATGAACTCGGCGGCGGCAGTCATTTCACTCACTCTCCCTCTTTTCAGCGCCTCTACCAGTACAGTGCAATCATTGCATTCACCCATTCACTAAAAACACTTGTACATCCTATATACACTTGTACAAGTGCCGGCCATTGGCCACCAATTAAAATCACTCCTTGGCAGTGCTTCAGCTGCCACTCTCAGCTGTCGTCAGTGTCTGCATTCGGGGAGTGAATGGACCAGTTTAGGATCGGTTCATCATGGACTACCCGGAGAGTGCACTGTCAAAAGTGGGCACAAGAGTGAATGTGCAGTGCGCGGTGCAGTGCAGTCAGTCAGTCAGCTGACCGATTGGGCGAGCATTGCCCAGCACCAGATCACCTGTGTCTTCAGCAGTGAGTGTCTGGTGCACTGATTGAACTAAATAGGGGAGACTGGTTGTCTGTACAGCAGTGCGATTGTCTTGAACGTGATTGCCGCCGCATCGGGGTGGGATCCCATATCAAATGCCAAGTCGCGACTATTTTGACGGGCTATCCACTTGCCGATTGCACTTTGCACTGTGCCTGTCGACAGTGCAGACTTCTTTCCAGATCACCGGGCAGACAATCGACTGTTCTCATCACCAGGAACAATAACAAAACTGACCATTGCTCTGATTACCACCTGCAGTGCTCTGTCCAACAGCTGCAACTGCCCCAAGTAAGATGGCCATCAACTTCAGCAAAGACCATGGCCGACTAGTCGCCGCCTACAAAGAGGTGCTTGATCCTCACAGCAAAACAAACTGGTAGGCGTATCCAAAAGTTCATTCACAGCACTTGCTCATTTTTCTGCTCCGCATCACTCCTACAGGGCTATGTTTGGATATGATAAGCTGTCCAACGATCTAATTCTTGTCGGTGAGTCAAACTGTCCAAACTAATTATCCCGCTTTCACTGTTGTCAGTGGTATTTTAATTAATGAACGTGCCCAAATTTAGGCAAAGGAGACGGCGGGTTGGAGGAGCTGTACGATGAGTTTAGTGAAAGCAAAATACTGTATGCATTCTGCGAAGCCAAGGACAACAATGCACAAGTCAGTCGGTATATACTCATTAATTGGGTACGTCTTGTCATCGTGCTGTCATGTCATCGAGTCATTTCCTGATCATCATCGTACCTTTCTTTCATCCTCAACAGCAAGGCGAATGCGCACCAATGCAGCGGCTTGGTGTTTGTATGAACCATTTTGCAGATGTTTGCAGGTAAGAATGACACTGCGAGATATGCAAGGTGTGCACACACTGCAATCATCATTTAAACACGCGTCTTTCTGTTATCAGCTTCTTCAAGGGTGCAAATGTTAAAATTAATGCCAGAAATGAAGAAGAAGTATCTCCAAGTGTTCTCATGGAACACGTTTCCAAGTTAACCTCTCGTATTAAAATTGACAAAACTAACGAGGCACCACCTGAAAATGACCGGAAGCCTGTTGGAACAAACTACAAGCGAATAGTGCCCCAGAATGAAATTTCTAAAAAAGATCGCGAAACATTTTGGCAGAAACAGAAGCAGGAAGAGGAGGAAAGACTAACAGAAAAGAAAAAACTAGATTCGCAGATGAAATTAGAGAGGTCTCAAGTTTCGCGCGATGATACAGCGAGTGATTCTAGTAAGGAGCCAAAAAACAATTCCAGTGCACAAGTCCGAAAAGAGAGACTGGAAGAGGCAAAATCAGTATCAAAGAACAGTGTCAACAGCGCCAAAGCCTTTTTTGAGCAAAATTCGGCAGCTTCGCAAATTAGCCATAAGCAGGAGAAGGTGATTAGCATTAGAGAGGCGACTGCCTCGCCCCCACAACGCAGCAATGGTCAGCTAAATGGTAACAACACTAACTACCAAAAAGAGGAGGAAATTGATGATATAGCCGAGAAAGCTATTGAAGAGGAAGAAGATCAGGATAAGGGAGTGGAAGCCTCTTCTCCGGATGAGATTGTCTACCATGGAAATAACGATGAGGATGAGGATCAACAGTATTCTCTGCAATCGACCAACTTTCAGCCTCAATACAACAATAACTTTTATTCGGAGCCTCGAACACTGGAAAATATTGAAGAGGAGCAAGGTAGTTTTTAGTGTTGACTGTTTTTATTCAACCAAATTAATATTTATCTTTTTAGTTACTGAAGAGGGCGAAGTTCTGCCTAGCAAAGATGACGCTCAGTCGCAAGGACTCTGTGCTCGTGCTCTTTTCGACTACCAAGCTGCTGACGACACTGAAATATCCTTTGATCCCGAAGATGTAATTACACACATTGAAGTGGTAGACCCGGGCTGGTGGCAGGGTCTCTCCCCTGATGGCACCTACGGCCTTTTCCCAGGTTAGTCGAGTTGTTCAGCAATGGTTTAGAAAAATACCTCTTAACTAATTTTTTTGTTTCCAGCGAATTACGTCGAAATGCTTCAATAACCAGAAAACTTTTTGAAAAATATAGTTGCCGGTCACAATTTTCTACTCTAACCTTTTCCATGCAGCTAGAATACGCCTTCTGCGTTTTTAACTCTTTGTGGTTTTTATCTATTTATATAGACTTTTATTAATTTTTCAATATTTGCTTGACATAAAAATTCAGCATTAAGGCTGCTTTCTTTAAAAATCAAAAACGCTTCATACAAAGCAGAAGAATCAAGCTGATTAATCATTTGACTAGGTCCATTACGTTCTAATGGGTGGTAAAAATAGGCAAATCGGTAGTGGTCGTTAGACCAAGTGTCCAGGCACTTGTTTGTGTTTTCTCTTCTCTGGTACGCCTGAAGAACCACGCTAGAGAGGAGACCAGTGACCCTTTCAAAATTGCCTTCTAAGCTTCCCATCACAAAGTGACCAGTGGACCGGTCCAAGAAGAGCATTGTTTCTAAACTTGGACAATAGTCAACTGCCAATGAGATCACTAAATGACTGGTGTCGTATTTGACCTGGATGTAGTCAATACAAGTGCTCAACTTGTCTTGCAGAAGATCACTCATTTTGTGTGCAACATTTTGATCATAGATTTGCATGTGCTGCGGAAACTCTTCGTGGTAAAGATGCTTGAATGCCACTTCTCCATACTCCTGCAGTCGGCTCCAAACCAGCGTCAGTATTCGGTCGGCCTGTTCGTAGACTAACTCTGAAGGACTGTGACTGGCTTTCCGTGCCAAATCAGCGAGCTGCTCAAATGGACCAAGGTTGAATGTCTGATGCGGTGACATTATCGGCATAACGTGTTTTGTAATGTACCGGTGTAGATTGCGGACACAGTTTGTTAGGTTTTCAATTGATTTCAGTGATTTGTGCAAATTCAGATCGAGTTGCAGCTCAGTGACCGATTGCAACAGTGTAGGAATTGAAATCATCAAAAGTGAAGGCAACTTGAACGTTTTAACAGGAAAAATTAGTAAAATGATTAAAGTTAAATCTCTCCTTAACAGATGTAAAACAGTTACCTCTGACAAGCTGACAAAGCAAAGGTCTTCAGTTACCATTACTTTTCGGTAAATGTGTGGCACTGGGATTTGGCAGTTATACGTCGACGATAGAAAAACCAACTGCTGAAAGTGACTGTACATGCGTTCTCCGGTTACTGAATCGTCAAGGTTGGAGCACTCTGAGGAAACATCACTACCTGGACCAGGGTACAGTTGAACTGCTCGGGTCAGCAGATACACCGAGAGCATGTCTTCCTGAGAAAGTCGAGATAGCTCACTAGATATTAATCATGTTATTTGAGAAAAGTTTCACAAATCACATTCAAACGAACCTTTCGTGTTTGTACAGCAGCTTGTCTTTAAACAGCACCAAATAACAGGTGGGTGTTTCTCTAACTTCTTTGACGCCAAGTTTATTCATTTGCAACTTTATTAGCCTTTCGACTTGTAAAATCTAAAAAATGTTTCTTAAGCTGTTGAGAAAACATTCATTTGTTTGCCTTACCAATTCCTTTTGCATCATTTCCATGTGAAATCCAAGAAACAGTTTTTCAATGCTCTATAGTAAAAAAGGGTTAGTCGACATTTGTTTGTAAATGTAAATATCAAACGGAAAGACCTCAATTAAAAATGGTATTTCAAGGTTAATGTTACTCCACTTGGCGATCAGTTTAAAAAGCATTTTCATGTTGTGTTCATATTTATTGATACTGTAGAGTGCATTGCCAAAAAGAAACCGAGTTGTTCGAGAGAAAAGAGCCACCTTTCGCTGTAGGAACATGTGCAGTCCATCATCACCTTGTTCCTCTTTCTTCCGTGTGTGTCCATCTCGACAAAGCTCCAAGAAGACAAACTGCTGCCACTGTTGATAGTGTGAAATAAAGTGAATACAGTTGGATAGTGATAAGAGGGTACATGCATACAGTCTGGTGGGCGACGCAGGTGTCGGCCAATGATTCGAGGTGTTTCAGTGATTGAGCCAGCTGTCGATTCACTGACACATGCGGCGTCAAATGCAGCGTTATCAAATTGCGCACCTCTTCTTCCGTTTGGGCAGGTAGAGGAGGCCACGGTGACTCCTGAAAGCCATTAGACTGCAGTAGGAAGCGCTCAAACTCCTGATCGCAGTGAAGGAAGACTAGATGATCCATTGGATCGAAAATTACATGGGCGCTCATGTTTGTGTTACATCTTTGCCAGCTACTGACAATGGCATCCTTGATTTTGTTGGCAGTTACAGTGCTGCTTTTTAATGAATACACACTCCAATAATGATTGCCTCTCATTAAAGAGTCGACGATTGGGCTCGATTAGATAACCCGAGTGGCTGAGCCGTTAGCAAAGCTGCTACGCTGCACCGGCTCTTGCACTTGGTGGCCAGACAATGACTTGCGTAAGAAGAACAGACTCTCAACTTGAGAGTGTCAAAGAAGACATTTTCCACAGTGCTACACTTTGCCCTGTGTTTGTTTATTTTAAACAGATTCAAATTATGTGTAAAACTGTGAGTAAGTGATTGGAAGTTGCGTGAGAGATAAAAAACTGTACATGTTTTTAGCAGTTCCTTTTCAACTTTGCTTGCATATCTTTTCTATCATGCCAGTGGAAGTAGATAAAACTGGCCAGGAAAATGACAAACAAAAGTCCAAAAAATGAAAAGATAAAAATGCCCCAGATAGACTTTCGTTTCTCTTGCTCCCTCATTACAGGTCCATTAGGAATCATTGGAACAGAATGCCGATTCTCTGGCAATGATTCAGTGTCGAGCTCGTAAACTTTTAAGAAGATAACGTCATGATTATCCGATAGGTCACCGGTTGAAGCCGATAGGCCAAAGTATCCCATCTTTGGCAGATGAAGACGTTTTAGGCTAACGCAATGCTTCCACTCTTGATCCCCATCAATGTTCGTCATTACGCGTAGCTCTTCGTTTTCGTAGCGAATGGCTAAATAAGTCTCGTGCCTCACCTGACGCACTTCGGCTTGGCAATAGCTCAAAATTCCCGGTACTCCGAAGCCGTCTTTGTCATGGCTATACGAAAGAGACCCGTTATTTGGCATCAATGCTATCATCGGGTGTTTGTGTCTTTGTTTTTGATGATTCTTTTGACTATTGAAATATGTGTCAATTATTAGCGCAAAACCTGAGAAGTAATCTGAAGCGCCGAAAACGGATCCTGAAAAAAAGATGTAAGCCAGATGCTTGCCAGATGAAATGTTCTACAAACCTGGTTTAAGCGGCTCATTAAGATACCAAAAAGCCATCCCATCGCCAAAAAACTTTGAACCACTTCCGTGGATCTTGAAATGAAGATGAACTTCCCAGTGATTTGCTTTTACCGGCTAGAAAAAAAGAGAAAAAGTGTCATAAATAATAAATTCATTTTTTATTATCTATTTTACTTACAATTGTATTAAAAATTCCACCACTGCGACCCTGAAGATCGCTAGTTAAACGCACGTACTCTGGTGTAATAATGACATTGCCAAAGATATCCCAAAACCCTGGAACTAAAGTTATATACAAAATTAAAAATTAAGTAAAATGCAAATTAAAACATACCGTTAAAAGGCTTGACCAGAGAATGATCTTTGCTGTGAAGCAAATAGTTTTCTGAATCCTCTTCATATGAGCTAGTAGCACTTAATAAACTGCTTAATCCAAAGTAAAAACAAAATACGAAAATTTTAACATTTACAGCCATTGTTCTGGTGGTGAATTTAAAAAAAGTGGTTCTGGTGGTGAACCTCTGCATTCTGGTGCACTGCACTGCTCAACACCAAATGTATGACGCAGACTCAAAGCGCTGACAACATACTGTCAGACCAATTCAGTGAAAGCAAAACACTGCTCGTCACCGTTATTATTCGGGTTCTCACAACACATGTGTTCCTGTTTCTAGGCGGCATTCATGTCTCAAAAACTGCGCTACCGTGGGCTAGATTCTAGTGGAGAAGGCAACGATGGGGAAGAAGAGGAACACCTCCTCTCTGAGGTAAGTGTTTTTGAAGTGATCATTGATTTCTAACGGTAAATTGTTTGTTTGTTTACTTTATTACAGAAAGATGAGGAGGAGGAGGAGGAGGATCGATATTTGAATTCTAGTCCTCGTCCTTGGAAAGCTATCATCTTGGCCGTCTTTTTGGCTTTGGTGGGCATCTTTATGATACTGCTGTACATTTGCTCATGCATCGGAGTTATTACTTTTCAACCCGCAAGTTCCATTTCCTTCCTACTACTTGCCTTGATCACCATTATACCTGGCGGTTATCATGTTCATCATATTCTAAGAGCATATTTTGGCTATGATGGATACAACTTGGCAGATCTCCCCGATCTGAACTAGATCTCAACAGTCTATCATTCCAATTGGTTTTTATTTGTTTTTTCACTTTCACATACTGCTAGCTATTCGAAAGAAAGTCAATGCTTGATTTGACAATTTTTCCCAATTCATCTCTCACGGTTATCTGTAAATAAAAACTGAGTTACTTAAAATTTATTTTACAAAAACTTACCTTGATTTCGCTTTGCCCAAAAAGCATTTCAACCTCGATTTCTCTTTTAAACAGTTTTTCGATTGCCGGATTTACAATGCCTTCGCCATCAGACTGAAAGTTAATGCAGAGCTCGCAGCATTGCTTCACTCCAGGTTCGGTCACAAACGTCACTGTTTCTTGCTCTGTGCTATAAATTTTCAATATGCAAAAACTTTGGCTATTTAACACCGGAGAGTATCGCCGAGTGATTGTTTCAAAAAGACCAACAGGCTGATTTACAGTTACGAATCGATCAAAGACATTGCAAACCCATTTTTCACCGTTTTGAAGTACAACCTTAGCATCAAAAGGGTGCTTTCTCGGGTCAAAGCGATCGAAAACGGCAATGCCATATGTGCGTGAGGCTCTACGCATTCGAATAACCTCTGGGTTCAAGCCAAACAGCGCGGCTCCATGAAGGACAGCTAGGTGTGGGGAAGGGGCAATGATCAGCTGTGTCTCGGGTTCAAGTGCCAATTTAAGTCGGTCGCGGAGCACAGTGGACTGGGCAAAGCCTCCGACGAGGAAGGCGTACTTGACACTGCGACTAACAAGAAGGCTGTTGATCTCTCTTTTGATGTGCCTTCGCATTGGCTCGACGACTGCTGCAAACAGCTGCAGCATTAGAGAAGAGTCAATTCGAATAATGCCCAGCTTAGAACTGTACCGCAGTCCTTTTGAACAGTGAGTACTTTTAAACTTGTCTTCAATACTCTGTAAAGTAAAAAATTGAATGAAGCCAAACGGCAGAGCAATGTTGTATGACTTTTTGTGATCAGCAGTAGCTTCTCGTTTTCTCGCTTCAAAAGAGTTCATCAAATGGATGTACGAAGTGGCATGTTTGCTAATAAACTCTGCCCACAACTCGCTGCCCATTGTTGAAGATAATAACTTTTCAAACTGTTCATTAATTTTTAATGAACCGCATGGCACACCTGTTGATTTTTTTACTTCTTGAATGTACCCTTCTGGGAGAATTTGATGAAAAGTGAGCTGCATCGTAAAACCCCAAGTTAAAGCAATAATAAAAGTCAATAGTATAGACTTACATCGACACTTCCCCCGCCGGCATCGATGATGACGTAGTTGGTACCTGCTTGAATAAGGCAAATAGGCAATTCAATATTCAATTTTTTCGACTGTTCTTGATGATATGTTTTGCGGCAATAAAGCGACGCCACCTCCGGTTCAAGAGCAATGTACAGCTGTTTGTCAATGACGAGCGTTGTCTCAATGGCAGCCTGTCGCATGAATGCCTTAGCCCCTTCACTCCAAATGGCAGGCACAGTGATCACCCAGGTGACGTCTTCGGGGGACAGTTTGAAGCCAATCTGATCGGATATTTCCGATATTGCTAGCTGACAGAGATACTTTAGAGATAGGGTAAAAACAGTCTTTGCCGAAAGTCTTCGGCCATTAGAGCTTTGTAGCATTAGTTTGGCTAGGGATTCCTGTAAAAGCGGTTTTTTGGTTGTTAGCATAACTTTCAAGCTTTAAACAGTAAAGTATTACCTTCTCGTTGTGCAAAGCCATTTTGAAATGTTCAAAATGGTAAAACTTTGTTGTTTCTTTAGGTTCAAGATTGTAGTAATTATTTTGCGCTTCATGTCCAAATGAGTGTAGTTTTTTGTTGTTATTAAGCATTAGAACCGTTCTTTAAATAAATCCAATTTTACATTTTTAAAATCCATTTATTCTAGCAACTTACGGAACTTTATCTAAAATTAAAAAATGAGTAAAAGTTTTTAAATATTTAACTCTCATTCTTACCTTGTCCATTTCTCATATAGCGAATTTGAGAGTTATCTTTTGTAAAGACGACAGAGTACCCACTGAACGTTGTTCCCAGATCAATTGCCACCACCATCAAAGTACTGAAAAACATTTTAGTTTTAAAGGGAGTTTGCACACTCAAACTATGTTTCCTGGCTTTACTTACCTTTGGGCATTTTTCTTCTTAATGATTAAATTGTGCTTATTATTGTACGGAGACAGATAGACATGGCCGTCATAAGGATTAGGCAATTTGTGAATGGTTTTGCGATGACCAACTAAAGAAAAAATTACGTAATCTCCATCGGAAGTTAGTGAATGGGCCATTTGTAGGGTAATAAGATTAAATGTATTTTTATTTAGAAAGTGGAGACGGTTTTCGAGTGACTAGTGTGACTGAGTCTGGCAGGCAAACGAAAGGAAAGGAAACAAAATAAAACACAACGAAATAGGAGATGCGAATGGCGCGAAACGCCCAACAAATTAATGAGGAGATGAATTTAGAGGCTCATGACATTTGAGGGTAGACAGCCATCACGCGACCAACAGCCTTAGTGACTCCCTGTTGAATGAGTAATCGATAGCCTGGGTGAATGTATTCAGGGTGTTTGTTGAAATGCAGCATCACTGTAGCCGATTCATTTGGAGAGATGCTCTTCTTTTTGTGAATGGCCACCACTGTCACCGACTGGCGAACATTAGTGAACAGCATGCCCTGGAATCCGATCGAAACCTCTTTCGAGTTTGGCATCAGAAAAATAGAAGCTTTAAAGAAGGTGCAAATTGAACTCAGGTTGTTCTCGCTTTTAGATAAAAGGACCATTCCTTTACGAATGCTCTTTTCGAGGTAGGCAGACTTGTCGCTGTCTTGGCAAGCAATCGCCAGTGTTGAGCTTTCTCCAGGCCGCACATGTCGTCTATTCACTTTGAACCTTTGAAGACTAGTGACGACAACATCGATCAAGCTGCCGTCGTCGAGAGGACCACATTGAAGCTCGGAGCCTTCTTCAATTAACCCAGCACTTAGCACTCCACTGACGACAATACCTGGTGATTATAAAATTTGTTACAAAGCTGCTAACAGAAAAATTAAATCACTCATTCTTACCGACGTTCTGAATGTTGAATGTCTCATCAATCTACACAAGTAAAAATATAGTATTGTATTGCAACTATGTTTGAAAAAGAAACCTCTCCTTACCTGAAAGATTGTGCTCTTTTTGGTTAGTTTTTCCTGAAGATCAGCTTTTAAAGATGGTTTAGTTCGGCTCAAAAAGCTGTACAGATGATTGATTCCAACTCCACTGACGCAAGAGATGAGAAAGATCGGTACAATATTATGATTTGGAGAGCTCCAGTAAGACAAAACATCTTCTTCTTTTTCAATCACAAGCCAAGATTTGTTCATGCAGAATGAAGAAGAGATAAGCTCTTTGATGCTGCTCATCGTCTGTTCCAGACACTGATCACTGGTAACGAGGTCAATCTTGTTAATTACAATGACGAATGGTAATTTCAATGCAAGACACAGACTTAATTGCTGCTTATTCTCTTCGATTCCTGTAAGCGCATTAACCATTATGATAACGTAATCTGCATGCATTGCTGTGATGCTGAACAACGTTGTCTTAAAATACTTGCGATGGCCACACGAGTCTATGCATATTACAATTTTCGATGACTGTTGGCAAATCTCTTCCGGTGTTTGATACTGATTGTACGTTACAGGCGCTCCATTTGAATCAAAACCAACTATTTCTCTGGATGAACTGGAAGTACGACCAGTCCGAATTTCGTGGCGATGGCGAAATAGGCTAAGACGAGCACGACCTATAAAGAAACCTTGAGACTTTAAGCTTGAACAATGAACTTGAAACTTACCCTTGCCATTATCCTTACAACCGCTTGAAAGAACTCCGATTAATGTAGATTTTCCTGAACCACCACCGCCCACGACAACCACACGCACTTCGTCTGCGTGGATTTCCTCGTTGCATTGCATTTGTACAAATACTTCGACTGCTTTTCGCCTGTTTTTTCCTGAACTATTTTCCACGATCCGTTCCCCCTTTATTGAGATAGTGGCGCCAATTTTCTTTGCCATAATCATCAAGGTCTCCAAGGAAGAGTCCACTTCATCCTGCGTGAGTCCCGGTATGGCTCCAGAGTCTTCCACGCCAATCACGTAGACCGCCTGACCTAGACCTGCAACGAATAGGGAAGTTGTTGCGCATTAGATTTCCTCACTCTTTCTTTTTGCTTGCACGACAATACAGTACCTTCCTCAAGTCTCCATTTCATCTGAGTGATCAGTTGCTGAAGTCGATTTGGCGAGGGATTAATTAGCTTTAACTTATATTCAATGTTCCCGTGTTGCGGTTCAGGAGGTAGCATGGACGCATCACCCTTCAGCAGAAGTGGCGCGGAATCGCGAGGGCACTCATGACCCAGAGGATAATCAAACATGTTCAGAAGGGAGGTCATGTCCTCTAAGGTGTTGTGTTTGTGTTTGCCCGATGAAGAGAACATCAAAGTGGGCGCCAAAAAGTGCCCCTCTGACGGATGGCAACAAATAGTTTAATGTTGGCACTTGTCTTCGAAAATAAAGCGAAAGAGTCAGCTGCTGCTGCTGCTTCAGAGCTGTTCTGAGCAGAAGACAACACACACAAACACGCAGCACTTACGCTGCCCGTGCACGTACGAGAAACGCGAGTGAGCGTTGCGTCAACACACGCCAAAGTTGCACACAAAGAGTGAGAGAGAGAGAGAACATTAGCGTCCGCTTCCAGGGGGGATGCAGCAAGGTTGTCGAGGTCGCACTCCTGCCCCGCCACACTGTCTGGCCACAGTGCCGCAGGCGTGCCAATGCACTCTCCATCATCATACTATTTTGTTGACAGTAGCATTTATTGTTATTTTATACTTGTCACCTGGTAACCGGGCGGATTACTTATTATCAGAAGCATTGACAAGTAACGACAGTACACTCGTTACATCTGACAACACTAGAAAACATTTGAGTAGGAGACAATCTTTTTGGCACAAATCAATAAATTAAAATGCATCACAATCGGGTGACATTGTGAGTTTAGGGCTTTTGGATTGATGCGTCCAGCTTCTTTTGAATCACCTCAAAGGGCACATTCTGGCCTTGCCAGTTTGCCGAGCTGGCGGAGCGATCATCGACCACCGACGATTCATCCGCCGCCGCCTGAATAGACACGCTTTGAATGGTGCTGCTCAGTGAGCCAACGTCACTTAAGCTTTCAATTTTAGGGTGAACCTCACTGAAATACATTGACCACCATTTTTTGATGAATTCATTGGCATGTTCACTGCCGGTGTAGTGCCACGGCTTGACTGAACCCAAGAAGTGTATCACCTTCACCTTATCACCGAACCTGTGAAATCTGCTGTTAGTATTTTGTCATTCTGATAGTCAAAACATACCTTTTAAAAGCAGGAGCGTAGGAATACGAACAAGAGGCAAACTGCATATTGTAAATGAATGAAAGATGACGATTGATGTCACGAGTTGCCCAGTCTGAAAAGTAGGTGTTCAAAAGGCCTTGATCTCCGCCATCAAAGCTTCCTCCTTCTTTGGCAGCCAGACTTGTCAAGTTGGCAAATGTTTGCTGAGAAGGCACGAAAACAAACACTCCACTGTTGAAGCAATCAGGCCAGCTAAAAGGGTAAAATAAGTGAGAATATGTTACTCATGATCACCTAAAATACGGCCCACACTTACCCAATGTCAGACACTGCGGAAAGCTCTTCCTTCTCAAAAAGTTCGTCAATATTCTTAACCACAAGCGTGTCCGCATCCATGAAAACACATTTGCTGTATTGAGTCAGTTTCCAGCAGTGCAGCTTTAAAAAAATATTGTTATTTTTGTTAAATATTTTGCAATTTGTAGTAGTACTTTTGTTAGAGTAATGTTAAGCTCCGGCCTTTTCAAGGCTTCCAGAATACTGGGATCAGGACTCTCCAGCACATTCACCAGCTCGATGTGGTTGAAAAACTTCGGAAGTACGTTTCTGAAAAAAAGAGGCAAATTAATATAGTTGAGTGAATACCAGCTAACTTTGCGGTTACCTTAGCGAATCGGAGACCCCGTTGGTGACCAGGATGGCAATGTCTTTGGTGGTGCCCACTCGACGAAGAGATGCGGCCCAAACGAGTGCCCCAAGGGCGTACGAGTCGTTACTGGCAAGCGTGATAAAGGCCATAGTGGGTGGCTGTGAGCAGAGTGAGTTGAGTGATGAAGAGGAAATGGAAATGGCGAATTGAGTGAAGAAAGAGATGCCAGCGAATATTCACCAGCAGTCGGTCGGTTGGTGTGCGACCAAAAATAGCAGAGTATGAAGTTATTTTGGCGATGACAACATCAGAGGCAATCAGAGCGCTTCACTTTCACTACTGCGGCACTACTACTCCTCGCCGATGCTATTCTAGCGACACTCTGAACACGACGAGCAGCAACAGCGGCAACGGGGGCGAAAACATTCAGTAGAGTGCCAGCAGAGTGGGCATCAGCATCGTCTCAGCCTGATAAGCAAAAGCCAGTGCGCCACTGTCAGTGCACTGTCGTATCACCCGAAGGCTGTCGATGTGCAGTGTCGAGGTCTGTGAGCGGGATGTGTGACACTGACTGCAGTCATCAAGTCATGCGGACACTGCCTGCAGCGGCAACTATCGTCACCACTACAATGGTCACTGAAGTCCATCACCACCACCACCAGCACAATCATCTACATCAGCAGCACTCATCACGTACTCAAGTTCTCTTCCTCCAGCAGTGAACTTGACTCAGCTGAGGCCAGTCAACTCTGACACTGAAACAAATCAGTTATCTCATCATTTGTATCCTCTTGCCATATCATAGTTTATTGAAAAAAATATATCGGTACTGTCAGAGTGGCTTCAGGTTGCGACTTTCTGTTTGGCGATTTGTCTTTGAATAACAATATTAATTTGTTGTGTTTCATTGTTCGCAGCCAGTCAAGGTTGATAACTAGGCCGTCTGGGATGCGGCTGATTGTCTTATTTGTCATCAATAATTTGGCCAATGTAACTTTCGGTAAAGACAAATTGGCTAAGCTTTTCGGGAAAGTGTGGTGGGGGGCTTCGGATCAGTTTTTCGTGCAAGTTGGAAGAGTCGTCACTTGACAGTTCAAAGAGCTCAGATGTAAAATCAGTCGCCTTTTTGTTGATGTTAAAGTAGCTTGGACGGCTTTTTCGAACTGACAGAATTGGCGTTGAAAGATCAGAATATTCTGAGGAAGACTGATGGTCGAGTTCTATTTGCTGACTAATAAAAGGATTGTCTCTGCGCGAGTTGGCTAGATTTCGCATGTCAGAATTAAAGTTCTTCACTCGAGGCGAAATCGGCGAGCCAGGGGCCAAACACGAGTCGGTGATGGGAAAAGAGCTTATGGAGAGCTTATCGTCAGACAGCACTTCGAAGCTGCAGTGCCTGCGAAAGGCAAAGTTTGCCTGGTTCCCTTTGAAGCGACTTGATTTTCTGTGAACAATCAGTGTCAATTCACTTTATTTCGTTTGTGTCATCAAATGCGAACTCACCTGAACAGCGAGGGTAGCATACTGAAGCACCTTCTCTTCAGCTGACTGTTCTCCTTGTTGTTCGCCGCTGCATCCACCTCCTCACCACTCACCACCACCACCACCTCTTCGGCCATGATGATGACGATGCTGATGAAGCAGTGCTTCCACTGTCGAACTGTGATCAAGCTGTGTGGAGTGTATCATTTGCCGTGGCCAACTCCATCTCACCTTGGGACAGCTCACCGCAGTGGGCCAGTGGTAGTGGAGCTGTCACTCACAGTTCACTTGGTGGCTCCCTGATCCAGGGGACAATATAGACTCATCTATCGATCGGCGCGGGTGACACTCAGAGGAGTGCGCAATCCGCGCGCACGCTTACCCAACTGCATAATTCAACGTGGAAATGCGGTACACCGCTAAAACTTCTCGTCCCACAAGTCTCTCTCTCTCTCTCTCTCTCTCTCTCTCTCTCTCTCTCTCTCTCTCT
>JAALOO010000366.1_pt1 | contig 24845 bp, 16 predicted proteins | sample 7257641 | NCBI WGS metagenome assembly JAALOO01 (sample SAMN14085613, study PRJNA598686) | mite metagenome | biome: ENVO:01001000; feature: ENVO:01001002; material: ENVO:01001226; isolation source: single female mite from University of Michigan culture on fish food culture... ...
AGAGAGAGAGAGAGAGAGAGAGAGAGAGAGAGAGAGAGAGAGTACATCGCCGACAAAGGCAGACTTCTGCAAAATGACTGCCCCAAAGGTGTCTAAATTCACACCGAAGCTGTTGTAGGAGTGTTGCTGCTCCATGCACACAGTCTGACAGGTCTGTCAATTGATAAATTATTGCCTTCACTAGTAGACTACACTCACACACACGCACCATCACGAGACAGAAATGGGGCCAAATGGCCTAGCAAAGCTGAGTGGTAGTTGCAAGCCAACAAGCATCGCAAACATCTGCCTAACATGTCTACGCTTATTACACTGTCACAAATAGAAGTGGCAACCAAAAACACTTGACATACTTTTTGGGTGAGGCTTCCACCATGGTGCCTGTGACCTGGACGGTGGCGTCGTGTACCGGTCTGGATGGTAGGGATGCTTCTGTATATTGAACTTGGGGTCCCTCGTCGTGCTTTCGTGGTGGTACGATGAGTAGGGAGGATACTTTGGCAACGACGGCTGTTGCTGCTGCTGCCGGCGAAGGTCCGTCAGACTTGGCCTCGAGTCTAAGGAAGGCCGATCGTTGGGAAAGTTGGGATAGTTGTTGTTGATGTTGCTCGGAGGAAAGTGCGGCATCGGCCGGTGAGGACGATGCGTCGAGGTGGCCATCATCGAGGGGATGGGGAACTGTCTGGTCTTGTTGATCGTCGCTGAGGGTTTGCCGTGCGCCGACGAGGACGGGGGAAGCTGACTTCGAGGGTGCTCGCCTGAGATGACGCCCGGGTAGTTGCTGACGCGGGTGTCATTCTCCAGCCTGGGAATGGCAAAGCTGGGCACCGCTGAGCTGGACACGATGCTGCTGCTGATGCTGCTGCTCACTGAGGGGGCCACTGTGGTGCTGCTGCCGCTGATGCTCCCGCGAATTATGGAGCCTGTTTTGAGAGAGAGAGAGAGAGAGAGAGAGAGAGAGAGGAAAGACAACAAAATGTGATTAGTTGGTGATATTGAAAAAGAGGAAATGTTTGAAGTGGTAAGGTACTGCTAAAGCAGCACACATTAACACTGAAACCGTTTATGAGAGCGCAAAGCACCGATTACCGGTATGTGTGAGGAACAGCACACAAAAAAACATCGCCAACAATGCACAAAGCCAATAGGGGCAAACATACACTCACACGCACGCAGAAAGATACTAATTTGAGACGGACAAAATTGGCTGAGCGCAAATTAGCCGACAGTACTAATGAATAGTGGACTGAAAAAGAGAGTAAAAGAAGTGCCACATTGAGTGAAGGCGGCCTGATTGACTGCCACAACAATGTAGACACCACCACAAAGAGAGTGCTGCGGTGATTTGCAAAATGGGCGATGCTGTCGATGATGACGAAGAAGTAGAAGAAAGAAGAAGACACAGTGGCACATCGAAGGCAGAGAATGACGCTAAGAGGTGCGATTAGTGCTGCAGTTTTACCTACAGCAGCGCAGACAGGCGGCCATTGTGCCAATGCATTGCCAACAATTGCAGGTGAAGTTGATGGGGAAGAGGAGGAAAAAGAAGATGAAAAAGAGACCTGCCTGATCAAGTGGCGTTTCTCACTGCGCCTGAGAGAGTGCTACTGAACATCAGTGAAGCTGCCAGTGTGGAATAGTAGTGTACATCAACAACGGTGGAATGTGCCAGTAGACATAATGAGAGACAGGGGAGAGTATTAGAAAGATCAAACGCGATAATAGTGGCACTGAATGCTCCTGCTGCACCAAGACCAGCACTGACAATGGACAGTGTCAGACTGCCAGTACCCTGGCAATTGCCCACCACTAATTGAATTGCACAGTTCAGCACACAGACTCTTTGCCATCGATCGATGCTATCGCCAGCAGACAAAGCTCTGATGAGCGTGATGAACTACTACCACCACCGCCACCATCGTCGCTGTGGTCACTAGCTATATCTGGGGGTGAACTTTAAAATGACCTGAGAGATGCCGTCCTCTCTTTCTCTTTCTACTTATTAAAGCGTGTGTCGAAGTGCACACGTCAGAATGCGAGAATCGCGCCCAGATTAGACACGGCGTGCACTAATTGGGGAATGGTGGTTCACTTGCTCGCTGGTTCAGCTTGTGTTGTAATGACACAGCCTCAGTTGAACATTACCGCACACCGACGCACACAATTCGCCGCCGCATCAACTGAGGCACAGTAATGGTCGCACAATTAAGTGGAACTGAAAGTGAAGAACTGTGGGCTGCCAGTTTGTAGCTGAGCAGTAACGGAACCAAGTGATGATGAGAAAGAGAGAAGAAAAGACATTGTTGGGTGAGAATGAGCCTATTAGCTACTGCCTTGCTAATGGTTACATATTATCATTAAGATCGAGACTCTGATCTTGCAACAGTTCCTTGCACTCTTCCTTCTCTTTTCAAATAGTGTCGGTACTTTAATTTGCCTAGATTAGTAAGAGATGACAAAGACAATTACAAAATGATGCAGAGAATGGGTAGAATTTGAATCGATAGTCGTAGTAGAAGTCTCTTTTTACTCAGGAATCTCCTTTCACTCAAGTGATCAGTTGTCCTTGTGACAACAAAGGCATTTGAGAAACTAGAAAACACCGACTGTTTGTGTGTGTGTGTGTGTGTGTGTGCTGGTCAATGTTGGTTGAGCTGACTAGTTTCAATTTGGACGAGCCTGTCTGTCTCTTTTAGCACGTGTTTGGCCCGCATCTCTACTCAGTCGAGACGGGCAAAGCTCACTTTTGCCCGTTTTCTTCTACCCGTACGTGTTCATGTTCATCCGCCTGGCAGCAAGTGCTCTCTTTCCCTTCCTCTCTGCATGTGTGCTACACTTGGAGCAGCCAAGTGGAACACGATGATGACAGGTTCGGTTTAGCATCGAGTCAATATTTACATCAAGTGTCCGTGAAGTGGTCAGAGGAAGGAGAAGAAGATGATGATGCTGATGAAAATGGTCTGTATGACGGTCAGCCCAATGGCGCAATGGTAGTGTGCCAACCGACGGAACACACTACTGCCACTGTGAATCGTTTGGTCTGTAAATGTGTGAGCATCAATCAAAACATCAGAGAGCCACCAATCAAATTGAATGGCACCAGAGGAGGCAGATCCACTCTACTCCAGCTCAGACCAGGCGATTCGGGGAATGTCCGCCGGTCAGTGATGGTGCTGCCAAGTGGCCAAACACGCAGTATTGTGAAGCTGGAGCCGTGCAGAGTCAAGTGCAAGAGTGCACACTATGACCACCACCACTTCCACTGGACGCCATCTGGCACGAGAGTACGGATAAATATTTGCCTTTTCTTCGACCGCATCCGTTGCCGCTCATCACACTGAAACAGCAACAACAGCAGCCACAACATCTCATCATCATAGTCATCTGACTAATTAAAACCATCTCTACCCAAACACCATGCAGATCACTGATGAGAGAGAGAGGGGCAAGTGGTGGTGGCATTGCACACACTCAGTTTGGCCGACATTCGAGCCAATTCGAAAGGTTTATGCGCTGGCCCTAAAGGCACAGTTTCTATCATTATAATAATCAGAATCTTTAAATCTGGAGCAACCACAAAGTATCTCTGTTAATGAATCAAATAAGTAATATTCACCGCAGCGTCGTTATATAGTGTAATTGAATTATTCAAGTAGTCAAGTATTTTTCCAATCTGCTGTCAACAGCATTCGACAAAAATAGCGACGGGCAACTTCTCCGCTTCATTCTGGCCAACTATTCACTAGTGCAGCTTTTTTGTTTCCCGTCATAGAAAAGCAGAAAAATAATATCACCAGGCAGAGAAGAGATCTTTTAAATTGAAATTAGCAAACACCGATAAATTAATTTGCTAGCTTCCTTTTTCCTCTTTTACTGCCATCGGTTATTGAATTGAGCAAATGGAAAGGGAAAAGGCGGAAGGAGAAGCTACTGTCAGTGCAGCAGTAGTGAATGTAAATGACTACGCAGCCCGACGTCAATGGTGTCAGTCTCAGTGTGAGCACAGGGGCATTCTTCCGCACTACAAAGTGATTCAATTAATTTCCGCTGGGTACTATCAATTTCAAAAAAACCCCAAACTCAGACACTGAAACTTTGCCAGCAACCGTAGCTGATTCGCTCTGAATGGAGACAAATTCTGATGATGTGCACCTCAAAAAATGAAGAGAAAGAGGAGGACTAAAAAGGTAATTAAAGCTCAGATCGGTCGCCTGTCGGCTTTGCCACAAGCAAACTTGTGTGCACTCATTTGTATTGTCCATTTCAATGGCAAAACATTTGCCTACTTTGCGAACTACTAATCACAATTACCTGAAGGTGCTCGTGCAAAAGTGTAGTGAACGAACAACACACAAACACATCCTGTGTGTGTGTGCCTGCCTTCGCCCATTTGTTTGTCAGGGTTAGTGTAGTCAGCAGGACACAAACAGGTCACACTCGCACTTGCACACAATGGCAAACGGTGTCGATTAGTGAGCACAGACAGAGGCTGTCCGAAAATGGCCAACTTTAAAGTGTAATTGTTATCTTTTGGTGAATGTGCCACTCACTGATGGGCTCACTCAGTTGCCTCTGTGCCTTTGTGATATGAATGTCTAATGTTGGCTATTAGTTGAGGAAAAAACTATAGAATGAAAAGAAAACGCCAACAGCAACATCAATGAACGAGGTGGTGCTGGTGCTGGTGATGGTAGCAAATGGTGCACAATGGCGCCCGACATGGTCAAAGACAATGCTCTTCTTCACTATGATTTTTCTTTTGCCATAATACTCGTCGAGGGTGATCCACACAAAGGGCAAGGCGATGCTGCTGCTGTTGCTGCCAGTGGTCAGTGTCCGGGCCCTGGCAATGAGCAATGGGAACGAGCAGTTCAGCCATAGTCGGCACTGGACACATTACGTAGGCGTGAGCCTCAGTCTCAAAAGAGCGACCAGGTAGACGGCAGCAGCAGGCAATGCAATAATTAATAAACGATAAATTATTCATGACTACTTCAGACAGTTACAGCATGCCTTTACCTGCCTGCGGAGAAGCAAAAAGACAATAGAGCTCGCGCGACGGTCAGCTAGCTTGCTAGTGTGGCTGACTGGTAATGAAAGAGAAGAATGGAGATATCGAGCACAGCACTGACTACTACATCTGCAACAGCAGCAACAGATTCTGAGATGCTAACGATCTTATCGGCAAAATAAGAAGCGTGACTGAGAAGTGGTAGCTCAAGATTGAGCTTCAGCGCTTCAGAGGTCCACTTGTCCGCCTGGTACTCCGTCAGACGGACTGATCACACGGAGAGTACCGACACATCCGCCATGTCTACTTTGCACAATGACTGCGCTGCTCAAAGCTTTGCACAGTGGTCGACCAAACTAAAACGAAAAAAGGTGACCGAAACAAAACAAAAACTTTAAGATGCACACACAGTGGGCGCACTAAAAGGTTTTCAGGCGTGAGCTGTCGATGAGCAGTGGTGATGGTCACCAAGACAGAAAAGGAGAAAAAAGAAGAAGAGAGAAAAGCTAATCAAAAAACAAATTTTAAACCACTACAACAACTCTCATCAACGCACTACCTGCCAAGTGCATTGTTTTAGCGCAAGTTAATTAGTGTAATTAATCGCAAAAGATGGCTTATCATGTGCAATCAAAAAGAACACCAATACTTACCAATCGTCTGTGAGGGCTTCTTACAGCACACCTTGAAGACGACCTTCATGTGGTACTTCTGGCAGTCTTTTGTCGGATTGGGCTCATTAGGCCGCGCAGAAAGGGCAATGAAGTAGTAGTCCTGACCAGGACGAAACTCCAGTCCACCCGGTTGCGGTGTGAAGGGACGAAAGGTGATGGTGAAGTAGCGGTGAAGGTAGGGTTTATCACAGACGGCTATGGTGCGAGAACCTGCCGGGTTTGCTATTTGACAGGTGTCGTACTCCTCTTTGGAAACCTGCAAAAAAATTGAAAAAAATCATTAGTATAACAGTTTGAGACACTTGTGAAAATATTTCAATAAATCACACATAAAGCAGAATATTCTAAACGCACTCAAATATTTAAATTTGACTTTTGTACATAATAATTCACTGCAACTCTACGACATTCCAAGTGCTGCAATCGTAGTTAGTGTCAAACAGAGAAAACGAAACCATTAGCTAGCTTGTCAAAAACCCCTTATCAGTTCAGTTTTAGAAACAACAGCGTTCAGCGAGATAAACTCCAAGCACTTTGGTGCCGTATGTGCATCAACTGTCTATAGTCTTGGTAGTAATACACAAACACACACACACTAATTGATTGCTTGATTTTCAGTGCCATCTTCATCAGAGCTACCTGTGACTACTTGTGTTTGCAGTTCTTCTAATTGAAACGCAGCTGCATACTGAAGAGAAAAAACACTGATAAGAGAAAATGCAGTAATACACTGTTGCACAACCTGATTTCATTTATCAGTTCAAAAACAAAAAAAGTAGCTCACATTGCATTAAAGCGAGCTGGCATACACTTAATTAATACATCAGTGCTCAGAGTAATGCTGCTCGCAAACAGGGTGTGAATGCTGTCAGGCAGCCAGAAGAAATAGATGCTAGTCGATTGTGTATGCAGTCATGATACAATTTAGAAAAAAAGTTGTGACATTGGTAGGGAGGGTAGTGCCTGTGTTTTGGTGTTGAACTCAAGCTATCACAGTGAACGCTTCGTCAGATCGCCCCTCGATCATCATATTTGCATTTGCAAACACACTCACAGTGTTGCAATAATAAAATAAAAAATTAATATATAAGTAGTAAAGTGCTGCAAGGCATCAAAAGAAGGCAAATATTTACTAGAGCAAAATGAGCGACAGTCTGAGATGACCATGGCTGTGGTCAGCCAAGTGAAAGAGAGGTGAGTGATAGAAGAGCAGGAAACACTTGAAAGTGAAATCACGTTTGAAGGTGTATTTGAAAACTATTTTACTTGCAAAAAGTGCAAAGTTTGTCCTAGCAAAACTTGCACGCGCCTCTGTATGTTTTGGTAAAGTGCAGATTTATTAATTTTAAACAAATTAAATTTAAAGTACAAATTGCAGTTTTATCAACGGAAATTGAAATGCCACAAACACTAAAGAAACATTCAGCGGGTGTTGACAAAAAACATGCTAAGAAAATATATGAGGAATGAGAATGGGAAAAAAGCTGTCTTGAGGCAAAACAAATTAAATTAAAATGTCTGTTCCCTTAACAAAAACAATATTTAAAACAACTTTTTATCAGCAGCAAACAGTGACACATCAGCAACAATTTTGCAAAGAATTAGCTCTCTAGAAATTCTAGGCGCCGTGACTAATGTAGGTCTAACGCATTCGGGCAATTAATTAGCAGCAATGGAGTAATCGGTCAACCAGGTAGTCCTTGATCGATTGTCTTCCTTTCACCTAAAACCGTGTGCGTGAGCTTTTCATTTTTGATTATTTTATTTTTTAGCATTCAGTTAACTCAAACCAAACTACTATTAGTCGTAGTGGCAATTACTTTGTTATACATCCATTTTTTCTCATCATCTGGCGGCACTCAAGTCTACCTTAAATCTGTGTGCGCACCCGCGACTAATCGGCAAAGTTTTAGTGATTAGCAGAGGTCAGAGCACAGCTGAAGCTGCACACGCACACACCAGTTTGCTGATCGGCAAAAGCAACAACAGCAACGGGTAAATTGTGACGATGATGTAATGATGAACTACAGAAGAGTTACAGAGGTGGTAACGGGAAACATCAAAAGGACACTGGTCATGGATAATCACCCTAGCTGGTGATGCACTCGCTGTGTGATAATGACTACTGATCGCAGTCCAAACACTCAGCTTTTATTTTTTGAAAACAACACAGCAGTTTTTAATCATCGGCATCATTGAGAGAGAAAGAGAGGTAGTGAATGTGCTGCTGTGTGCCCGGGCGCCGGGCGTCAGTGACACTGTGCTGTCGGCAATTAGTGCCGTGCAGCAGTAGTCAGTGCCCATTAGCAGCAACAGTATGGGTAGACAGGTAGACAGGCACAAGAACAAGTCTGGCACCAGCACTGCCAAATGGAATAGTAGTAAACGACCTGAACGGCAATGGACAGTTGTTCAGAGTAGACTAGTGGGCTCTGATGTTCAGATGGCAATAAAGGTAATGGTCGACAATTCTATAGCTATGCAAATGATGATGCTGCATGTAGTAGCCAAGTGGTAGTAAAGCATCGATTCGATGATAGGCAATTGGGAAGGAAGCAAAAGTAGAAAAAGTAGAGGGAAAAGAAAAAGCATCAACAACAGCAGCAGCAGAAGATGCTTTTCCATTGGCTTCCTTTCCCTGTCCCGTGCAGACAATCGAATTGTCATTAACCCCTGTGCGTTTCAATTACCCTGTTGTTGTTGCACCAAGAATGTCTTTTATCTGGCAGTCCAGGCACTGGATGCAACAGCAGCAGCAACCCTCTGGCTACAACAGCGCTCTCAACTGCACTCTTGGTAATGACACGATTAATTTGCCACTTTTGCGTGCATGTCTGTTTAGAGTTGAACAGTGTAGAAAAGTACTGCTGTAGTGTTGCATTTGGCAAACTACAACAGACTACATCACTGAGAGGGTGAGAGAGAGAGAGGATAATTTAAATTTAATTAGGCAAGTCAAATTGGCTTTGAATTTGAAATCACTCTATCATTAGACAGTGCGTGCCAATTAAACATCTAAAGGTGGAAGGAAAAAGTGCTGTCGGTGGGAGAAAAAGCAAAGATGTCTCTCACTATCGGTGCTACTCGCTACCCTCCAGTTCAGGTGCTAAAATGTAAATTAAGAAAAGTGAAGAAAAAGAGAAGGGCACCAACAAAAAAGTTGGCTTAGCGTCACTTGAAGCACCAAACGAGAACTTTTTGACAGATCGCAGATAGTGATGGTGAGGAAGATGAGCAATGACACCCGTAGTGAGTGCTAAAACAAAAAACTGCCTTTTAGTAATGAAAACTAGTAATAGTGCTGGACATGATAGGATTAGGGCATTAGCCTACATTCAGAAACAGTTCATCATCACCAGTCAAAATAATAAACAACTGCGACTAAAATTAATAACTGTGAAAACACGTTTAATAAATTAATGCAAAAAGTAGTAGTTAATGACACTTCTAGAAGTAGTCGCAGGCAAAAAAAGAAGATTGCTAAAGTCTGCTGTGTTGTCAATCAAATAAACCACAAAGTGTAATTCTCTAGATCAGTGTCATTTTTTTTTATTATCAAATGTCTGCTGAGAAAATTATTTTTAGAAAAAGACATACTAAAGGTGATGGATAAATAAAAAAGCAAAAAAAACGAAAAAGAATGGCAAAAACGATTTAAATTAAAAACAAAAACAACAAATAAAAAAGCCACTATTTTTCTGACCGGAACTGGGGTTTCAGTTGCAAGTGAGAGGGAGAGAGAGATTGCTTGTGAAGATGTTGAAGGCAAGATTGAGTCAGACAGTCTGCTAAGCACTACTGAGCAAATTGATGGAAAGAATTGTAACTGACTGACTGCTTGTTCAAGTGAAAGAAGGCTCTTCTGCCATCGATGACAACAGTAGAAACGGAACAAATCTCGTGCACTGTAGAGCATGAACCAGGAAAATACTAGTACTAGGCCACACGAGTGGACAAATAGCACTTTTAACACTCAAGTCACATTTTAAGAATGCTGCCGATGCAAGATCCAGACATGTCAACAACGCCAAACTTTGGCCTAGTGACGACGGGTGATGCTGCCACTACTGCAGTGGCACGGCAAACAATCAGCTCGCTCTAATTATTCTCAAACAATCCTCATTTGGTAGTAGAGGGCGCAGTTGGAGAATTGATCACAATCAATAAATGAGCGCATCCGTCTGGGCCATTGCCGTAATGGGTGCTGACTGCTGTACTGCAACTGCACTCACTAGGAAAAGCAACAAACTTGGTTTTTACTGTATTCTGTAATGAGAATCACATGGCGACAATTGACGCTGCCAAGACAATAGACAGATAAATCACCGACACTACCAAAACAGAATGTACACTGCCGTTAACGAGCAGAAATGCTGTACAGAAGAGGGTGATTAGGCAGTCTTTGAGATGGTGAAATTGATATTTGACTGTATGACAATTCAATGATAGCTAAAAGCCCCAGACACATGGTATCAAGGGCCAAAAAAGAAATTAAAATTTCTCACTAATGAGAAATGATGCCTGTAGTGAGTAAACAAAGTCTGTTTGACTTGACCGCGTGCTGTGTGATGAAGAATGAAAAAAGGAGAGAAAGATTCTAAAGGAACAGAAATTGATGAAAAGTGAAGAAAAGCCAATAGGGGTAATGGCTACTGGCTCAGTGCTGGCTTTGTAGCCAGTCTATATGCTTGGAAGCCGGTGGCCATAAATCAGACCAGGCAGTGGATGAAAGCGAGAGAATGAGAGAAAAAGAGACGCGTGTTGTACCGTTCCAGGCGACTCGCGCTCTACCGTCTTGGGGCAGGCATATAAATCAATATACACCAGACCAATATGGACATTGTCGTGGACAGATAGCAACGGCAGGATCTACACACGCAAGCACCACCAGAATTACGTGACCAGAATGGGCACTCTTTTGCAGTAATAGGAAAGCACACACACAAACACATGCAAACGTTTGCACTGAAGCCCCGAGCAATATGAGTTTCAGCCATGCACACACTCAGACCCCGTTGAATGGAGTGGACAGCGGCGGAATATGTGCTCTGGTCAGAATAAATCATTGCATCGGCAACTTTACACTTCTCGCCTGACTGTATTTACTGAAATGTATGTGTGTGTATACAACAACTGTTTAGTCTGTGACCAGGAGTATCGCCTGAACACTGTTTGATGCATTGCTTTCAATCATCAAGTGTGTTTCTGCCTGTCTGACTGTCGGCAACCTTCAGTCACGCGATGCATTGGAAGAATATGAAAACAACAACAAAAGAAAAAGAAACAAAAGTCAAAACAAAAAGGGAGATAAAACAGACAGAGAATAACAGTAATCAGCTAATGACCGGACAATTTGCAATTCAGTGCTATTAGCAAACGGTGCTATGCCACAACATTCTGGTCGCTTCTATAATGATGCGGATTTTAAAATCATAAGGGGCAAACTGTCGGTTTACCAAACTTGAAAACGCAAAGTGCACAAAAATCAATATTTTTCATCGATCAGAGGAAAATCAATGTCGACTATCGGCTGACAAAACTAAATAGCTGCTGTTACTTGGTCAGATTTAGTTTCTATTTGAAGTGCTTGCAAAAAAGAAGAATCCAAGTGGAGTTGAAAGTAATCTCCTTGAGTCTATTTAAAAACTGACTCTAAAAACAGTAAACTGATTTGTAAAAAAGCAAATAAAATGCAAGTAAACTGAAAGCAATAAAAAGTAAGCCACTCAAGCGCTGTCCTCTTAAACGTGACACGACAATGGCATTTTCAAATGGTAATTATCTCAATGAACGAAAGCATAAACTCTACCTTGTGTACAGAAATTTTTTCCCCGTAGTCGGACGTTTGTGTGTTTGTCAACCCACTTCAAGCGGACAGCACACCGACGGTTTGTGCGCTATAAACTAAAAGCGGAATTTTCAATGCCAGTGTCTGTGCAAAGAATTTACCAAATTATCGAATTAGAGAGCTGCAGAGAACGAACAATGATGATGATGATGGCCGCCGATGCTGACATAATCACCAGAAGTAGAAGAAGAAAAAGAAGTGAGAGAGACGGAGAAGAATATAAACAAATTGGCACTCAACTGCCCACTCAAGTGGACTCTGAAGCTCTGAACAGCAACAGCTCAGCACTACTGGAATTTCAAGTGGACTTCAAAGTCTCTTCACCAGCAGCAGCCCAGCACGCAAAGTCTCTGACCACAAAGGGCACACACATACACACACTTTTCTTTTGCTCTCCGTCAGTCTGTGGATAGCTGATCAAAGCAAACAGAAGCGCGCATCCTCGCTGACTGTCCACTCCACAACTCAGAGACAGGCCACACAGCACGAGGTCAGAGGGCAAACACACTGGTGAAGATGATGCTTGAGGAACAAGAAAAACAACAATCGGCAATCGGTACCAGGCAAACTAGGCTCAGACACACAAACTCCGGCAACACGATTACCAAATTAAATGTCCATTTTGTTAGTATTTTTTGAAAAAGTAATTAGAAAGCATTATAACAGCAATCTTAAAGTACTCAACCGGCTTTGTCGTTGACTTTCAACTAAAAAACAGTTTTAAATGCTGCCATGAATCCGTGCCAGACCAATGAAAATGCCATTTAAAAAAGCAAACTTTTTCCTTTCCAATAAATTCTATGGTTTTGACCAGAAAACGATCAATTCGCTGGTTGAATTACACAAAAAACAGAGTATACGTAATGTGTATCGACGACTGCTTCTTATCAAAAAGGAGAACTCTAATGCTACCAAATGCTGTCAATTGAAATGCTACAGAAAAAAGTCATGCACTATAAATAAAGTTAATAAATTTTAATTCGTTCAATGTAGAGCACTGCATATAATGACTGATAAAAACAAAAAATAAAATTTTTGTATGTGGACAAATCGGTAAAAAAATTGTAGTTTCAGTATGAAAGTCACCGAAAAGTGCTCTGAAGCGATAAAGAAAAAAGTCAACAGTGCAGATGTGCTGACAACTGTGAGACCGACAGTTTTGCAACGGCAGCCACTGGTGCCGATGTTTTATGGACCACTTCTGAAAAACAAACAACAGAAATTGTGAGACTTCTGTGAGAATTCAACTAAAAAATAAAAATAACGCAGCACCCTGAATCAGCACACAATGGGTTCGGAACATAGAGCAAACATTGCAGCAGTAGCATCAGTGGCATCAGCATTGCACTACCACTTGCACTGCTGTCGAATTGAGCTTGTCATCGTAATTTTTCATAATTTGCAGATAAATTATTATCTTGCTAATGCGATAATGTCAACATGCACACACAGAACCAGCGCTTTTGGAGTGTTTGCCCAGTGTGCTAGGCCTAATAAGGGTTTGCTAATAGGGACGATAAATAATAAATGATAAAGAAAAAAGCTGCAGCTCCTATTGGCGATTTATTCAAATGCCTGCCTTGCATTAGAGCAAATGTCAATAGAAAGTAGGCTGCTCAGACCGCACATTCTTACTCTCATTAGTTTTCCCCTTTTTTCCATGCACTTTATTTTTTCCTGTCTAGGATCCAAGCTCAATTAGCGCGTCGTACAAATTGGGCTGCATACTGCAGAGTGTTCGGTTTCGTCTTCTAAAAGGCTAGCGGATGAGTGGCGAGGACAGCAACACTGATGGAGCTAATCGAGAGTGCACGAAATCACTTGAAAACAGCTCGCTCAGCGTTTTCTGTTTAACAATAAAAGAATACTGTCCTTTGAAAAAAACAGCAGTGCAGTGCAACCTTTTTGTTTTGTTTACTGTACAACTTGACAACTTGTCACCCCAGCATGATGACAGCACCCAGAACATGGCAGCCTATTCACAAAAGCCTGTGAAGCTCAGCACATGGCAAGTTTGGGTGGAGGGTAGCAAAATGTGAAGGATCTGTCATTTTCGATGACGACTTTGAACACTAACTTCAAATACTTCGAAACGACTCGTGCGACACGCACGTGACTAGTACAGATGGTTTTATCAAAAACAAGTTCGTCTGTCATCATCATCCACCTACAACACTACAGCGGATGACATTAGATTTGCCTCGTCATCAGTGCTAATTGCCCCGCTCAACTGAGCAAGCACTAAAGGCCTAGATGTGAGCCCATAATTAGCCAACTATTTATGATCGACAGTGGATTAGAAACGAGCGAGTCGAAAACTTTGTTGAGTTTTGATCAGAGCACGCAAGCACATTCACTGCAGAGCATCAGCATCTTCACCGCCATCAGCACATCTTAGCGGACACATGTCAAGTTTGTCCGGGAAACGCTACTGCTGCTGCTGCTGCTGATGTGAAAAAAGAGCGACAGAACTGATGCTTGAAAACTTCAAAACGCCTTTACACAGCCAAACGGTGTCTGCCAACAACAGGAACTGCTTGCCAGGACCAGAGAGGAAGGCGCAGATCAAGCAAGCAACAAATGTGACAGAGACATTGAGAGAAGAACAGTGAAAAAGTGTGACGGTTCACGCAATGATCTCACTTTCTATCTGTCTAACAGTCCAGCCTGCCGTGTGTGTGTGTGTGCTAATTAGAGCCCTCTGAGCAGTGAAAGTGTCCGCTTGTCTCTCCTTAACGTCACCCGAAATGTCATCTGCGTGGTGTCGGTGTCAGCGTCGAGGAGTGAGAGAGTGTGCTGTACACCATGACATGACCGGGCGTGTCACGCGAGATTACCACAGGGGAAGAGCAGCAGAGGACACAGACTGAGACCGCAGCAGCAGCAGCAGCAAACTGCGGATCAAACGGCAAACACTGCTTCTGATGCTGCTGCTGGCACTTTGTGATCTCACTGAACAGCACGTCAACAGTGAAGGGAGAAAGCCTGCGCACAGTTCTGCGGATAAAACGAGAGGGGACGTTATTTTGGTGGTTATTAAGGCAGAATTAGTGGCGCGAGCAATTGCACAACTGCCTGTGTGCTCCCTGTCAACGGACATGATGAGATGATCGGAGATAGCTGCAGATGCTGCTGCTGCTGATGATGATGATGATGGGGTTGCTGTTGCCGCAAGTGGTGGGCGGAAAAGAAAGGGAGGAAGGCAGAGAGCAAAAAAAAGAGTACTGCTGCTGCACTTTTAGGCTGACAATCACTAGCAATTTGCTCAGTGGATCGTATCGAAGGGTACCCAAAAAGATGGAGGGTAACTGTCATAAGCAGTGAAGAGGACATCAAAGTGCCCTGTGCGGTTGTCTCACTAACTGTCTGCTCTTCTGTCCTACATGTAAAGTGTCAACAGCATTCTTGTGTCTAATTTAATTAGCAAGACAAGGGTGTGCTTGTGCTTACGGATCTTGTGAATCTACACTTTCTAAAACGGAGCATTGTCAGTTGAAACTCATCCCTTCTGGAAAGAACCATACTTGTTTACCTTTTCTTTCTCCTCTTTCTATTCTGTCTTCATATTTGTTAACTGCTAATTACAACATTGAATTAATTTACAGACAGCAATATGCTGCGGCAATAAACAAAAAAGCATTCCACTGAGGCAAATGAAATGTGTGCAGTGTGTGGAAAGTAGTCAACCCGACTCAACATGAACTCTCTTTGAGCAAATGCATCAAAAGTGCAAATTACCATAGACGGTGCACTTGATCCTAATTGGAGGCAAAAGATGGAAAGATGAAGAAATAGAAAACTGTTTGGCACCGAGTAAAGATGCTCGCTTGAGAAGAAACTTGATCTCTGTTTACTTTGCTGGCAACAGCATCATCTCCAGCAAAACTACCACTACACAGTCGTCGTCATCGTCTGGCCAATTACCGTTGGCTCCATTAATTGGACCACCACCAACGTCGATAGAAAGGAGCCAGAGACAATGGGCACCGATGGAGCAAAAGAGAAAGAGTATAAGGCTGTGAAACGTTAACTGTATAGTAAGGGAAGGGGAGGAAAGAAAGAGAATGATAAGCGAGGGAAAAAACGACAAACCGCAGAGAGTGCCTGGCACAAAAGGGGTCTCTGGTGGCTCGTCTGAATCATTCCATAAGAGAAAGCAAAGAAGTAAAAAAGAGAAGAAGAGAAGAAAACGCCGATGAACAGACATCGAAGGAAGGCTTTGTCATTTTAATTAGAGCGGTAATGAGCGACAATGACTATGGTCGAAAACAGCAAACTCTCTTTCTTTCTCTCCACTGATAGCGCCATAATTAATAAAGCATAGATGATAGAGATAACTGACATTTAATTAGTATGGAGAACGAGAAAAATGAAGGGCGATGACTGAGTTTACAGCGCAAACTTCCATTGGCATCTCCTTCCATCGATCGTTTTCTGGTGGCGTACGTACACGCACTCAAATTCATTTTAACTCGATTAAAAAGCAAAGCCTATGCAACTACTCAAGTTGACGCAACTGTTACAGTTTGTGATCTATCCACCCGACAAGTGAATTAATTAGTAGAGTGATACAAACTTTATATTTATAGTTTCAAACTTTATCAGTAGCATTACCGATCAAAGCATATCATATCAAGTAAAATTTTGCAAAACTTTACAGCACAACAAGTCAGTAAACATATAAAATTAAATAAAGTATTTCTAGAAATGCTAAGACTTTGAAACAAAAACTTTAACTTGGTTTGAAGAAAAAAAAGAAAACTAAAAAAACAGGAAAGTTTGAATAATTGAAAATCAAAGTTTGATTTGCAAAGTTTGTCAATTGGTCTTTCAAAATCAGTAAAAGAAAAGCACTCTAGTCGTAGAAGTAGAGGCAAACAGCATTCAATGAGCAGTTCAATTGCTCCAACAACTTTGAAAAGTCTATGTTTTCGTTCACTCTCCACTTGAGCGTAATCCCTTTGTGCACCTAATCTTCTGATTGTGCAGTCCGTTTTCTGGTGAATTCACTCGTTTTCTCTCTTGCCAGCAAACATGGCGTGTCAGCGCAATTTGGCGGCTTCAGATAGGCCATGGTCAATTAGGCCACTGAATAGAGATGACTAGGCGGCAAACGACGATGAATAGCAAGGGCAATGATTACTACTTAGCATTTTCATATATTCAAACGAGGCAGTTTTGAGCATTGGGCAGATGGTTTACTAAGAAATGTGGAAGATGAAAACGAAAAAGTGCTTCCAAGTGATGATTTCTCTTTAGAGCAATGATGCAATGAAGCGTCTGTTCTTTCTTGCAGTCAAAATTGAGCTAAGTGAATTTCCGGAGAAAATATGAAACGACTTCCGCTGCTAATGGAAGAGCTGATCGAATGATGAAAGCAGTCACCGAGAAGAGGGTCACTTTATGCTAATGGGCACTGTGCTGACTTGACAATTGCCAAGTGCACCATGGCACTTTGAAATCGCTTTGATCATATGATCAAAGCATCAATTAAACTAAGCAGAACTGGGAAAAGGTAATTAAAAGAATGCCACAGTGGATATTGATCAATAAATGAGAACCATTCTAGAGCATCCAGCCAAGTGGAATTCAATTTGCAACTCATTACCGACTGGAGAAAAAAGAAGATAGAAGGAGACCAACTGGTTGACGTAACCTTCCGTCACTGTACTGCTGCCTGTTGGGTCACTTCCACTTCCAGAAAGCAAAGTCTGATCGATTTGTCTTACAAACCGAACCTTCGTGCACTGAATCGAGTTATACTGAGAAGTTGCACTAACATCAACAACAGTAGCAGCACTAACTGCTAAGGAGGTCAGTGGGAGAAGATTAGATGTGTCCCCAGCAGACTCAGGCGCACTGCTAAACAACAAAAGTGTCCCGGTGGACATTTCTATAGCTTGCAGCACTAGCAAAACAAACAACATCGTGACCAGCTGATGTGAAATGAAATGCCAAAATTGTGCTTTGGCTACTGGCAAAAATGAGCACTACTGCTGCCTCTCAAGATTTAATGTTCAACTCATGACCAAGGGCAACATTGCCAGACAGAAACCGTTAGGGAAGCGATCTATGGTAGAGTTAAGGGTAAAGCTCGATGGCAATCAATATGCTTGTAGAGGGTCACAAGAAAGTTGTTCAAGCAGGGACAACCTACTTTACTTGATGAGCTGATTTGCATACAGTACAAGAAAAAAAATGAGACTCACCTACAGAAAGATGCTCAACTCGAATAAACAATGACAGTGTCGATAATGAACTTGACCGTGTACCTCAGACAAACTTCAAACAGACAAAGTAACGCTGCCAAAATGATGATGAAGCTGTTGCTGCAGTCCATTAGCAGAGTAAAACCGTGAAGGGTGGGTACAGGAAGGAATTGACGAAACTCGTGAATTTGATTGATAAAGGTGGTGTTCATACTTTTGACAGCAGTGCTAGCTGCCTTATTGTCTAATGCCCACTACAAATGGCTAGTATAATTAGCACTTTAATTAGGTAAGAAGTTGATAAAAAAATGAAAACAAAGAGAACAAACGAACATTTCAAGCCTTTAGCACCCAAATATCTCTATTTGCGTACATTTTTTCTAAAAAATAAAAAGATTTTTTGAAAGTTGAAGTTTAATTTGGGAAATCGATTGAGAGATAAATAGCACAAATAATTTAAAAAATGCTAGCAACTAGAGCAGAAAAAAACTTTATTCAAAATTATAATGAATTCCAAACAAATGAATTCATTAAAAAAAGAAAATGATTTTACTGGCGAAAAAATTAAACGAAAGAGTGTGATTAGAAACTAGACCAGTTGTGTGTAATAAAAATAAAATTCTATTAATAGATTCAGAGCCAGAATTAAATAGAAATCTGGTGCAAAAAAAGAATGAAAAGCAAGTGTGACGACATTGTCATGCTACATTACTATAGAAGTTGATAATTTAATTTCCGAAAATCAAAATTAATTTTACCGCAAAAAACTCTGCAGTTTGCAATAAAAACTTTCACAATGGCCACAGTTTAAATAATTGATCAATTTAATTAAACAGAAGAAAAAAACTGACAAAATTGCAATGAAACGATGCACTTAGACACGAGTCCATAAAAAGTTTCACCAATACTTGGTTATCAATGCAACCTCAAAAAATTTTTTGTTTGTGATTGAGCGTTGTACTAACTGAAAGCAGTGCAAAACATCTTTTTACAGTTTTACAATAAAATAACATAAAGTATAAAGGAAAAAGCAACTTCAACAGGGACACTCATACACTGGCACTGATACGTCATCAACCATAAAGACAAATTGAATTACTAGTGGAGAGTAGCAAGACTGCTGCCACTGACCACTAGCCAATGAATATTCGCCCCAAAGAGAGCATAAAAAATTAATTCTGCTGATATAACTGTTCTAATTATTGCAGTGAATGGAGCATCGTAAAAAGCAGCAGTAACCAGAAGAGGGAGAGATCCACTTGGCGCAATGTGATGCCAATTGCAGGCTGCACTGCTGATGCTGCTGTCGGTCAACTTACCGAAGTTGACCACACAAACTGAAAGAAAGAGAGAGACAGTGGAAGTACTCGTAGCTCGCGCCATTGCACTGGAATTGCCACTCCTGCAGGAGACACTGGACAGACAGTGCACCAGCAGCAGCAGTGTTCCTTAATTCCAATCGAGTGTGCTCCAATTGGATCATTAATAATGAAACGACAATGGCCGATGGCCGCAGAATGCAGGAGCCTGGCTTTACTTCAAAGATAGAATGAAGGAGAGACACTGCACTATTACTGCTAGTAAGTGGTCAGTGAAAATTAATAGAGCCAAAAAAGTGGTTGTTTGTGAGCAGTGAAGAGGAGCTAGTTTAAGTGATGAAAAATATTCCAAATTTTTCAGGGGCCCAGTTGGTTGCAGTTGCAGGAATTGTCAGCGGATGCTGATGAATATGAAGTTGCTAGGCCTGTTTTTATCGTTCAGTAGAGTTCATTTTAACTTGGTTTAATATCGAGCGCTCATTTGCCTCACTGTTTGTGTGTCTCTGGACAAAGTGTCGTATTGCACCAGACAGCTGGAAAAAGGAGCAAGTCGATCCAGAGGCCCAGACACAAAGGCAATGGCAGAGATGATTGGTGAGAGAGAGAGAGAGAGAGAGAGAGAGAGAGAGAGAGAGAGAGAGAGTGGATCCAGTAGATGCTGCCGCAAAAGCAGTCCAGTGATGGCAAACAAAAGCTGCTGCTGCTGTTGCTGGTCAGGCCCTAGAATACGATCTGCTGATACGCAGCCAGTGGCCACACGAGTTTGCTAATTGGCTCAATCACTCACGCGTGGGTCGATGGGCGCTGAACAAAGAATAAGAAATTGTAGAAAGAGACAAATAGGGAATCTAGCTTTCAGGAGAAATGCACTGAAAAGAGACACGCAAAAGAGCGATAATAGTAAGAGAGTGACAAGGACAAGCGAAGATTGCAGGAGATTGAAGTGGGCACTGGTCAGCCAGTCTAGGAGTGAGCAAGGACATGCACATTTAGTTTACTGGCTGCACCTTGTGCAAATAGAGCAGAATGAGACGATCCAAAACTGAAGGTGATTATATGGATGGTAATTGTGATGGGAAACTTACATTGTAGATGATGTACGACTCAACGTCCTCTTCGCGCGTTCCCTTCGAGTACATCGGGCAGCGAATATCAACCTGATCGTACTCGTAGGCAACATTGCCACGGTTTACGTCGATTATGTGATCGGTGTTATCGATGCGAAACCTGCGTAAAATGAGTAGAAGAAAAGCAGTTTGGTTAATGAAAGTAAAAATGGCAGATGTAAAGAAAGTAAAAGCAAATGAATGCGCATTGATCCACTGATTAGCGGGTGACCATTCAGCGTCATAATCGTAGCAATATCCAAAGGAGAGTATCGGTAATAAAAACATGCAAACATTGAAACCCAAAAAATGTCCAGCTACCACACCACAATTGACCACAACACTGGCCAATCTTTGCTTTGTCTGTGATTTATGGTGACAGTAATTAAAGCGATCGAGGCCAAGAGAGCACTGGGTAGTCATAAATTGGCATTAGCCAAGAGAGAGAGAGAGAGAGAAAGTGAGAAGGAAGGAGAGCTAATCTCCGAAAACACAGGCCACCATTCAGTCAGCTATCTAGCTAGCCAGCAAGCATCATTGAGTTGTTCTTCCCAGTGCAAAGGCGATACACAGTAAGGAAACGAGAAAAAACCTAAGACTAAACAAGAAAAGGGAGCGAAAGCAAGACAGCAAAGTACGCTTTATTAAACAATCACTGCCAAGGCACAAATACTGTTGTTTGGGAGTTCTAAATGAAATGGCGTTCGGAGAAAAAAGAAACAAGAAAAGAGATAAGAAAGCGTGAATGAAAAGAAACATTGCTCTGATGTGTCCTTCTGAACGAAAAAAAACCACAATTATAATCAAGGCTAGAGAAATTCTACATTTAAGTCCATCGTTCTCCGTCTTTTTTAAATTAAGTAATTTGCCAAGAATACTCAAAGAATACACCGCCACTAGAGCTATTCAATTGTACTTCCACACCGCTCAGCTGACCACCACGCAAATGAAGCATTTACACTCGTGTCGCCGAGCAATCATATTCATAGAGATGAGCAGGGTAATTAGATTAGACAGGAGAGGAATAGAGAAGGAGAATTTGCGCAGGCAGAATGGCAAGGGATAATGGCAATTAAGTTGATGGATGAGCTAAAAAGAGAAAAAGGAAGGGATGGGGGACAGGTAGATTGAGCCTGAAGAGCTGTTCCAAGGCTAATTGTCAGCATCTGCGTTGCTGCTGTGTCTGCTACTTTTGCACAAAAAGACACAAATGGTCAGAAGCAACAACAACAGCAGTTAGCTCATCCGCCCGATTCTCTCATTCACTGTGCGCTTACAAATTACGTTCTCATTACCGGGCAATCGAGGGCTGCAACAGAATGCAAAATTTCAATTAAATGTAGACAGACACGGACACCTCAAGTGCACAAATGACTCTATTAGGCCTCCACATTTCTGACACGTTCAGTAGATAATTTAGGCATTGAAGAGCACACAGGACAAAGAAGAGCACAACCAGCTGGTTGAATTGAGGCCGAGCGCGTTCAAGCGAACACGGCTAATTTCGATCAATTAACGTTCTGATTAATACCACCAAAGTAGCTCATCTCTGTTGTCCCTCAGCCTCTCTGTCCAGGCAGACATGCTCTGACTGCGCCACATTTCGATGTCCACTAATTAATCCGAGCAAGCCCACTCTATAGAGCTCATTATATCGGTTGTAATGATTATTATACTGTACTGCTGAAGACGATAGCACTAGTTATTACTCCTTTGGCAGCCAATCAATTAACACTACTGCCAGGCGTACAGCACACACACACTGCCCAGTCAGATTGATCAGCACAGATTGGCTGGGAGGGCAGATCACACAGATAGAAAGGCTCATTTTGTTGCTGTGTTCTGCCGCTGTTCCTTGTTTATGACAAACACCGAACCGAGCGTCGTGATTTATTCGGAAAACACTGTGCAGTGTGCTGTGTGCACTTGTGTGTCCGGTGGCATGCAAAACAACAACAACAAAAAGAACTAGAAAGGGGCAGATTTATGAGCTGCCAGGAGCAGTTGGTCGTTTGCAGTTGGTTTGCAAAAAAAGAGAAAAATAAAAAAAACTTTCACCTAGCTGGTTACACAGAGCCCTAACTGCGGAAAGACCAGCTCCAGTCCGTGACCAATTGCACTAGTAGCAATTGATGCCACAATGTGTCACTCGCACTTTTTGCGTTGATTTTGCAGATGGCCGATTTCAGCACTGAGGCATGGAATTGAATCAGGTGATAGGCAAACTGATGAGGCAAGGTGATGTGAAGACGGTGAAGCAAGGTGTTCACCACCAATTTGGCAGTCAGTCAACTTCTATCACCTTCTATCAGGTGGCCATCAACACTGGCGGCAGTGTCATAATTCAAGCCAGGCTGCTCCCTTTATCTAGCAATGATCAAAGCAAAATGAGCAATCCAGTGTCTAGTCGCTTTTGGTGGTAGTGCTGAAAAGACCAGTGGCCTAAAAACTAGCTAGCAGTGTGTCACAAGTTGGATTCAAACTTCATAACTTACAAAATAAAGATGTCATAAACTACGTGGCAGGCAGAAAAAAGACTGTCCAAAATTGACAGAAAGAAAAACGGAACAAACGCACTTGGTGAAAGCAAAGAGTCTAGCAAACTTAGCAAAGCTGAGTGCTGAAGCTGCTTGTAAATTTCATTAGCACAAAAATGCAGGTAGTTTTTGAAAACGAAAAAATAGATACAAGCGCAACTGGCAACATGCTTCAAGTCTCCCTCTGACACGGTAGTGCTATAAATTTAAATTTGTCACGCTCGATGCTTTAATGGAAGTGGAGGAGAGAAACGAAGAAGAAGAAGAAAGTGATCAAGATGGTTGAAGCTGATGCCATCTTCTACTAAATGACTCGCTAATGGGCAATGGGTATGGTGGTTTGTTCAGTGACCACACCAAAACACAGACACTATTGCCTGCTTGTTTCCCCATCACCCAGACCAGTCCTTGTCGTGATCAAAGGTGAAAGGTCAGCGAGGTGACGCACACCACTGTGCTCTCTATCGTTGCCTTCTTTCTCTTTTTCCTCTTCGAGCTATCATAGATCACCAGAAATGGCGCTAATTAGACAGGCAAAATCAATTAGCAACTATTTTTTCATCTTTATGACTGCACCGCATTGAAAAGTGGATAAGCTGTGATCACGAATTTTAAAACTTTCACCATCTTTGCTAACAACAAAAATTAAATCAGGTCGGGGACAATCAGAGAGAACTACCGGCCCTGAAGGTAGGCAGTGCGCAGTCTGTCTAGTTAAGAAACTGCAAATCAATTTGTGAACTGGTAATGAGATTCAACATTGGCCACGAATGCACACAAGCAAGAAAAGATTCTCGGACAAGCGCACAATTAGAAAAGAAAACTAGATGCTATCGGAAACAAAATTGAAAGGCGGCAGAGGTAATGGACAAAGTAGGCACACACTGACTAGCAACTGGGCTGCTTTTAAATTGAAATTAATCGGACTTAATTTGTAATAAATCGAAAACAAAGATAATAGAATAAAGGAGAGATGCTGCTGAGCCTGGTGGGCAAATGTTTGTCTATTTTGAAGAAAGACACAAACATGGTGGAATCGCCAAGGAGGTGAGTCTAACAGCAGCAACAGCAACAGAGGTCATGAGTACGTCATTAGCTGCTGAGGCGGCAGCGATTAGCTCTCGATAGATCCTACTCTGCCGCACTACTACTCCTTCGATTAGACACTGCCGAAGAAGTGAAAAAGATAGAAACTGGCAAAGCCTACCCTTCACTAATAATAACTCATAAATAATCGTAATGATAATCTGAGGGCAGTCTGAGTCAGTCAGTCCACCGCTGCCGCCGCCGCCAACCACCAGGACAGTGTTTAATTTCTCTATCACACACTGAAAAGAGGAACGCGTTGGCGGCACCATCAAAACAGACATCAACAGGAGGGAGAGAGAGAGTCAAGAATGGTCAAACAATGGACAGGTAGGCAGGCGGTGTATGCTGGCACAGACGGGCATACGGGAAAACTGACCATGCCTTTAAATTCACACCTTCAATCAGAGATGCAAATCATTTTTTTTCCGGCTGTGTTCTATGCCTGCCTCAGTGGAATGTGCTGCAAACACTGCTGGCGGTGGGGGTGGAGGCGATGGCGTTCAAGCACGCACACAAATTCCTGCTGTTTGCAAATTCCTGCATCAGGTGGCGCCTATTACTTCAAGTTTGAATAAGAATTTAGAAAAGAGAAAAGAAAAAGGGAGAGAGAGGAAAAAGACGGAGTGTGATCGAACGGTTCGATTCAGGAGCTGGCACTGCTTGGCACACTCACTCACTTGAAGAGATGGACAGCCGATGGCAACGATCGCATCAGTTGAGCCCTTCTCTTTTCTTTTTCTCCATCATCGGACACGGTGGCTAGCTGATAATGAGTGAGCAGCGAACAAAGAAGAGACTAAAGAAGAGACTGCAGCAACAGCAACTTGAAACGGCAAATAAGCCAACAGGTTCTGAAGAGCACACTACAGAGTCATATCTGAATTGGCCATCCAATCATTATCGATCATAATCAGAGCTGTGGCGTAGTAATAAATTAATTGAAATTTATTAGATAATACACACACACACACATACATACATACAAAGTCGCACTAGTCTGACGGTGATAAATAAATGAGCCCCAATGAATAAATACATGCATAAGCAAAAAA
>JAALOO010000852.1_pt1 | contig 24842 bp, 15 predicted proteins | sample 7257641 | NCBI WGS metagenome assembly JAALOO01 (sample SAMN14085613, study PRJNA598686) | mite metagenome | biome: ENVO:01001000; feature: ENVO:01001002; material: ENVO:01001226; isolation source: single female mite from University of Michigan culture on fish food culture... ...
GAGAGAGAGAGAGAGAGAGAGAGAGAGAGAGAGAGAGAGAGAGAGAGAGCGAGGCCTACCTGAGAAACTTGGCATAGTCAAAGGTCTTGCTGGCCGGCAGCCGACAGGCGTAGATGGTGATCACCTTGCGCGCAAACATGTCATCGCCGGCCACGCCGACAATGCCGTGCTCTGCAATGTCCTCAAAGTTCTCCTCCTCTGCGCCGCCGGTTGCGGTGGCCACTGTCTGCGCCGTGGTGAGATCAAGGGCCGGGTCAAGTGGCGGCAGACTGGCCAGGTACTGCTCCCGCAGCGCCTCCTCAAAGTTCTCCTCCAGCAGCTCCTCCGGCGAGTGCAGGTAGATCGAGGAGACGTCAATTTGGTGCTGGGAGCTGAAGGGCTGAAGTGGCTGAAGAATACCAAACGAGTTCTCCTCAATGACGGCCGTCATCCGCGGGACCAAGTTCTCCAGGGTCGGTCTCGTTGGTGGCGGTGGTGGCTGCTGTTGAGAGGACATCGTGGTGGTGGTAGTGGTGGTCAGATCGGCCGAGTCACTCTGACTATCATTGGGTGATGATGATGACTGCTGTTGTGGTGGTGAACTCTTCGCCGGTGGAGCCGCCTCACACTTGGTCGCCTCGTCCTCGCCGTCCGACTCGTACTGCGAGTCCAGGCTAAACAGTGGCCCGTCCTCGAGGATCAGCGAACAGTCGGCGAGTGAGTCTTCGCCGCCACCGCCGCCGCCTCCGTTTGCATTGCTGGCCGCCATGATCTCCTGGTTCAGCAGGTAGTTCGTACCGCCCGCTTCAGAGCTAGAAATGTAAAAGTGTGAGGTAAAGCTGTTGTTGTGGTTGTGATTGTTGTTGTTGAGGTGATGACTAGAGTGATTAGAGGAGTTGTGAAGTTGGTGGTGGTGAGAATTGGCGGAGAGAGGTGTGCCAGCCGTTGCCACGGCCGCGTTCGCCAGGTGCAGCTCAATGGCCGCCTTCGCCAGTTCGGTGTCGTCAAACTCGAGGCCCGGCTCGTAGTCCAGGTCCTGGCCCGCCTCGTTCCCCTGAAAGGAGTGCAGGTTCTCCTCGCTGTCCTCCGACGGGTCGATGAAGTGGGCTTGCACTGGCAGGAGGGGAGAGGGGAGAAGGAGAAATGTGAGACGTTAAAAGTCAGAAATGAAAGATGATGATGATGGCCATGCTCGATTTCGGGTTTGGCAGCAGGCTGCTGGGAGACAACTGGCAATGAGAGCGTCGACGACGACGGCACTGACAGCGTTGCCACCACCACCACCGATGCTGACAACTGTCACTTGCACACACACACACTTAAACACTCACACACTCACCAACCAGTGATCGGTCGTTTGGTTAGACAGAGTTGCACCTGACTGTACCAATGCTGTTGCTAATGTGTGAGCTAGGCAAAACTGCTGCTGCTGCCGCGACTGTTGGTTGATAATCTACGGCTAAGACTGCTGCCGTCAGCTATCAGCCAAAGTGTGAGAAGAGGGGCAGAGACTGCTGATTCATTGGAACTGCTGCTGGTAACGGCTGCTTTGCATGCCACTGTCTTGTTTACACTGAGTGAGGGCGCGCATTGAGCAATCACTGCCATTTAGGGAAAGGTAAACACATACACACACACACGGGCGACTTACCTCGAGGATCGTAGGTCGCAGTGGTGGTGGCCATGGTTCTTGCGGGCTTTTTGGTTGATTATTTGGTTGAGGTACTTGGGTTGCTGCTGCCGCCGTCGCTTCTGCTGCTGTGTTGTTGACAGCGGCGTCTGACGCGTAGCAAACACAGCAAACGCAGCTGTCCTCGGTTGTCACGGGCAGCAAATGCAGTGGTAGTTGAGACGGTGCTGATGATGATGATGATCGTCGAGGACTAAGCGGTTAAACACTGTCCTGTTCACTGATAATCCTATTCACAGGCAGTACTGGCCCGTCCACTCTTCGTCCGATTATGTTGATGAGGATGAGGAGGAGGATGGTGGTGACAGGTATGTGTTCAGTAGTAGTCTGAAAATGCAGTCTGCTGGCCAAGTAAATCGGCGATGGTGGTGGTGGTGGTGGTGCTCCTCAGCACAGTGGCCGAGCGAGTGAATGAATGAGCGAGTGAATGTTGAAGTGAAGTGAACGGTGACAAATTGCCTCTGCCTCCCTTTTTCTAACGGGTTTCCCTTTCTTCTGCTTCCTCCACTACTTCTTCTCGTCGCTTTCTTCTCGAAGTTGTTGCAGGTTCTACTTCTGCTGCTGCTGCTGCTGTGTTCCCCACCAGTGAATAGCAGGCACAAACACACACAGACAGACACTGCCGAGGCATTCACAGTTCGCAATTCACAGGACAAGGAGTGTGCAGAAGTAGTAGTAGTAGTTGAGTAGTTGAGTGCTGGGCAATCGAAGCGGCGGCGACGGCTGCAGAACACACTGTCGACAGCACAAAAGCTCAGCTCAGCGAAGCTCGATTGGAGCTCCCCAACTCGAAGTAAATTAGCTCTCAGTACAGCACACACACACTGAAATGGAAGAGAAAGAGAGAGGGAGCTTCCCGGGGATGAAAAGAAAAATAGACCGCCGAGTTGAGCCGCCGCCGCCGAAGCTGTCGTCGTTGAAGCAGTGAGAGTCGAAGTGCAAGAGTGAACAGACGAAAACGAAAGAGAAAGAAGAGGCTCAAGATGGGAAAGTAGGAGAGTGTGTGATCACCACAACGACCACGTCTGCCAAATGTTACGCACTCTCTTGTTATGCCCCACCATATAGAGAGGGAGAGGAAGATGGCAATTTCAATTTCCTCCTGCTCTCAACTGTGTTCTATATACTCGGCAGCCGGGAGAGAAAGTTGCCACTGATGGTGCTGGTGCTGCTGATCTTGCGTAAAAGTAGCCATTGCATGCTCAGTGTGTCATGCTCCCACGCCATTCGAAATGAGCTCCCTGAAAGAAGAAGAGGAGGAAGAGGAGGAAATTAGTTAAGCTGTCTCTCATTAGCAAGTGTGGGTGGACTACTTAGCTTGCTGATGGTGGTGATGTGTTGATGTGCTGCTGGCCTTGAAGTGGTCTTCCACACAGTTAGACAAACACAGTGTCAGTGCTGTCAGTGATTACCTATTTTAGAAACGGTCATCTCCATCACCACATCACGACGGGTCATTGTACAGTGGTGGACACATCACACCTCTGCCATATCACAAAACACAATCGCCGCCATTTTGTGCAAATGCTTTTTATGAGTGCTTGAAAAGAAAGAAAGGACATCATGATCATGATCATCATCGTAATGTCTTAAGTACATGGTGGGCTTTACTGAGTTACTGAGCTGCTGCTGCTGCTGCTGAAGCCTGTGGCTATTAAAAAGGTAATAAGAGAGAATAGTATAAAAAAGGTATTGTGAAAATGAGAAAGGAGCTAAAGTCCTGAGGAATATCATCAAATCAAATCAAATCGAATCAGATCAGAATGTGTGTGCTGAGAAATGAATAAATGGGGGTTAAAAGGGCAATAATTGAAGTGGGTGTGTGTGTGTGATTGGCGCTGGGATATCTGCGAGTTTCTCTGGCTGCTATTAAAACTGCTGCGTAATGACTCTGCGCGCCGCATCGTAGTAAAAGTTCTGCGCAGCAAAGGCACGACTGTCGTAAAAGTTCTTCAGGTGGTACACCTCCAGCTGACGAGCCTGTGGTGCGTTTGGTTTGGTTTAGAATAGGACAACAACGAACAGAAGAACAATCAAGTCCACTTACCTTCTTGGCAAACTCCGGCTCGCTAATCTCCACCTTGCGAATGGAGCCCTCCTCCTCCTCCACCGGCTCGCCCATGCTGCGGGCGCGGCTGCGTCGCAGGGCCAGCTCCTCGTGGACCATCTGGCGGAGGATGGTGAAGAGCAGCTCGGTGTTCGAGCGGGTAAAGTACCGGGCAAAGGTCTACCAGGAACAGGACAAAACAGGAATTAGAAACAGTCCTAATTAAACTCCTCCAAAAGAGCACAACATACCTTGGCAATGGTCTTCTGGACGCTGTGCTTCTGCGTGGCAATGAAGCTCTCCAGCGTCGTCTGAATGGCCAGGTTGACGTCGGCCTCGCCGACCACGTCCCTGAGGTGCATGCGGGCGTGCGCCTCCGCACAGCGAATGATACTTTCAATGTGGCGGACGGTGATGGGAATGCTGCCCGTCAGCATCGACTCCCGCCGCAGCTCAGAGTAGAGGCGGGCAATCTTCTCCCGGTCCAGCTTGGCCAGCTTCGGGCGGATGCGCTCCCGCGCGTAGACAATGTACTTCCGCAGCAGGTCCTGCGGAATGGGCCGCAGGTCGTAGGCGTCGTCGTAGAGGGCGGCCGCAGCGGTCGGGTCCTGGGAGTTCTGCGAGTTTTGCGGATTGACATTCTCCGCCTGGTCGAGGGCCATCGCCTCCTGGTCGGCGCGATTAGCCTCCGCCACCGCCTCGCGCTCCTTCTCGCTGGCAAAGGGGTGGTGGCGAATGTGAGACCGAACCACAAACTTGCCCAGCTGCTCATCGGCGTACGGGTCCACCACGTCGCGAATTGGACAGATAATGTCGAAACGGCTGATAATGGGCTCCGTCAGGTCGACGTTCTGCGCAAAGGTGAGCGCCGGGTCGTAGCGGCCGCCGATCGGGTTGGCCGCCGCAATGACCGAGCAGCGCGCCTGCAGCGAGGCGACAATGCCCGCCTTGCTGATGCTGATCGACTGCTGCTCCATTGCCTCGTGAATCGACGTCCGGTCCTGGTCGCTCATCTTGTCGAACTCGTCAATGAGGCAGACGCCGCGGTCGGCGAGCACCAGGGCGCCCGCCTCCAGCGTCCACTCCCGCGTCACCGGGCTCTTCTGCACAAAAGCCGTCAGACCGACGGCCGAGGCGCCCTGGCCGGTGGTGAACACCGCCCGCGGGGCAATCTTCGAGAGGTACTTGAGAAACTGCGACTTGGCCGTGCCCGGGTCGCCGCACAGCAGAATGTTCAGGTCCCCTCTGATGCGGTGCTTCTCCCCGGGGTTCTTCGACTCGCCGCCAAAGAGAGCCAGCGCCAGAGCGCGCTTCACCGGCTTGTGCCCGTAGATGCTGGGGCCGATGGAGGCGAAGATGCGCTCGGCGATGCGGTGGTCCTTGGCCAGCGCCAGAATGGCGGTGATGTCGTCGTCGGTGATCACACTGCTGCTCGCCAGCAGATTGTCCTTCTTCAGAATGTGATTCGCGAGGATGACCGTGCTGAAGACGGGGAAGCCGTTGGCGATGTTCAACGCGCCGTCGTAGGCATTGGTGAAGACGCCGGTGATCTCAATCTCGTCGCCGGGGCGGCAGCTGTCGCAGATGTCGCCTGGAGTAAAAGTAAAGAAGAGTTTTAGAAATAAAACTCATAGTGAAAAATGTAAACAAACGAGCACTTCACTTACCGAGAAGAATGGCGTCCTTGGCGCGTGGAATTCGGCCCGCGGTGACCTTTCCGGGCGCCTCCTGCACCGTCACTCGCTGGTAGTTCTGGTAGATGGTCTCCTCCATGTTCAGCGAAAAGGGCCCAAAGGACTGACACTCGGGACAGCTGCCCGGGCGGGTCTCCTCGGTCTGCGTCTGCACAAAGGGCCCCAGGACGTAGTGGCACTTCAGGCAGTCGTACTTCACCAGCGACAGCTGCGGCAGAATCGAAGTGGAGGAGGTGATGACGCCGTGCGTGCGAATCAGCTGGTTCAGGTGCAGCTGGCGGAGGGCGCGAATGTCCTCGATGAGCGGCAGCTCGCTGATGCGCACGTAGATCTCCTTGCTGATGCGCCCGTAGTCGGGAAAGAGCTCCAGGACGACCTCCTTCGCGGCCGCGTTGAAGATCTCCAGCATCTCCAGCGGAGCGTCGGGGAGAAAGTAGGCCAGCACCTGCTCTGCGGCCGCCAGAATGTGGTAGTCCACCTCAAAGGACTGTCGATTGTCCTCCGACATGACGCGAATCTTGTCGCGAAAGATGTTCCGGCCCTTCTCGTCGGTGCACGTGCGGAGAAAGTTCTTGAAGCGATTGTAGATCTCCCGCTTCGGTGCCATCTGCACGACCCACTCGCGCACAGACATGCCTCGCGTGTCCTCCAGGTTTTCAATCGACTCAATCAGCTGGTCCTCGGCGTCCTCGCCAAAGCCCTCGCCAAAGAGGGCGGCAGTTCGGGCGCGGGCGCGGCGCTTTCGGTCGGCATTGGCGGCTGCAGCTGCGGCGGCCGCCGCCACGTCCGACGTCTCCGAGGTGCCGTCATCGTAGAGGTCCAGGCCGCGGCGCATTCGGCCCGTCAGGCGGCCCTCGGCCTTGTCGCGGGCGGCCAGCGTCGCCTCCGCGGCGATTCGATCTCCCAGCGACATCTCCGAGTAGTTGCCGTCGTCCAGCTGGTCCGGGTCGTAGACGTCCAGCTTCGGCTGGGGGCGGTAGTCGCGCTCAAAGTTCTCGCCAAAGAGCTCCTCGCCCTCGCTCTCCTCCTCGTCGTCGTCGCCGGCGGCGGCCCCGGTTCGCATGTTGCGTCCTCGTCGGCGTCGTCGTTGTTGTGATCCCGAGGCATCGCTCTGCTGGCTCTGCGAGCCGGCCGCGGCCAGCATGTCCGCCTCCAGGTCGTCGTCATCGTCCTCGAGCAGCGGATTCTCCCGCTCGACCAGGTCCTCCTCCAGGTCGCCGTCCTCCTCGATGCGCTCCTCCACGAAGGGCGCCTCCGGAGAGGAGGGCCGCGCGCCGTCGTTGGTGCTCTCGCTCCGAGGTGAGTTCATCTTTGGCTGTTGTTGTTGATGATGATGGAGTTGATGTGTTGGAGTGTTCCTTCGAGTGTTGTTGGATGTCCTTGGTGGTAGTGATGGTGATAACTGGTGGACTTTTAAAAGCAGAACAATGAGAAGAGCACTGGAGTCGTCGGCGACGAGCGTGCAAGTGAAGTGAAGTGGCTGCCTTTGCTTCTGCTGCTACGGTGTTAAAGAGCCGCGCAGCTGTTGCTCTCTCTCGCTAGCTAGCTCTTTGTGCTGCCGCAAGATTTTGGCGCGATTTTGGCAGCGCCGTGCTCAGAAGGAGACAATTTGCACGGCGGTGAGTGGTGTCGCGCCAGAAAGGGACGCCACTGCATCGCGGCTTTTAAAAAAGAGCCATCGCTACCCGTCGCAGAGGACGTGACAGACCGTAAGTCATTTCCGTCACACCAGGTTGCGGTAGCAGCGCGTACACTTTTATTAAAAATTGACCAGCGCAACGATAGTCCTACTACGCTGGCAGTGCTTTGAGAGATACATGAACAGAATAGGGGTTTTATATTTTACAACGAAATAAAGAACAACAAAAACAACAACAAGAAAAAGAACGAGGACAAGAAGAGCAAGAAGAGGACGAAGATCTAGAATGGATTACCTGGTCACCTGATGATCACCGCCCCAGTGGTGTGTGCCCTATCGTCACCGGTATCGCACCTTCATCACAAAGGCCGACCGTTTGTAGGACTTGATGGAGGCCAGCTCCAGCAGATTGGAGATGGTCTTCTGCAGTGGAAAGCGCTTGCCGTCCTCGCGACAGGTTCCTGCAAACAGATGATGAAGAGGTGTGCGATTAGAAGGCGGAAGAGCAAGCACACTGCCCAGTCACTTCCACTCACCACCTGCATCATCAAAGTTGAGCGCAAAAGTGACCACGCCGCCCATGCCCGTCTTGACCACCCACTGCGCCTTAATGGCCACCGACATCTCATTCTCGTAGGCGACCCAGTCATAGGCCCGGTAGGCGTACGGCACCTGACTGTACACGTCAAACTGCTTCGCCGCGCCGGGCAGCCGCAGAAAGGCGCACACCGAGGAGTAGTTCAGCTTGCCACGGCCCAGGCCGGGCCCACTCGCCGGCGCGTTCATCTGGTTCTGCCCGATGGGCACCACCAGGTTGTAGGTGCGGGCGTACGTCGGCACGCCCACCATGATCTTGCGCAGCGGCATGCCGCTGTTGGCCCAGTACGTCGCCGCCCAGGCCTGAAAAGGAGGAGGAGGGGGAATTGGTAAGAATGATAATGATGGTATTCATAAGATGATCAACTTACGACATTAAGGGTGCTAAAGTACGCCTGATCGGTGGAGCGCGGATAGAGCGGCGAGTGGTGACCGGTGTACGGGCGGTCGGCTCGGTAAGCTGTAGAAAAATGTGGGAGTGAAAGAGATGAAGACATTTGGACAGAAGAAATGACTTACAGTGAAAGTCGTAGGACTGCAGATTCACAAAGTCGACCACTCTGAAGGAAGGAGAAAGTGTAATGTTTAGAAACTGTGATTTAGAATAGCTTCAAAGATCAGCTCACTTGGCCAGCGCCGGAATGATGTAGGAGGTGCTGGCGATGATCAGCGGCGCGCCCACCGCCACTGAGATGATAAAGTTAGACCGGCCCTTCTTGCTGGAGCCTGGATTCTTCTTCCCATTGCTCTTCACCCCCTTCCTTTTGCCCCTTCTCCTGGTTCGCCACACCTCATCCGCCCTGGAGCGCAGCTCCTCGAGGAGGAGGACAAAGTTGCGGCGGTCTTCGCGCAGGCCCGAACGCAGCGCCGGGAACTCCCTGGGAAAACGGAAAAACGGAAAGCATGAAAATGGGGGCAAACACTGCCAGCAACTCTTACCAGTCCAAATCGACGCCATCAAAGCGAAACTCCTCGGCAAAGTCAAGCAGCGAGTCGGCAAAGCGCCTCCTCGTGCGATTGCTGGAGGCCACCACCGAGAAGGCCGCCCCGTCGCCCAGGTCGCCCACCGAGAGGAGCACCTTCAGCTGCGGATGGGCCAGCTTGGCCAGCGTCAGCCGCCGGTACCGCTCCGAGTCCTCCAGCGGCCGCTCCGCCACGACAAAGCCCGATGCGGCGTTGATCCTCGCGTAGCCGACAATGAGGTGCGAGCAGATGTGCAGCTCCAGCCTCCCCACGTCCACCTGGCCGTCCCTGCCCCCGTCGAGGAGGTAGTAGCAGACGCGCTTGAAGCGATGGCTCGCCCGGTTCTTCCCGTCCACCCGGTTCTCCCCCTCATCTCCTCCGAGGTCCACCGAATTAATTAGGTCTTCTTCACTGTCCTCCTCTTCCCCCTCTTTATCTTCTCCACTGCTATTGTCGTCTTCCTCTTCCTCCTCCGTCTCTCGACTGCTTTCCGGCTGTGGTTTTGCAGCCTGTGGCCGTCTCGTGATGATGGCCGGCAGCTGTCCCTCATCGGCGTCCCTCTGCCGGTGCACCTGAAAGTCCTCAATCCGGCTGGCGTTGATGGCCATCAGCACGTGGCTGAGGAACTCCCGTGGCAGCTGATCGGCGCCCAGGGGCAGTTTTGGTGGTGGTGGTGGTGGTGGACTTTCTTCAAGTTCTGTTGTTGTTGAAGGAGTTGTGGTCGTTGTTGTGGTTGAAGTGGTGGTCGTCGAAGTGGCCAGTGACGCCAGAAAGAGGTTAAAGTTGGCGATGAAGGATTCGGGAATGTGATTGATGGAAGGGATTGATGCTGGGGCGAATTGAAGAGGGGAGGAAGTGCTGGTGGTCGAGGTTGATGTGGTCGTCATCGTAGGTGTTGTGCTAGTGCTCGCTTCTGTGGTCGTAGTAGTGTCCGCCTCCATTTCGGGCGGCAAAAAGGTAGAAGGTGGTGATGAAGTTGTTGTGAGTGGAAGTTCAGTGGTAGAAGTCTCAACAACTGGTGCTGGTGATGAAGTTGTGGTGACCAGAACTTCGCCAGCAGCTAACGCTGGAGTGGTCACCACCCCCGAAGTAAACTTCTTCCGCTTGTTCTTCTGCAGCCCAGTGGGCGACAGTCGAATCTGGACAGTGTCCCCCACTGAAGTAGAGGTGGAGGTGTTTCCGCAACCGTGGCCATCACCACCAGCCCCATTCATCCACCCGTCCTTGGCCGACCAGATGAGGGCAAACTTGGAGCCGGTGCCCTTGCTGAGGGTGGTCACTCCTCCCTGACTGCTGCTGCTGCTGCAGTTCGATACGGAGCTCACCGAAGACGAGGGCTCCGCCTGCTCCAGGTCAATCAGGCGAATCTTCTGACTGCGAAGGCGGACCATCTTTCGGGCGGCACTCAAGTCGCCACCACCACCACCAACTCCTCCTCCCAGCATGACCGAAGTGACATCGACACCTGCAATAGGAGTTCGTGTGGTCGTCAGAATGGTGACCACTTCCTCCGGTGGCCTCTTTCCTCGAGCCGCAGTCATCTCCATCAGTGGCAGTGGGTGGTAGCTGGGCGTCACGAAGCGGTACATCGTCGGTGGTCTATTTGTGGTGGTAGTTGAAGTAGAGGTAGTAGTTCGAAGGACTCTTCGACCTCGAACTCCGCCGTGGCTGTTGATGAAGTGACTGTTGAGAGTGTTTTGATGGTGATGCTGGTGGTGGTGGCTGTTAAGAATGCGTCGGTTTATGAATTGGGGTGAAGCAGCGTTGCTGCGCTTAGTCTTTCGCTTTATCTTCAAGGTGGTGGTGGTGGTGGTGGTGGTGGTGGTGGTGGTAGCATTGACCTGCCCAGGAAGTTGTTTTTCAGGCGAAGTGTCACCCATTCGCTTGCTGAGCAGCAGCCTCGGTCGGCCAAACATTCGCGACTTGCGCCAGCGCCTTCTTTTTCGATTTCGACCGGGGTTGAATGACATCAATGGATACTCGGTGGTGAAGAGCTCCGCCATTGATTCATCCTCCAACAGTTGCGGCTGCTGGTGGTGGTGATAGTTCGAGGAAGGCCTTCTCTCTCGGCTCTTCTTCTTCCTCTTCCTCTTCCGCCGACTTCGACTTCGACTGCCAATGTGGTGAGCTCCTCCTCCTCCTCCTCTTCCACCACCACCACCACCAATGGGCGGGCCAATGATCACAGGTGGCATTGCCGGCCGATCTTCCGAGGTATCTGGCTCCTGCTGCTCCACACTGCCTGGTTGTTGATCATCCTGCTGACCCTCTTCCGTCTCCTCGGCGGCTTCAGCTGGCTGATATTGCTCTGGCGGTGGTGGTGGCTCTTCCTGAGCAGTTTCCCCCTCCTCTTCTTGAGGAGCCTTCACCACCTCTTCCTCGCCCTCTGAAGCGGCGGCCATTGCCGTCGTCGGCTCCACCCCCACCTCCGAGCCTGCTTCGGTGTTGTAGACGTACTGTACATTGGGGTCCAGTGATGGCTGAGGAAGAGGGGGCTGGTGTTGCTGTGCGTACTGCTGATAGGTCATCTGCTCGTAGCTGGTGCCTCCTGCAGGAGGTGGTAGTGGTGGTGGCTGCTGCTGCTCATCTTCAGTTGTCTCCTCCTCTTCCTGCGAGCTGGGATGCTGTGTGACGTACTGCATGTACGGCTGCTGGTGCTGTTGGTACTGCGCCATCAGCTGACCGTAATCGGGTTGACCGGTGTTTGGGTCCACCGGAAGACTGTACGAGTTCGGATCGGCCGGCATCGCAGCCCCAGTTGCAGCTGGGTCCTCATAAGGAGACAGAGCTTCGGTGCTAAAGTCGCCGCCCATAGGAACGCCGCCTACTCCTGCACCGCCGTACTGCGCCATCATCTGCCACTGGGCGGCAGGGTCGGCCATAGCCATTGGAGAGTTGAAGAGCTGAGGAAGAGCTGCTGCTAGAGCTGGTCCTGCTGATTTCGCTGTCGTTGTCGTGGGAGCTGGCGTGGTGGTCGTCGTTGTCATCGGGGTCGTAGCTTTCTGCTGAGAAGTCTGTCTGCCTTGCCCCGTTTCGCCACCATGCAGCGAGTTGAGCAGCTGAATGACGCTCGGGTCGAGCTGTGAGAGAATGTGCAGACTGTGGGCGATGGAGTTCTCCGGCGGAAGGTTACCATTGGAGGGATGAGAAGAAGGATCAGAGGACATCAGCTGATGGTCGGATGATGATAAGGCTGCTGATGCTGCTGGGGCTGATGGCAGTGGAGGAAGTAGAGGAAGTGGCTGAGATGCTGCTGCGGCCTGGTTCTGATTGGCACTTTTAGGAAGGCTGGCCGCCAGCTGCTCCAGACTGCTGGGAAGTAGACGTAATCCGCCGCCGCCACCGCTGTTGTTGCCGTTGTATCGAGGTATGGCCTTGTCGAGAAATGACCGCCACATGGTCAGTGTGATGCCCTGCATGACCAGCAGCGAGAAGAGCATCGGCACCGAGCCGGTGACCATGCCGAGGACCATGGTGGCCTTCCAGTGCTGGTCCTGCTGAGCTGAGCTGATCAATCACCCGAAGTCGCTCTCCGCGGATAGCTGAAGTCTGACTGCGGCAATGGCCACGGCTTGCGATGTGTAATCAGTCTCCCCACAAGACTTGGTGGGCCACACTCGCTCAACCCGTTTCTCTTCATCAGGCGAGCTTTTCAGAGGCTCAGAGGCCACAGACAGACCATTTAATCGGTAGTGGCTTTCTCTGCCTCGGTGTGTTGTTGTTTGTGTTTGTCTTTGCTGCTCTAGCTGCTCTTGCTGCTTCACTTGTTAATCGACTTGATGATTGGGGGGGCAATTAATTGAAATTAAAATTGTTCACAGGTGAAGTGAAGCATGGTGGTGGCTCGGCTGCTGCTGGCGCCTTGCTGGTGACAACGACGACCACCACTGCCGTTGCGTGCCATTGATGGATAGGTGGTGGTCGGTAGAGCGAACAGATGAAGAAAGGCAGAGAGAAAGAGAGAGAGGGAATCGTCGTCGCTCCATCCAAAGACGGCCACCTTTCACCTCTCTGTAATTACACACCGGTAATTACACACAGCTTCTTCGCCTTCTTCTTCACCTCCATGATCAGCGATAGTAGACCACCACTAGCACGTCTTCTGGCGACCACCAATAATTGACCTACTTTCACCTCCCATCCCATTTTTGCTGGAGTCGAAGAAGAAGAAAAAGTAAAGAAAAAGACAAAGGACATCGCAGTTGATGTTGTTGATGATTACTGACTGTGTTGCTGATCAGATGTTGTTGTTTTTGTTGCTGTTGTTGCTGTCCTTCTAGAAGAAAGGATACTTCCATACGCCCACTTGATGGTAAGCAGACGAGTTGATACTTTCTTCGGCTTTATCATTATCGTCGTCGTCGACTTCGATTTCGTCTTCGGTTCTATTTCTCGACCATCGTTCTCCGTCTGTCTGTCGGCAAAACTTTTTCCCGCTTTCGCAACTCTTCCAGTGGCTTCTCTGCGAAAGGGGCGGTCTTTCACTGTATGGCTGAAACTGTGGAGAGTATTCCTCTTGCAGGCGCTCATTGCTCCGCCTCCGTCCGCTTTCTCCTGTACTTGTGTCATTGACTTTGCTGTCGCCTGCTATGTTGTTGTGCTGGTCGCTGTTCAACACAGACACACACAAGAAGGGCGAGTTTTAGCTGCGTCTTATCAACCCATTTTCCTGAACCTTCTTCAACACCTTCTTCCACTTGATCTCCAGAGACCGAGCTATTCTTCAAGTAAAGACCTCCACTTCTCAGAAGACGGGTAAGATGAGCTCCACCGTGGCCAAGACGTGGAAGGTAAGAGAAGACGATGAGCACTTCCTTGTTCCTATGTTTCTCTTCGGATCATCATTTTCTAACACCGACAATCTCTTCTCCAGATGATCAAGCCTCATGTGCCGCTGATTCACTTCAAGAAAGGAGGTGAGTACAGCTGTTGAAGACAAGTCTCAGCCTAGTATTCTAATTCACCCTCTTTGGTCTTCTCTAGGTCGCTTGGGAAACGCCTCGGCCAATGTTGCTTCGGGCAAACCATCCGCTGCTGCTGCTGCTCCCTCACCCTTCGCCTCAATCCAACGGTCCAGCGTGAGCGAGACGAACCTCCCCGGAAGGTACTCGCGTAAGCAGATCACCCAGGCGGAGATGGAAACTATCGAGGTAAGAGGATTAGTCATTGCTTAGGTCTTTTAGCCACAGACTCACCTTTCCTTTCCTTTCCTTTTTCTTCACAGCTTGGCGGCGTCCGGATTTTATGACCTTAATTTCCCGCAATCACGAACTCTCTCTCTCTCTCTCTCTCTCTCTCTCTCTCTCTCTGCTTCTCCTTCCTCCTCCTCCTTCTGCTCCTCTTGCCTCCGTTTACCACCTTTATTACTACCTGTTCGTAGGCAGTAGCAGCAGCAGCAGTTAGAATAATAAAACTCTAGATGTTTATAAATGTTTGAAAACGGAAAACAATAAAACAAGTTTCAATCAGATTGTCACTGCACCGTCGCCAACTGCCGGATTTTAGTCGCAGAGTGCTCAAAGTGGCGCTAAATCCGCGTAACGCCCTCTCCGAGCAACTCTCGTTAAATCGGGCTTTCTAGACTATTGGGACAGTCAAATGTTGAGCGACCCAATGGAGGCCATCTGGAAGCCCTTGGCGACGTGGGCCGGGTGCGTGCCGAGCACCTTGATGGGGAAGTCCCAGGTCATGACCTGGACGGCCAGCTCGCGGGGCGCCACCCGCTGGACGGCCTCCTCGGTGCGGCTGTACACCAGCGGCGCCGCCTGCTCCGGACTGCTGCTGATTACGAAACGAAAGTGGAGCTTCCACTCTAGGGACACTGCAGAGGGGAAAGACAGGAAGAGTTAGTTCGATTGGGGAAAGTACACCACCTCCCAAGTTATCTCCTACCGATATCATTGGCAAAGGTGGGCGTCGCCGTGAGGGGAATGGTGAGCACCACCTGCGAGTGGACGGTGTTCAGCGTGCACTCGCCGCACCTGCCGTGGTTCACCACGTTGATCACCGCCGGCCGTCCGGAGCTGCTGCTGCTGCTGCTGCTGCTCTTCGAGAACCGCTCCGAGAGCGTCTCCTCGGTCTGCAGGGCGACGCTGTAGCGAATGCAGGGCACTGATCCCTCGCCAAAGTTGAAGACGCCCACCACGTCCTCGCCCAGCCGGTAGGCGGTCTTGAAGATGGAGAAGCGGGCCACTCGACGGCCATTGCCACCGCCACCGCCAGCACCGCCGCCGCCGCTGGTAATGTTGAAGCTGTGCGGCACCCGGTGGCAGGTGGCCGCCTCGATGCGGTGCAGCGCCAGGTCCAGCGGTGTGCTTTCGTCCCGGGACTCGTCGTCAAAGTTGTTGTTCTTCAGCGAACTACTGTCATCGCCGTTTGCAGAGTCACCGTTGGCCATCATCTTTCCCGATAGGGCTGTATCGAAGCCGAGGGCGCTGAGAATGCGCAGCGGCATCTTGAGGAGGTGAATGGGCGCGCCGATGCGCTGCGCGCCCACCGTCAGCTTGTAGGTGTACTTCAGTCGTGGGCTGGAGTAGGAGGGATTCAGCCGGCGGGGCAGTGTCTCCGTGTAGACGAAGGTCTGACACTCCCAGGGCGCCAGCGTCAGGTCGCAGAAGAGGATCTTCGGGGCGCTGGCGTAGACGATCGTCCCCCGCTCCGCCCGCAGCAGGCACTCGTGGAAGGAGGTGTCCGTGGAGGCGTACGTCTCCAGGGCAAATGAGGAACGCTTCGAGGAGGAGGAGAAGGAGGAGGAGGAGGATGAGGTGGTGGTGGACTGATTTCGAAGACTGATTTGCGATCCGCCCAGGGAGGCAGAGGAGGAGGAGTAGGAGGAGGTAATGGAAGAGGCCTCGGCGGCGATCTCCTCCTCGTTCACCTGCGACTCGTCCACCAGGCAGAAGCAGTGCAGCTGAACGTTGGCCCAGCAGAGGCGTTCCACGGGTGGTAAACTGGTGCTGAGAATAGAAATTCAAAGGATTAGTAATGGTGAATTGAAATAGAACCCAAAGATTACCGAGTAGTTTTTTCGCTGTTGGAGATTTCGCTGGTGGTGGTCTCGGTGGTCTGGGTCTCGGTAGTCTCGCCAGCACTTGTTGAGGCATCAGTGGGAGTGGTCGTCGTCGTCGAAGTTGCCCCATTCGCCTCTCTGCTCCTCGCTGCAACCGGTAACTGGAACTGCTGCTGCTGCTGCTGACTGGGAACATTGCGCAACGTCACCAGACACTCGATCGTCTCCTCGGCAAAGTACACCGGGCCGCGGAGGAGTTTCGCCTGTATCTCGATCATCGGCTCAGATTTCTGCTGCCTTGTTATTGCTTTGTTGTCGTTGTTGATCACCGGTAGTAGAAAGTCAGTTGAGACTCAAACACTAGTTATTACAGCATCTTTGATTGTTTGAGGTCTTCAGGAGGGCAGTGTATCCGTCGTGGCCTTTGCTGGTGGTAGTGGACACGGTCAAACCAGTTTGGAGAGAGCACCGAAGCACAACACACACTCTGACAACTTGGTGAACTCAGCTGATCACTCGCTGGTGCACGTCTTCTGCGAGTGGCAGTCGACGCCGATGCTGCTGCTGCAGACAAAAACATTGCCGCACTGTTTGCTTTGTGTGGACGTTCACCATCATCATCATCATCATCATCAACTCCTTTCCTGATCATCAAACACTCCAGAAACTCCACCACATCTCCAATCATGGACGACATCCGCTGTCCGAACTGCGGCACGACCAAGTACGCCAACGCCAACATGAAGATGCTGGTGAACGTGTGCGGACACTCGCTCTGCGAGAACTGCGTCGACAACCTGTTCATCAAGGGCGCCGGTCGGTGTCCCACCTGCGACGTCACCCTGAAGCGCAGTCAGTTCAAGATTCAGCTGTACGACGACGAGGACGTGGAGAAGGACCTGCAGATTCGCCGGAAACTGCTGAAGGAGCTGCACCTGAAGGCGGAGGACTTTGGTTCGCTGCGCGAGTACAACGACTACCTGGAGACCTTCGAGAGCTTCGTCTACAACCTGGCCAGTGGCATCGACGTGCCCGGAACGCAGGCCGCCATCGAGGAGTTCAAGGAGGAGCACGCAGCCCGGCTGAAGAAGAGCCGCGGCAAGGTCTCCAAGGAGCAGGCTGAGCTGGAGATGATCCTCGAGGAGGAGGCGGCCGCCGCGGCCAGCCGCTCCGCCTACGGATTCTCCTCATTTTCGAACGCAAACACCGGCGCCGGCGGCGGTGGCTTTGTCTCAGTGGCCGCCCAGCGGGCCGCCGCGGCCGCCGCCCGCAAGGAGAACCTCCTCGACCAGCTGATGTCGAGCGACCTGCCCGCCGAGGCGATCCTCCGCAGCCACCAGGCGCTGATCGACCGCGAGACGGCGGAGAGCGAGGAGGCGGAGGCTCGCCTTGCCCAGCAGCGAGCCCTCGAGCTGAAGAAGCGGAAGAAGGGCAAGACGGTGTTCAGCAGCGGCATCAGCCTGGGCGGCGCCAAGTCGGGCAACGTCTTCTTCGACGAGGACGAGGACGGCGAAAGAGAGGGCGGCGAAGATGGCAGTGATGCGGCTGGAGGAGGGGCGGCCGGAGCGGGAGTTCGCTTCGTCTACCACCCGCCGGCGACCAACACCAGCTCGGGCATTGCCCACTGCTGTCCCACGCCGAGGACCATCATTGGAGCATCGTCCTCATCCTCATCCTCTTACCTCGCCCACGTTCGCCCGCCCACCGAGGCGGAAACGGCCGCCGGCTTCCTCGCCCTCTACCCCTGTCAGCGGGCCCTGCAGGAGGCACTGCTCGATCTCACCTTCCATCCGCCGCCAATCTCCTCCTCTTGAAGTGCTTTGTGTGTGGATTCGGTGGTACTCTTTACTTTCTTATTTTTTTTCCATATGTATGAACAAGTATCAAAAGTGTTGTCGCGTTCTCTTCGGTTCTGTTCTGTGTAAATAACATAATAACAAGTGTCTTGGATAACAGTATGAATTGTTACTCCCCTCTACTGTGAGAAGGTGCCCCCGTGGAGGATGAGAAATGACTCCCGCTTGATGTTGTACAGCGCCGCCTTGCTGGCCATCTGCAGCTTGGCGCTGAACTTGACGCGGGAGCGCTTCTTCTCACGCTCAAAGTCGTGCAGGTTGATCCGACCATCGGTGAAGCGGAAGATCTTCGGCCAAGGGGGACCGGAGGATACTGCCGGTGATGATCCACCACCTCCATCACCCCCAAATTCAGCTGATGAAGGTGGTGGGGGTGGTGGTGGGGGTGACGGCTGCACCAGGTCATTGCTGAAGAGCGGCGGGCCAATCTCCGGCTTGAGGTGAATGCCGCCCGGCAGAGTGCTGGAAGGTGGTCCTCCTCCTCGAGAAGCTTCGAGGTCTGCTGAAGAAGTTGGCGGCGGTGCGACCGGCGATGCAGGCGAGGGCGGCAGTGAGAATCCCTCCGGAGAGAGTGGCGGCAGGTGGGCGTTGCCAAACTCGGCGAGGAACTTGTCAAAGAAGAGGGGCATTATCTGGGAGATGGGCGCGCCGGAAGGGGCTGGGTTTCCTCCTCCTCCAGGGGAAGATGATGGAGATGGTGGTACTGCTGAGGATGATGGCGGAGGAGGAGGAGGAGGAGGAAGAACCGCCGAGCCGTGATCACCTCCAAACTGGGCAGATCGAATTGGCTTTCGAAGTGCCTTAAAGTTCTGCTGCTGATGAGCTGTGTGGTGGTGGTGATGGTTGTGGTTGTGGCTGTGGCTGTGATGGTGGTGCTGATGAGGGTGATTATTATTATTGTGATTGGGGTGATGGCCAGTCTTCGGGTGATTTGCAAGCCCCCTTTGGCCTTGCTGAGGTGGCATTGGTCCGGCAATGTCGTCCAGGTCGAGGTCATTCAGCGACAGCTCATTGTCGTCGCTGTCCTCGAGGAAGGCCCGCAGGTGGTGGTGGTGGTGGTGGTGGTGCTGATCACCGGTGGACACCTCTCCACTTCCGTGGCTACTACCTCCTCCACCATTGCTGTTAAAGTTGACCGACTCGTGGGCGAGGCCGTCTCCGAAGCGGCGTCGAAAGGAGTCCGAAGAAGTTCCTCTGCTGCCACGCACCGGGTGTCTTTCCTCCTGCACAAAGTCCTGCCGACGTTCCAAACTACCAGCTGAGTTTGGTGCAGGTGACAGGAGAAAGCCCTCCTCCATCAGCGGGAGGCGCTTCTTGAAGAAAGGACCCGGACCCTGATGAGGAGGCACGAGTTGATTGTTTGGATAGCGATTGTTACTATCGCCGCTGATGCGCTTCAAGTCCACCACAGGCAGGGAAAAGTCCTGGGAGCTGAGTTGATGGCGGCGAAAGGCGTTGGTGTTTCGAGGATTCAGTTGTGGTTGTGGAGGAATCTGCTGGCCCTGCTGCTGCTGCTGCTGCTGCTGCTGCTGCTGCTGAGTGTGCAGTTGATTCCGCTTCTCCCGTCGAGAAAAGGGCCGGAGAATGTGATCCCCGGGAATGGCGTTTGGCGATTCGATTTGGCGGTAAACTGTGGAGGAGTTGATGACGCGTCCATCTGATGACGACATGACCACCCGATCAGCCTGCCCATCATCGCTCAGGTAGTGACTGGTGGCCACGTCGAGGCTGTCCTCGAACATCAGGTCCTCCTTCAGGTCGCTGAAGCCCTCCAGACTGGGCGACATTTGGTGGTGGTGGTGGCCAGGCTGCAGAAGTTTATCGCCATCTTTAGCGATGGCTAAAGTACCTCCCGCGAAGAGGACAATGCTGCTGATGGCCACTGCGATGAGCAGGTGCTGAAAGACGGCGGTGCCTCCTCTCCTCTTCAAGAGCGATCCATACTGCCGACAATCACTGCGGCTACTGCGGCGGCGGTTGATCTCATTCGCCGACAACTGACGACGAGATGATGATAATGATGATGATGAGGGCAATGATGGTGGCGATGGCAATGATGATAGCAGCGACGGTGACCGTGGCCACGACCGCCACCACCTCTTCAGATGATGCTGCTGAAGATGAAGTTGATGATGCTGCTGCTGTTGATGCTGTTGATGATGGTGGTGGTTATGGTAGTTAACAAAGCGGTGACTACTGTGCTGCTGCTGCTGATGGTCGTGGTGACATCCACGGCCATCCTCTTCATCGTCGTCGTCCTCTTCTTTGAAACAATGTCCTCCTCTTCCACGAGCGTCCTCCGTCTTCTCTCCTCCATTTGCTGTCTGTAGAGGGGAAGGAAGAGAAAGGAAGGCATTTAGTGAAAGGTCACCTTGATGAATGACGTCTGCTCAAGATCACTCTTTCATTGTCTCAGAGAAAAAGAAGAAGAAAACCGTGAGAGATAGCTCGATATCAATTTGCTGGCAGATTATCCTCAATGAAGTGCTTATGCTGGAACCGCTGCCATGCCTGGTGCTTGTGTGGTAGTGCAATGCTCCGGTTTTCGCTGTTTTCATTTCGGAGGGCTACCAGATTAGCCGGAAAATGGGAGTTTCTCAGAGAGGGCATTACGCGGATTTAGCGCCACAAGTTGCACTTGGCTACTTTGTGAGCGACAGCTTCGTTAAAGATTTCGCTAGATTACAATAGTAAAATAGTAAAATTGGACTGATCATTTGCCGCAAGCCAAAAAAAGTTATGAAACATTGTTACTGGCCAACTGTGCTGATCAAAGATCACAGTTGTAAACGACAGTATAAACGCCGTCCCTATTGAATCGCAGTGCAGAAGGACTTCAACAAAATCATAACTTTTTTCGGATCGCGGCAAATGATCAGTCTACAAGTGCTGGAGGTAACGCTAAATCCGCGTCACGTACTCTGCGAGCAACTCCTGATCACACTGGCATTCTGGCAGGCCTCCAGTGAATGATGGCTATCAGTTGCCGTGATTACTGAATAGGCTTGTCAGCTCGGCCACCACCCGACACACCACAACCACCTTTATCTCTTCACGATGATAATTTGAAGGTGGAGATGGTGGAGTCGATTGCGGACCGCCACTTATTTTCAGGGCACAGTAGTGGTGGCAGCGGCAGAGGCAGACAACCATCATCATCATCATCATCATCCTCCTCTGTTGCTGTCGGCCGTTAATGGCCACTTTTGGCAGCACCAGGACGACGACGACGACGACCACTGTGATAGATTGTTGCAAGAAAGAGTGAGAGTGTCTTTCACAGGATAACAATCACTACCACCACCAGCAGCAGCAGCACCATCAAAGTTTATCTCAAGAGAACGGTAAATAAACACTTACCGCTGATGAAGAGGAAGATGAAGAGTGCAGTAGTGTCCGGTAGTGATGGTTCCCATCCCCTTCAAAGTCCCCTTTGTACTTCTTTTGCCTCTTTCTTTCCCGTGGTCGCCGGCCACAAAGTTGTCCGCCGCGACGACCATCTTCTTCTTCTTCTGGTGGTGGTAAGAGCACCGTCATGGCGACGACGAGGAGTTCTACTTCCACTTCTCAGGCGATGACAACGGTGATGCTGATGTTGAGTATGTTGAGTATGATGATGATGATGATTACTGCGACTCTGTTGATGCTGATGATGATAACTGTCGGCGGTGAGTGAGTGAAGTGCTGCGTCCTCGCCCACTGCTGTGATTCACTGTAGTCCGCCGCCAACTTCGGCGGTGAGAAGAGGACGACAACAATAACAACAGCTTTTCAAGCGGTGGTGGTAGTCGTCAGCTGCGAAATGGAGACGATGTGCAAGTGTCATTCCCAAATTAGACAAATGCTGCTGACAAAACGCGCACCACGCCACGAGGAAACAATGACAAAGTTGCAGAGTTGAATTTCAGTTGCCGAGTTCTACTTCTCACAGTTGGTGGCTGACTGGCTGGCCAAGTGTCCTCTCGATGAGTCTCCCGATGAGCACCAGAACTCCCGAAGACACCATCACCAGAAAAGTCCTCCTCTTTCTTTGAAGAAATCCTCTTTGAACAAGATGTGTGCTGTACTGGAGTTTCACATTGTTGACGATGTTGATTGTGTGGTGATCAGCAGCTGCAGATGACGATGACGATGACGAAGAAGGCGAAGTCTTCTAACGGACAGTTTTGTCCGATGTGGCACGCTCCTCAGTGCGAGTGCAAGAAGAGTTGGAAAAGTGCTGGGCAAGTGAGAGAGAGAGAGAGAGAGTGAGCGATAGATAATGAAGAGAGCGGACGGCAAAGACGATTTTTTCCTCCCGAAGAAGAAGAAGAAGAAGCAGTAAGTGACTCTTCTCCAATAGAAGGTGAGTGAGTGAATGAATGCTCGCAGAGTCTTCGTCTTTGTGAATTAGCATTGCTGCTGCCACTTGAAGACACTCTTGATGGCCGCCGTCCTTCTCTCTCTCTCGTCTTCTTCTTCGTCTTCTTCTACTTCGTATTCACCTTTTGTTCATCTTCCAAGCTGGCTGGCAGACAGGCAGGCAAACACAGACAGACAGACTAGAAGACTGGCAGGCGATCTGACCAATCTGATTCACTGAGAGAAGAAGGAGAAGGAGACAACAGACAACGGCCACTCTGTCTTCTCACTTTCCCTCATCTTGAGGACTCTTCAAGGAGGAAGCTGCTTCAACTGCTTCAACTGCTGCTGCTGCTCAAGAACAAGACAGATAGTGGCGCAACAAAGCTCACGAGCGAGCGCGAGCTCGCGCGCACCTTTCGTCTATTAGGTCTTCAACGAGTAGTAGAAGAGGAGAAGAGAAGAAGAAGGAGATGCACAGATGGAGAAATGGAAAGAGAGAGAGAGAGAGAGTCAAAGTGGACACAAAAGTGGACACAATGGTGGACACCTTTGCAGGCAGGCGTCTCTTGGCAGCCAGTCACTCACGATCCAGTTTGGAATAACTGCTGCGCCAGTTTGTTAGTAAGTGAGACTCATTTCTCCTCTTCTCCTCTCCTCAACTCGGAACTGAGGATGATTACGCCAAAAGAAGAAGAAGAAAAAAAAGTTGAAGAAGTTGAAGAAGAGGTTGAAACGGTTGAAGAAGAAGAAGAAAAGATTGCTGCTGCAGCAGCTGTTGTTGTGGTGGTGGTGGTGGTGGATGGCGGAAGAACAAAGGAAAGGAGTTGAAGGGACTGCGCTCTTGTCTGCTCTTGTTCAGTAGCCTTTCTGCTGCTGTTGAAGGAAAGAGAGAGAGAGAGAGAGCGTAATTAGCCGGTAATTACTGGTGGCCAGCTCACTCTTCGGATGCGGCACTTAGGGAGACAGGCGGACAACAGCAAACTGCTCAAACTACAGCAGCAGCACAGCTCGGAGACTGTGATTGATGATCATTGGCGAGGAGGCAGCAAGGGTGGAAGAAAAGCTTACTTGTCCTCTTGAAGGAGAAGAACCGAATCACCGAGCAGTTCGGAAGCACTCTCTCTCTCTCTCTCTCTCTCTCTTTGCTCGTATATGGCTTATTGTTTTGTTTTGTTTTCAGCTGTGGGTTTTACTTCTGCTTTGAAACGGGGGAAGGGGGAGAACAACAACAACGACGACGTTGTCCGAAGTGATGCTCTGTTCAGTTCAGTTCAGTCGGACAATCACAGACAATAAATATTATGTGCTCAGGAAGGGAGGTTTATAAAAAGGTGTTCTACTTCATTTGCGATCAGATGATGATGAAGAGGATGAAGGATGAAGGGGATGCGCTTTCAATGATGGGAAGAGACCGTGACCGACTAGCTTAGCATCAGCATTTGAGCATTTGAGCAGTTCTCTCAAACAAACTCCACTCCCTCGTACTTGTGCACTGCGCTGATCCTCGTCTCCGGCAGCAGCACTCGACCGTCATCGAGGCGAAAGACGGTGACGTAGGAGGCCACCGTGTCGCCGCTCTCCTCTGACTTCAGCGCCAGGGCAATCTCCGGCTGCGACGACCAATCGCCGCCGCCGCCGCCCGTCTTCAGCGGCAGCAGCTTCACCGAGCTGAAGCCGTGCGTCGGCGAGAGGCGGCCCACGCCGGCCAGCGTCAGGTTCACCCGGCCCAAGTCCTCGCCCTCGGCGCTGAGGACAATGTTCGTCGCCCGCTGCTCGTCCGCCACCTCGTTGTAGGCGTCGTGGGAGGCGCGCCGCGGGAGAAAGTGCCACCGGCGGCTTCGCTCGCTGTAGACCGCCGCCTCGTGGATGAGGTAGCCGGGCGGGGAGGTGATGCCCGCGGCGCGGACCAGCGCCGCGTAGGCCGGCCGCCAGTCGAGGTGCTCCACCGCCCCCTCCACCGAGACCCGCTTCACCCACTGCGGGTCGGCGTTGAGGACGCGGTCCCCGGAGGCGGTGGTCCACTCCTTGCCCAGGCTGCCCACGTACAGGTGGCCGCCCTTGACGGTCATCCACTCGCACTTGAAGCCGCCCTTCGAGGAGGAGGAGGAGGAGTGCCTTCCGTCGCCATTTCGAAGGATCACCCAGGGCAGCAGGTCCCATTTGGCTGGGGTGGAGTTTGAGGAAGAAGATGAGGATGAGGTAGCGGAAGAAGAGGCGGACTCGGCGGTCGGCCGCCGGACCACCTCGTAGACGATGCCGGTGCGGTCGTCGCAGGTGAGCAGTTTGCCGTTGAAGACGACCAGCTCGGAGAGCTCCATGCCGCGACCGCCGGCGGCGTAGGGCGAAGCCAGGCGCTCCTCTCCACCTGCTGACCAGCTGATGTCCACCGAACCGGTGGCCGGATCGTAGGTGAGCAGCCCTCGGAGGAGGAAGGAGTGCCACTGGTCGGCTCGGTTCGCCGCCCGGGACCGGGTGTCCAGGTCGGCGACGGCGGCGATGTGGTAGCGAAGACGGCCATCAGGCAGGACTTCCACGGGCGTCAGCGGGTAGGTGCTGTTGTACGGCTGGCTTCGACTTTCAGCGGCGTTGATGCTGCACTCGCAGCCCGTCCCTCCCCCCGCCGACCTCGTTGACTCGTGGTGGTGGCCATGCTCCTCGGCCAGTGCAGCTGAAGAGGAGGAGGAGGAGCGAGCGGTGGTGGCATCCGGTGCGAGGATGTACAGGGTGAGGAGGACGAAGGTGCCCGTGAGGACGACGGCGGTCACGAAGTTGGTCTGCTGGCGGAGGAGCGTCGAGCTGCTGCCGGGCACTGAGTAGGAGAGGGGCGTGCGCACGGCCTTCCGCCAGTCGTGCATTCTGTCCGGGGGGGGGCTGATGGGCAATACTGATGGGTCCACTGATCTGGGGGATGATGGGCTGCTGGGGTGAAAGAAGAAGAAGAAGAGGAAGATAGAGATGATAATGACGTGTAGAGCCTTTGCTTTCCAGGATGCAAAGACGGGGGGGGCCTACTAGCGCCGTCTG
>JAALOO010000853.1_pt1 | contig 24841 bp, 19 predicted proteins | sample 7257641 | NCBI WGS metagenome assembly JAALOO01 (sample SAMN14085613, study PRJNA598686) | mite metagenome | biome: ENVO:01001000; feature: ENVO:01001002; material: ENVO:01001226; isolation source: single female mite from University of Michigan culture on fish food culture... ...
AGAGAGAAAGAGAGAGAGAGAGAGAGAGAGAGAGAGAGAGAGAGAGAGAGAGAGAGAGAGAGAGGCAGTAAAGAAGCAAGCTGACAGCAGCATTTAGCCACTGAGTTTGTAATTGCAAATTAGCCGCCAAGACCTCACGCGAGGCATCGTTGAGAGTGAAAAGAGAGGGGCACCCGCATAGTGTCAATCGTCGGCTGGCCGTGCCATGCAGCAAGTCGTACGACTGGCAATGCCTCGCATCTCAGCTCTGCATCACACTGCAAGTCACCGATGTTTAATTAAATTAAATTTTTACTACTAATTGCCAGCCGATCAAAGGAAAACAGGCCGAGTTCGTGTGATAGCATCACCGGCAAACGGTAACAGACTGTCTGGTGAACTACTACCACTACTGCTACTGCTACCACTAAAAAATGGGCTCATTATCAGACCATAATATTCATGAGATAGCCATCATCAGTCGCCAGTGCCACCACAAGTGCCCGATGCGGTAGTAAAAGTTGTGTCCAGTAGTGCCAGGTAGCTGGTAGCCAAAATGAAACTAAATGTCTGCTCTAAATATACGACTACTGGAGAAAGCTTCATCACGATCTCAAAAGCCACCATTTGCTGCAGTAACGAGGATGCGGCAACACTGCGCACACATCATCTGCCACCGTCATGACGCTTTTAATTATCGCCTGGCAAACAGTTTTTTCTTTTGCTGTTGAAAACTACAAAGCAACGGTAATAGTCGCTGGTGGCTGGCACATGAACTTTGTCCTAATTAGCAGTCCATCCTGTTCACCGAAGGTGTCCTTGTGCGACTTTTTGATGCAGTGATTTAACAGCCCCTCAAAGGTGGTTAGTTCCTCAAAGTCTGGTTAATCAAAAAATCAAATGTAACAATTTGTTAACACTTTGCCCTTTTCAAAGAAGCAGAACAATTGAGCTCTTCCTTTCGCGTGTTTTTTGAAATTGAGCACTTGAGTTGGGCCACGAAAGGCCAACTATCATCTAGTAAAGTCAAACTACTTCCCGGTAGAACACACTTTAAACTGTAAATTTCAAGTTCGTTAGCGACAATAGGCCTTGTTTGTGGCTGTTGCGGAATAAATCATAATCGGGTGACAAGGTGATGAGGTGCTAACTATTGGACACACACGCATCTCAAAAAGAGAGAAGGCGAAACTGAGACGGACACAGACGGAACCAAATGCAAACAAATAAACAAAGAGAACAACAACAAACAAGGTGTGACTGGCCCCGAGTGCCTGGTTGGAGCAGCAAGTCAATTTACCCAGTCTCTGCGCGGCCACTTTGCTGGCCTCATTTGGACTTGTTTGTGCCTGTATGCAAACAAACACTATTTTGGGGCTGGCTTCTTCTTCTCCTGTGACAATGGACCCAGCCTTAGCGACCAGCCAGAGTGTCTGAGAGGACGAAGAGTCCAGTGTGACACAAACACAAACACAACAAGTCGATGCAATGCACCTTGATTAATGTTGTCTCCAGAAACAGTCGCAGAAGCAGCAGCCGCGCTGGCTACCATGGGACCTCTCATTATGTGTTCACACTTAATCGACACTTGGCAGTAGTGTCAGTGAAGTTTTGACTTTCCAGACTAAGCAGTTTAGTTCACCTTGAGCAACAGAAGACTAAGGTGATGCAGACGAAGAAAAAGACGAAGAAGAAGAAGAGGAAGAAATGGTGAAAGATCAACTGGCAGCGAACAAGCCTGTGGTTTGTTTACCTCTTGATTAATGAAAGTTGTTCTTTTGTGTGGAAGTGTCGGTGGATGGGCAGTCGGTGAGTTTGCGAGGTGTCAGAAAGAGACACAATACGATGGTCAAAGTGCCGACAGCCTGTGCCTGCACTTACACCACACACTTACCAATTTGACGGACCTAGCAAAAATGGTAGCAAAAACGGCAGCAATTGAGAAGTAATCGAAGTATCAGTCCAGTTGCACCAAATGCTGTTGCTTTTGCTGGTGCTTTTTAGCACCAAACGACAGGTCACAATTAAATAGCATTTACAGCAAAACTGTGTGTTTCAGAACTTTTTTCACTTCAGTCTGTTTAATCTGCTAAACACTCCTGTCAAGGTGATAATTACCTTGGATAATTAACACTTTCGGTGTTGAAAGGTGTCCGTCTCTTTACAAGTCATGATGATTATGATGATGATTGTCTTTGGTCAACTACTGCAAAAGGCAAAAACTTCAAGAAAGGTACAGTTTTTAGTTTACAGCTAATGTTAGCACCTACTTTCAACGAGCAGAACAATTGCTAACTAGCACTGAGCTATTATTGGTAAACGAAGAAACAGGTACACAGGTTCATTAGTGAGTAATTTATCTCAGTGATAACTTGCCGTTTCATCGACTTTTTGGTGCGCATCTATTAATAAATTAAAAGATGCTCACGCGCAATTGATAAATTATGCAGTAGTATGAGCAGCAATTTAATAATGGAATCCACCAACTATTGTACAACCCTACAAACACGACAGCAGCCAAACGCCAATCGTGATTCAACATTGATCGAACAAAAAAGCGCAATGTCCGGTAAATGGAGAGTGGACACAAGACTGCACGGCACCTCGTTATATACTTAGAAGGATTTCAGTACTTTTCTATTAGCGTCAAATTGTGCTGCCACCAACATCGAGTGAGCTGGTCATTAGATAGCCGTTTAAGAGGTGAGCATCAATGCAAATTACAAGGTAGAATGAGGTGCAAATGAAAGGGCCGATAGGAGATAAGGCACGATCGAGATGTGTGCGGCAAATCAATAAATGCTCTGCAGAGTGAAAGGCAGCAACAGTTCGCCTAGTGGCAACAAGCACACAAGCAGGCAGCCAGCAATTACCGATTTATGAGTGGCACAAGCAGGCACTTTGGCCATTTCATATTCATATTCATTGCACTGCTCTCCCTCTCTCTCTCTCTCTCGCCTCTGTATAATGTAATTGACAAGCGTTCACTGGCCGATGGCTGCTTTTGTTTCTAACACCTCGCCAAGTTCACACTTTGGTGTTTGGCGGCCGTTGAAGCTGAAGCTGAAGCTGATTGCAGAGTTTTCAAAGCTGCCGCCGTGTTTGCAGGTAGCAACGCACACGGCACACGGAGACAAACTTGGTCGGCGTGCTTTACAGCAGTCGGCGGCTGTCTTAGCACCCAGTTGGTCTGTCTGCTTTGCATAGACCCGACTGGTCATGATTAGTGAATTAGCCAGGGGAGCATCACTTCTCTCCACTGCTAATGACCACCGTTTAAGGCAGCATTAGGGCCACACTGTTTGGAGGTGAGTGACTCTGCTCTGCCCGCCAACTCAACAATGGCACAGCATTCAAATAAGAGTAGTGCTCAGCATCGAAACATCCTAATGACCTAAGATCGCCGTTCGGACCGTGGTCGTGAATTATTTATTGACCTTCGTCAACAAATCTCAGTGGATGTGCCTCGCTCCAAATGAGCACAACCTGGTGCATCGGTGAACCTTGGAAAAGCGCCTGAAAGCGGTAGCAAGTCACGACTTGTGCTACACCGACTCGTGAGTACAAAATAATTACAACAACGCTGTAAAATTTGACTAAAATAGTTTTGTTTTATATTTAAAAATGGATGATATGTTCAAATATGTTCAATAAAAAAGTGAACAGTTAGAAACATCATTTTGGATTTATTGATCAAATACATCTTTAGCGAAGTTCTTTCTCAAAGTTCAAAGCAGTTACCACTTGTTCACATGACCGTGATAATTGTACAAATGAGGCTAATTGCAATTTGTTTCAGTTGATTCAGCAAACAACAATGTAGCAGCGCAATTCTGCTGCTATCCCTTCCCATCTCAGGAGCAATCATTGCGTTTGATACACTTTGTTAAGCAGTTCTGACACTTTATGGTCTCTTTATGAGGCTGCGTTCCCCAGCAGAGTGCGAAAGGTGCAAGACAGCTTGGTGGGTGTTGGTTGGCTGACCGTCTGGTGGGTGCTGTGCACTGCTCTGCTTCGGTTATTCACTCAGTGCCGGCAATTAGGCACTGTCTAATGGTGCTGCAAATCGCCTGAAGATCAAACAGACTGTTCCGCCAGTTGGCCGCCCTACACAAAGACGGTCCGCCGTGTAACACGAGTTACGTGCTGGCGGAAAAAGTGTTACACACTTTAATGTGCGTGTAATAAGTGCAACACACTGGGCAGCAAGCATTGTCCTCTGAATCAACAAAGGTTCTCCAGAGCTGCTGCTGCTGCTCTTTAACATAAAGTGGTCACCTAGAGGAGAGCCCAAGAAAACTAGCCTTCTTTGCTTTCCTGGCCAAAGTTTGGGCACATGGCAGAGCAGCAATTCTGCAGAGCAAAGCACGATTCACTGCTGACCGAATGAGCATGGCAACGGACCTTGCCTGGAAATAGTCTTATCGCACGAGGGCAAAGTGTAGTCGTATCGTGGCCTCTGTGCTGGTCACGATTCCTCGGTCGTACCAGAAGCTCACTCAATCGTGGTCAAACAGAGCATGATAACGATAGAGCATTCCCTACGCTAGAGCCTTACATAAGGAGTGTAAATAACGAACATCGACAATATACTAATGAAAAGGCACAGGGCAAGGGCATTGAATCAACTGGCTGAATGCTAAAGGATCGCCCTGGTCTGCCGGCAGTCTGGACAGCAGTTTCTGTTTTGTGTTGACTGTTTGTTTGAATGTTTCCTTTGCATAAAAAAGAACAAAAAGTACTGAATTAAAACCAAGTTGCAAATTAACACTGAAAGAAAAATATGAAATATATAAGAAAGAGGACAATGCAGGATCCGCAGCAGGTGACATTGAAAATATTCAAATTTTTTAGGAAGCGTGTTGTTGGCAAAAGTGTGTCAAATGCAAAACTCTGGAAAGATGCACAAAGTCTAGGTAATAAAAAATAAAATGCAAATTCAGTAAACAAACAAATGAGGCAAATTCTTTTAGGTGAGATTACCATCAACTTTTTATTGAATAAAAACTGCTGCATAATAACTAGGTTAACTTTGGAGCCTGACCTTCAGCCGTTGACTTGTCAATCATAATGAGCAGATAACGAGTGTCGCTGAGCAGCAATAAAAGAGTACCACCACTGATCAGGTGATGTCACATATCATGTCCTGGACACACATTGCGACTGACCTTTGTGTCGACTGCTGTATACATTGCACAACACCTGAGCAGATGTGAGCACTTCGATTGGACATCGATCACCACTTCTCTCTCTCTCTCGGCAGTGTTGGGCACCGTTTCGCCACGAGTACCGTTCTAATTCAAATGCAAATAAGTGCATCAATGAGTCAAATGGGCTGCTGGCGCTAGGTAAATAAATAGCAACTGGAAGGACTGGAAGGCACAGCACACCCGAAGAGCACACCAAGGGCTGCTAAGTCAACAGTCTGACACTGCAAGTGCAGACGCGTGCAGTCGCCTGTCGATCGATTGCAGAGAAAGAGAAAGACATGCTGAGGACGGTGAGACAGCTCGCAAAGTGTTCGTGTCCACACTGGAACGATGAGTACCGTCCGGTGATGACTGCAGCTCAGCTGGTGGGCTCAGACCTCTTGCAGTGCCAGTCATCTGACTGAGAAAACGATGTTACACGATGTTTCCCTGCGCTAACAGTCCGATGCGCAAAATGAGTTATCAAGAGCAGTTCACAGTTCTAACCGTTCACCTCTGCAGACTGATTCAATTAACAAACAGTCGGAAAGAACGAAAAAAACTGCTACAATCAGGAAGCGAGCAGTGCTGGTGGATAATTAAAAAGAGGCTGAGAAAGGCAAAGTGAGACATCTTTCCGAGAGATGATGTTCCTCCAGTCAAGGGCTACTAATTGAGTGAGTGACTGTTTGACAGATTTGTGACAGAAAACTGAGGCAGGTTTGGTGTACCTGTTTCTGGCTAAACAAACAAACAAACTTGTAATAAAAAAGTTTCCTCGTTGACTTCGACGACTACCTATCACCAGCAACTTGAACTGCTCTCACTTCTGGGTCAAGCTTTAATATATTGTTACATTCTCATTAATTGAACTGCAAAGGTTGAGGGCATTGTCAAAATCAAATCAGCAAAATGTGGTGCGTATTCTGCCGTCTTCTAGGGCACAAGAAGAGAGCACAAGTTTGAGGTAGATGATAAGAGGCAAACCAGTAGGTCAGTGTGTAGCACAGCAATCCCACGGTGCACATTTTCATTCACTTCTTTGTCTTTGCTCTACACTACTCACTCTAAGAAAGAAATTAAAATCACATTAAGAAAAATTGAAACTGTTATCTAACAGTGGCTGTAGTGAAGTAACTGTGGTGGTAAGAACAGATATTTCCAGTTGAGTGACGATTCCGAAGACATCAGGTGGCACAAAGACAACTAGGGGACATGTGGGCGAGTGTGAAGAGAACAGCAGCTTGGTGATGATAGTGATCACCTTTGAGGGGCACACAGACAGCGGCTGATCATTATCGGCTTTCAGCGCAAACAAGATCTGAATGGCGACTGCTGACGGGCCCGAGGTAGCAGGCACCAGTTGCCTGTGTGCCTGTGCCTCACTGCCATTTGACATCCTGTCTGACAGGTCGTCATTAGGCGTACTCACTCGATGACCCATCGCCACTGGACCTAGCCAATTGACCGACAAACAACTGCTCAGTGGTCGTTGCTGTTGATGTTGATGCTTACATATCACACTTTACAGCTTCGGTAAGCTATTATTTTCCAATAAGGAAGGACAAGCGTCAATTAGTGGCCAGTGACAGTGTCATTTCACTGTGGCCCTAGACATGTTTAAGTGACTAATGACCTGCGATGAGTGGCACAAGTGTCAGCCACTGACACCCAAATCTGGCACCTTTCAGCAACCTCTGTAACTGGCTGCAGAAAACTGCAGTCAGTTTTTAGCAACCAACATAACATAACAGCAGTTTCCAGTTAGACGACTAAGCTTCACTTGTTTGAGCCTTATGCAAATCGGTGTTTACTCTTGCCAGAGTTTGGGATTGCCTAGTAATAAAAATGTCAAAACATTCTTACAGTTGAAGTGTTAACGAAACTTCATCGCTGGCTCTATCATTATGAGCTTATTTTACGAACACTTCTCAGTAACTCGCCGGCAAGTAGTGGCCGCTTACAAAAAAGAGAGTACCGTTCTTAGAGGTTTCACAGTTAATTCAATTACTGAGGGCAAATTAAAATGCCAAAAAATCGTCTGACACCAAAAGTGGCACTGCTCCAAACTTCAACACCTCGTTTGTCTGTCTGCATAGCTTCGCCTACTTCCAATGGCAATTAGAAGTGCTAGGTTCCAACTTAAAGGTGGCCAAATCCTTTGCACAACAGCAAACCTACCAGCATGAAACAATATTTTTAATATTTTTGTTGGAGGTAAAGGTGCTAATGAGCTAATGAGAGTTATTCATAATCGGTTATGAATTTATGATCAGCGAACTGGTGGTAGTGGGCGCGCTCGATAATTGCCATTGCTAAATGATTTGCCTTCTTTTTGCAAAAGTTAATTTTTAGTCAAAAATCCTTTTAAACACAGCTGACCAGCATATTTCTGTGAGAAAGTTTAAAAAACAGTATTCTCATTAGAGCACAGGTGATACCGCTAAGGCATATCCGAAAGCCGTAAAAGCAGACGCATCCTTGCTTTTACTTTGATTAGCCTTTTATATTTGGCATCATTACTTTGCTTGATCACACTTTATTTTATTACAGTTTCGTTTACTGATTAATGAACACTGCAAAGGTGCTGAATTGTGATGGTGAAAGCAAGGCCACACTGAGAACGCATACTCACTCACAAACACACACACAGCACAAAGCAGTGGACAGCAAGAGGCCAGATCGGTGCAGGACGTAAACAAGTCACAGACAATGCTCGCTCAAAGTGGGAGAGTTAGTGCAACGGAAATTGTTTATTGTTTACGGCAGATTAGAGCCACTGGCGACGACTTACGCGGACTGCGGACAGACGGGATGTGTCCAGGGCAGAAAAAACTAGTGAAGAAGGAAGACACAAACAAAGTTTGGTCAGCGGGAACGTGAATCGGAGTGGCTACTGCTAGAGCTCAAAAGAAGATGAAGAAGAACTGTTTCAATGACTCGTAAAAATTGAAAAATGACCGACAGAAAAACTCACAGAGTGAAAGTCTGTTCAAACTGGCGATTTGGGAGATTTAGTCAGCGATAAACACGGCTTCTTCTCTTTCTCGCTCACTAGAGAGGTTCTGTGCACCTTAATTAGCGGTGAATGGTGACAAGTCAACGTGGTTTCTCGATTCACCTGTGGCCGAATCACACTACTGAAAGCTACTAGTCTTTCCTATCACCGCCGATCAAGAAGTGGTCAGCAAAACTTTAGATATCAGATCAGTGAGAGTTTGCTCACTGATGGCAAGTGTTTTCTCAACTAAAAGTAAGATTACAGTGTCTGGGCTGCGTGATCGGAAAATTAGGTCGTATCCTCAGTGCTCAAGGACAATGCCGTTTTAAAAACAGTGAACTGTCGTTATTTTTAGTCGTTAGCAAGACAGAGTACATTTGTGGCAGCAGTAGCACCATGTGACCTGGCACCAAAGTGTTGTGTATCATCATCATCACCGTCGCCACAACCAACCACTAACTTCGCCGCTTTAATCGAATGCAGATGTGGCCGAGCTCGTGCAGTGTCAAATGTGTATTTGTGAGGAGACCAGTTAAATTTATAGAGTGTAGTACCGCCACCAAAGTGACTCCATTTTCGCGGAAGAGCAGCCACAAGAACACGATTTAGTCTTTTGGAGCACTTCCAGTGAACTTGCATGTCCTCCGAGTGAGTGCCTAGGTACCGTTGCCTTTTCGCCTCTGTGACCCTTTCCTCCTCGTTTTCTTCTTTATTTATCAGCTTTTGAGGACAGTGGAGGCGAGTGACATAAATCACGATAGAAAGAAGCCTCTTTTGGCATTCACTAGCGGCGCAGTCTTTATTCAGCTTCGCTTGACACGACACTCGTTCGCTGCTCATTGACACATTGTTAGCAACTGGCGCACACTAGTTGCTGCTGCTGAAAATTATCGATTATTGGACTTGAAGAAGAACGGCAAAAAAGGGGGCCCATTAAGAGCAGGCTTGATAGAGGCATAATTTGCACAGTGTGCACTGGGTAGATAGAGTGCGCCGGTGGATCATAATCAGTTCACATATAATATTGACCTGTCAAAACAATCAAATATTTGATTAAATTGAGCGAATGTGACAAACTGGCAGGAAAAAAGTGTCAGTGCACTGTATGGCAATGACCTGGTGGCGGCGGACATGTCAGAAAATGCCACAAAAAAGAACTACGTTTCTTATAAAGAAGACTTACAATAGACATGAGTGGCAATTGAGGTGATTTATACGTATGATAAATCAAGTCGAGCCAAAAGATGGTCAACGATCGCGTGTAGGGGAAGTAATAAAGGCTTCTGCCGAATCAAGGTCAACGCAAGTGGTAGAGATTCGGCGGCAAAACGCTAAATTAGAGCTAACCCTTTAGAGAGAGAGAGAAAATGAGAGCACTTAAGGTCAGTGTGAGTGGAAGAGTGGCCTAATAAACAAATCCCCTCAAATGGCCGACCTCATCTGGCTGCTCTTTTAGCTGGTGACAGACAGCAGCAGCAGCAGCCCTGGACGAGGACGATGATCGGCTCCGACGGTCCAGCAAGATCCGATCAAGGGAGAGCAGAGTCAGCAGAGAAGTAGTGAGTAGTGGTCAATGGCCACTGCCTTCAATGGACACTAATCCGAGCGGCATTTAATAGACTGCTGGCAGTAGTTGCCCTTGTACTGCAGGACAAAGTGAACAGTAGTGCACCTCAGAGAACAGGGGCTCATGTTCGGCCGCGGAAAGCGCAGACACAGACAGTCCATGTAAGTGCCATTTTGCAACATTCTCGCGTGCAGCAGTCTTTGAATGGACTGGTGTGTGTTGTCCACTTGCAGCCGCTCTACTGTCCAAAGCAGCAGCTACACTGAGGCACTGTCTTCAATCGAGCCGATCACTACTTAGGCACCTTTACCGACTGGCCATTTTTCTGCCCATTTGATTTTGCTGGCGGCCTGTTCTAAGTTGTTGACGCTTGAAGCAACAACAGCTCAGTGCAACGAGGCTTAGGCTGATTTTGCCTCAACAAGTAGTAGTCTGATTTTATCAAGTCCAATTGGAGCAACAGAAGCAACAGGCTTCAGAAGAGTGACAAATCCGTCGGTGCAGAGCTCGATCATTCCTCTGCTACCTCTCTGCTGTTCACTTTGCCTGTGAACTAATTCAATTTAGCCATTTCGACTTTGTTTCCTTCTTTGGTGTTCAGAGTGCGACGACAATTCTGCACCTTCTCCGCTATTGCTGCTGCCCAGTAGCCACACCAACTTGAGACAGCGTTTCACGCCAAAATTGTGCGCATTTTTTAGATGCAAAAACGAGTATGCGTCTCAAAAACAGAAAACGCACACCAAAAAATAATATAAAAACAGACCGGATGCTTTTAATCCATCCATTAGAAGAAGGCGAGTTGACACGCATAAAAATTGGTTTAAAAAGATTGAGCAGAGGCGGCGTTTTGCGACTACTACAACTTCTGCCAGACGGGCAGCAAAACCTGACAAACAGACAAATAAAAGAGAGAAAGAGACGAATCAGATGAAATGAAATGAAATGAAATAACACTGAGAGAGCGGGCGAACGACACACAAAAGTGCCACTCCAAAAAAGGGAAAATTTTTACCGAAAACGGTGAAAATCATCACGATAAATGCTCACAATTAATGCGTCTGAGTAAAATGAAAAGCAGTCAGTTGGAGAAGGAGAGTGAGCATCATCGAGCAAATCCGAGTCGCTTATTTTCTGGGTCAATGTTCCCTGGCTGACTGGGGCCAACGGCTGACTACTCGGCTACTGCTGTTGCTGTTGCTGCCTCTGCTGCTTTGGCATGCCTTGTCTCGGTCTTTCTCTCAGCGTTCGTTGCCCGATCTCTCACCTTCTCAGCCCAGTTCAATCGCCTCCTCGGTTCGTTCATTGAATGTCCGCTTTTCCGTGTCGCCTTGCACTGAGCAGTGAATTAGTCCGCAGTGAAGGCTTTGTCTTGATGATCACCAAACTCAATGCTGGCAGACTTACCAGCTAATGAAGCGTGCAAAGCGATGCAAAGGCAGGCAGGGAGCGACAAGAGATGCTGTCTGAAGGGTAGGCACAGTGCAGCCCTACTTTGCGGTCGAACTGAGGAGAAAACCTTGTTGTCTTGGGGCTTGCACCACCACCACCATCACCACTGTATTGCATCTCCTCTTTCGGTACATTGATTTTTCCTTTTCTTTCTCGCTCCTTCTCTGGCCGGTAATTGGACAAGCAATGGTGAGCCCTTGCGCACTGCTCTCTTCCTCGACAAGGTGCACAAACTTCCTCATTGAGTCGAGGAGACAAGAGAGCACCCAGCACCGAGTGCAGCAAACAAACAGCTACTTATTGCGAGCTAAGCAGACACAAGTCAAAACACAAAGGAGTGTGCACGCAACACTGCCAGCATCGTCTGACTGCAACCAGGCGCACTCTATTAGCCATCCATTGACCTGGCATCCATTGGTCCCAGCTGAGCCACACACAAGACCGCAGCATCATCAACAGCATAAGCAGCAGCAGCAGAAACTGTGAATGGCATTCTTTGCGGCAATAGGATTGACTCGAATGCACTGGGCGAGCATCGCAGCAGGCAGACAATGCCACCAAATTGGAATCAAGGTGAAGTCTACCAAGTAGATTATCAAGCAAGGTGAGCTCCTCGACACCTAAGCAAGCACCGCCGGCTGCTGAAAAGAGCTGCAGCAGTTAACAACCGTCAAGAACATCGAAAACTAAAACAAAGTCTAGTACAAGAGAAAAAAAGCGAAAGAGGAGAAAAAGAAGAAGAAAGCCTTCAATTAGTGCGCAAGGTGGCAAAAGTGTGTCAACCGAACCAAACCTAAGTGGCCCTGGACTGACAAAGCAAAAGCAAGGCAAAAGACCCAATTTTTGCGGCCCTTCGATGAAGAAAAATGTCAGCTGTCGGGGGGAAATAGTAGTGCTGAGAGTGTCCGCAAACCAGCAACCGCAGTAGTAGTAGTAGTAGTAGTAGCAGCAGTAACCTGTATCTGTGTGTAGTAATCCTTTGCTTTGGCTAAGGTCATCTGATGACGGTTTCATTCAGTCTATTGCGAGCACTCGAGCGCGAGTGAAATGTGCGCTGCTGCTAGCAGCAGCAGCACTGAAGGAGAGAAGAGAGCACTCCATTGGCACTTGGATGAAGCGCTTTGGTCAGTGAGCAAACCAGGCAGGTGCTCAGCTCCTCTCTGCCTTGCGCTCGGCATCCTAATCAAGTTGCCTCTTACTCTGTCGCCCATCCGTGCGGCGGCAGTGGCCAGTGCACTAACTGCAGAGGACTCGTGCAGAGCGCGTGGCAAAGCACGTCCTAAGGTGGCCTCATTCGATGGACGGCAGCAGATAGAGGCAGCAGCAGCAGCAACAGTCAGACAAACCTCGATGCAAGCGATGGCAATGACGGTCTCTGCGAGTGTCTGTATTTGCATCGATTAATGGTCCTCCTGAGGTACACAGAGGCTGGCCAGGTGCGAGTATGTATGCGCGCAAACTTGGCCCACTTCGTCACTTGATCATTCTTAGCCCTCACTCTCGTACTTAGTTTTTCCTTCCAAATGGCAATGCAAATATAATCTCCCGTAATAATTGCCAGCATCGTAAAATGAAATGTTTGATTGCAATCACCTCAGTGTAATAATTAATAATATAAAATGCATTGTAAGAAGCGAAGTGAGTCTGCCATTGAGTGTGAGAAAAAAAGAAAGAGAAAGAGAGAGAGAGTCCATTGAGCATTGTTCACGATGACCACTACTACTGCTGACCAGTGCATCAATCGGGGTGTTTAGGAGACGATGCATCAAGTGTATACATGAGCAACTATTAATTTTTTACAAAAACTTGGCAGGCGGACAAATACACACTGACACACTGAAATCTTTCTCTGTAACATATGGGCTAAGTGAAGGTGATCCTAGTAGATGAAAAAAGTGAAACTGACCACAAGTTCAGGTAAGGTAGCAAATAAATCATATCAAAAAGTAATTCACTGCTGACCAGAGACTGACAGAAGCAAAGAGCAAGCACCAGCGCAAAAGTAGAGCAACTTCATTAATCATAACTCACAAAAGTGCGCAGTGGTTGTGGTGCGAGTGTGCCTTCACTTGAACACTGACCAAGTGTGAGCTCCGATGAGCACTGGATGGATGGATGGAGAGGGAACACAGGGAAAAATGTGCATCCTTATCACCATCAGCACAGCAGACAGAGGCGACTATAGGAGGAACGTACAGAGGCCGGGCGTCGTGAGTGGTGGGAGGCGAACTGCTGTACTGCACACTGAACACTCAGCTCAGCCAGGCAGAGAAAAAGAGCGAGAGAGAGAGAAAGCCGCTCGTTCATGACAACATCATTAACGCCATTCATTAGACCAGCGATGCTCTGAACAACAACAAAATTAAAGTAAAACACAGTCCAGGGGACCAGACACCTGAGGTGCCGTGTGTCTGCAGACTGCTCTCATTCACACCACAAATTGTGCAACTTTCTAATCACCGGTAATAGACAGTGGTCATCGGCGATGGTAGTGATTCCAGGCAAATCAATTATATTAAATTAAAGTTTTTACAATTTAGAGCTGTATTTCTAAGTTTGTTAAAAAAATACTTTAAAGTACTCATCACTTGAAGCTGATATTTTTAAAGTACGAAAACTTTTGCAGCAGTAAAAAGAAGCGGCCAATAGGTTGCACGTGATAGAGACAATAGGGGCCCAGAAGTCAAGTTGACGGCAAACGCAGTTCGACTGACCAACAAAATGGGGACAGAGAAGGACACAGAGTGTTCGTGTGTACGTCTTTCACTTCCTTCCTACCTTAGTGAGGTGATCCCCTCGTGTGCTCGAGAGGAGCTCACTCCAGTCAGTCATCCAGTCGACTAGACAGACTTGACCATTGCCGACTGGAGGCGGAGAGAGTGGCGGTTGAGGGCAAGGCGACAGACAGGTAGATTGCGCACTGAGGGAAGTTGAGGAAGGAGAGAAAAAAGAAAGAGCGAAGAGAGAACTTCAACCAGCTTCAGTTCAGTTCGCAGGCAGACACGGCAGAACACGGTCGCACAACCGCACACTTGCACCAGCACCAGCAGCAACAGCCCGCACAGGCTCGCAGTCAGTCTCCTTTTCTCTCTCTCTCTCTCTCTCTCTCTCTCTCTCTCTCTCTCTCTCTCTCTCTTGCTTCGCAGCAACAAGTTCCCATCTGCCACCAGCTAAAAGTGCCCACTCAGAGGGCCCATTGACTCAGTCCCTTTCTGACACTCGACCGGTGCACATCTCCACAATTTTTCTATTTATTTTCTAAACTGTGCACACTGTTAATCATCGGCCTTCGTTAGCTAGTTAAGTTCTGTTAGTTTTGACAACGGCAGTGTCATCTCCTTCGTTCTGCATCACCACAAACACACCACCACAGCCAATCGCTTCAATGTCCTTCAACTCGCTGAACACGTCTTCCCACCAGCAGCAGTCGCTGGCCATCAAACGTGAACCCTTCGACTCCTCTGGCAGTGTGGCCATCAAGTTGGAGTCACTTGAGCAATCACCCAGCAAGCACTCCTACCCGGCAATGCATCATCTAGGCGGCAACGGCAACTACTGCAGTAGTCCTAACGATTTGCTCAAGTGCAAGAAGCGCGTCACTAACTTCGCCAAAATGAACTACAGCCCGTCGCCGCACACGCCGCACCAGCCCTCGGTGGCACGTCGCAATGAACGGGAACGAAATCGCGTCAAGATGGTCAACAATGGTTTTGCCACGCTCAGACAGCACGTGCCAAATGGTGCCAAGAACAAGAAGATGAGCAAAGTGGAGACACTTCGATCGGCCGTTGAGTACATTCGACAACTGCAAAAGCTGCTCGGACCTGGCAGCAGTGAGCACAGTTTCTCCCTCGAACAGTAAGTTTTATTTTTCTATTTTTATTTTTAACTATAAATCACTGTTGATTTTTTTGTGTTTTGAAAAAATCATACACTTTACTTTACTTAAAAATTCTTTACTTAATCTGAACTTATCTTTTACTTTACCAAATAGATTCAGCAATTCCGAAGCTGCTAACAGCAACTCCGGCGATGAGAACTGCTACCCCAGTCCAATGAGCGGCCACCACATAGAGCACTCCTCTCCCCTTGAGTCCTCTGCTGCCGACCACCACCAAATGGAACATCAAATGAACTACAGCAGTGCCGTCTCCAACCTCTACTCCTCAATGGCCGAGTCGATGTACGGTTTGCAGTCACCAACGTCCAGTGAAAGCATGTCCACTGGGAAGCTCAACAACACCTACAGTTTGACATCACCTTCAGAACGCATCTCGCCAACCCCTTCAGTGGCCAGCTCTGACATGACTTCTTCTTCCTCGCCCTACGACAATCACCCATTAATGGAGACCAACATCGTCAGCAAACAGCAGACAGTTGCTGTAGCACATGAGGACGAGCTCTTTGACTTTTCCAGTTGGTTCTAACTACGCTAAAGCTGGATAAGTAGTCCGAATGGTTGCCTCCTGTATCTATAATTTGTAATTATAATCATTTTTCTTAACAAATTCTTTTACAAATGTTTTTTGTATATATTTTTTAACAATTTTAAATAAATTGACTTTTATTTTAATTAAGGAAAACATTAGTTCTTTGTCGACATTCAAAGTTCACTGCCTGAAACTCAAATGTGCAGAAAAAGTTTTGTTTACCTGAAGTAGTATAAAGAAACGGCGGCAAAATTGAAAAGGCGACCGCATGAGGCTTGCCACAATGAAGGGACCAAGAAAGAACTCGGTCCCCGTAGAGAAACGGACCATTCTCGAGAGCAATGTCTGCGAGGCCAGTCACCTCAACACTTTGACACACACAGACACACATACACTCGTTCAGAACAGGTTAGGTGCATTGAATGACTAGAAACGCGTGCTAAACTGCAAATATAACATGCTTTGCTAAACAACTGAAATGTAATAACCAAAATAAAATTGAGAAGCATTCTCGCCATTTTGTAGATTTTTATGAACAATGTGAAAAATTCTCGTCAACAAATAAACAATAGTCAGTGCTTCTTTTTTGTTGTTGAAATGGTGTCACCAAATGGCACCAAAAGTAATCTGAGACGAATCTGTCTAATCGTGGAGAGGGTCAGATTAATCGTTAGCCAGCAATGACAAAGACTCAAATTGACTATAATTGGACGCCATAATTGCACGCCGCTGTACTCCTTCTGACTGACCTGAACACAGACAGACACTGATGAGTGCAGCAAAGGAAATGGCTAAACAAACAGAGTGAGTTGTTCAAGATAAGTGAGCAGTTTTGGCAAGCAAGTTATTTTAGTCAAGTTAAAATCAACTACTTACACATACAACTCCGTGGTTTTGAGAAAAAATCGGTGATCAGGAAGAGCTAAATGGTAAGGTTCACAGACTTTTGTAAAGAAATAACAGACAGTATGGGTCAAAACAAACTTTTCGAGTTAAAAAAATTATACTTTACAATGATACTGCTGCTCAATTAATTCACTCATGCTGGCCAATCGATTGGGCAGTGGCACAAAGGAAAAAATTGCCGTATTTTTGGAAATTAGTACTAAACGCTTCCTTTATCGTGGTACCAATTTGAATAAAAGAAGACGGGCTCAGGATCATTGACACTGTAGCAGACAGACTTGGAGGCAAAAAACAAGTACGCGTGTCTAATTGAGAGCGTTAGAAAACAAACAAAACTTAAATTGCCTGCAAATGAAATCAACAGTTTGCCAGACTGAAATCTGTTAAAAGCTCCATTTGCGCAAAATGCGCTAAGAGCGAACACAGTGAGCGGGCCAATTATTCAATTGCACTTTTGCAATTATGCACACCATTTGCCATTCACAAGTGCTGCATCAAGTAGAGAGGAAAAGACAAAACGAAGAAGAATCGAGTTAGAGAATCAACTAAAAAAGCACTGAAAAAAACAGGAAGACAGGCAGGCGGCAAGTGACGGGCCCATGTCTGCCCACACCGAGCAGTCATTTGCCAAATGAATGACACTAATTATGCTGCACAATGCCCATTGCGAGTGAAAGAGAGAAAAGTTTCATCTTTTGCGAACAGTGCAACACTACTCGATAATTGAGAAAATGGTATTAAATTTAAACGCAATTAAGCTGCAGTCAAAGACAAGCAACAAGCTACTCGGGCGACTCGCCTAGTTGTGCTCTCTCCACTGCTATTGACTTTATTGAGCGGGTTCAAATATGATGATTTTGTTTCTACCAACACACTTAACATGGCCAATTTAATCGTAGCTAATTGATTTGTGTGTGAAGAGTTTTATAGCAACGTTTCCTACTGACAGTCAATCACATGATAGAGTACAATTATTGCACAACCACATTGACATGAAGGAGAAAGATAAATAAATAGTTGCACAAACAAAACAAAACATCAAAAAATGTACATGCAAAGAGGAAAAAAGTGCTATTGCTCTTGCACAGTTTTTCCAATTGTATTTCATTAACCTTTTTCATTTGTTTGCACACAAAGTTGCGAACATCATCTTTGCCTTGAAACTCAAACTTGTAGTTTACAAGAAGATAAACAATGGGCACATTCTAAAAAAAACAGTAGCAAAATATTTTTTACTTCCTATTTAATACCACAATTTATGCCCACGTAAATAGCAAAAGCAAAAATGGAAACATTGAAATTGCACATTGGCGTGCCTGTCCGCCTGATTGTTGGCTGTGCTGCAAGAAAAACGGACCTGAATCATTGTCTACACTGCGGTACAAAACAATGTGCTCTGATGACTAGTAGCACTGGCTGTAAAGTAAACGACAGTTCGTGATATGTAAATCTACAGTTTGTCCTCAACTGACCGCCATTTGAGAGAAGGTGTTCACTACCACCACCACTGGGCTACCGTAACATGAAGCGGTAATCGAATTAGAGCGAACAAGTGGCAATCAGAAAGGTGCTCAGCGTGGTTTTCTGCCAGACACAGAAAATTGGCAAAAATGACTAAATCAATCGGCGTCCAAGACTTTTGCCAAATGTGTTGAGAATTGCAGGTCTACGCACAGGCACAAACAATCGACTAGGATGATCCAATCATGCACCATTCACCTCCCTCCCTCCCTCCCTCCCTCCCTCGATGACTTTCCTAAAATAGAGTTCATCTTCTTCGGAATGGTCAGTGAGCAGATAGAGTAAAATCAATTACCTACTGCTAGTGTCGGCACCTTTGTGGATGCGCGACTAGTGCCGCACGATGGCCAGTGGTCAGTGCTTTCATGTAATGACAGTGCACCGATTGTGTCCGGCCTACGCACGCAACGTGCAGCCTAACACTTTTGGTGGCAACTGACCATTCTTGTGCGTACCTGTGCGCCTGCACCCATCTGAAAGTGCTCAGACACGTAATCGAATGCAGCCACAACGTAGCTTCAAAGCTTCAGTCGAGCTTCAAACGGTAATAACCGTGCGCAATGGCCACCACAAACAGGTAATGGCGCGCGTGGCAAGACAGAAGCACGATGTAGACACAATTGCACATCATAGGCATCATAGGCGGTCAATTTAATGGGCAGTAATCGATTTTTATTGTACACACGTCGAGACAACCGCAAAACATGCCAGTCAGGTTGTGAACTGACTGAGGTGCAGCAAAGGCAGCAGCCTCTCCGCCAATGCTCAACTGGTGAATATGGAGTGAATCGATTACACTTCTGCAGTCAGTGACACTGGCACTTTGACGAGCAGAGACACCCGAAACGAAAAGGGCTGCCTTGCAATTAGCACCCGACAAAAGGTGCCGACCAGAGTGCACAAGCTTGACACTAAAGGCAGAATCACTTTTTTATTTACTATCTTTTGATTGCTAATAAACTCCCTAAACTTCACGGTATTTTGCGCAAACTCACCAAGCTTACTGACCAGTTACGCAGAGTAAAATTTACGACTGGCAAGAAGCAAAACTTGGCAAATCAAATATTAAAACGTAAATCGATCAGAAAAGATAGTCCACAATAAAGAAAAAAGCCAAAGAAAAAGAGTAAATGACAAAAGTAAACGCACAGGTATGATCGATTACAATAAGGTCAACAGGTAGTGTGTTTGCAGGCAAATATTTATCGATGTGATCAACTGGTGCCATCGGTGAAGATCAGTGTCCGTTGGTCATCATCACTATCCATTAAGCAGAAGCAGCAGCGTGGCCAAATGGCCTCTCTGGGGACTGTCTCAGTGTCTGCACCAGGAAAAGTGAGAGAGCCACTTGTCATATTTAATAAAGCAAACATTGGCGAAAATGGAGAATAGACAGCGAGGACAAACAAGCAGTCGACGGCAGCCTCAAATCATCACAATGGCCATCGTGAGTGGTCAGCAGACAGATCTGACCAAGCGATGATGACAAGAGGAAGTTGGCATATTTAACTTTCTTTAAAAGTCTGCCCGCACTGACAGGGGCAATGGCGCTTTCAGAGAGGAGGGGATAAGGGAACAGTCAACAGTTAGTTTTTTAATTAACCACGAGCTCTGCGCGCCTGTTCACGGCCCGTTGCCCATCGCTTGACGTTTGCTGGTGCTGCGCTGATGCTGCTGCAGTTCTACTTGGCACCGAGTCAGTCGGAAAGAAGCAGTCCTTTCAGTGGCCAAGTCTGTAGTGGATGTCACCGAAGCACATCTCAAGTGACAATTTTATATTATTTTTCACCAATATCGTATTATTATTTTGACATTCGCATAAATTGCGTCCATTTGGACTTGCACAGATTGAAAATTCAAATGATTGCTTCTGTGGCGCGCAAATGGGCATACTCTCTATGCAGGCCAGTTTAATTGAAGAAATCGTAGATCTCTTAAAGTGTCGTCATAATCAAAGCAGTAAAGGCAGCCAAGTGACAATGGCTGCAACAAGGACTGCCCTGTGCAGTGTTGGACAGTGTTCTACGACTGGGCACTTCTTCCACTACTACTACTGTCGATTCAACTGATGGCGCAAACAAGTTGCAATGAGCACTTGAAAGTCAAGCGACAATAAGCGAGGCAATAATAAATATGCTCACTCGGACACAGATTTAGTGGGCCAATTGAGCAGACAAAAACACTAAATAAATCAGAGCAATCGATGAATGGACAGAGTATGACGCGAGCAGGGTTGCCTTTGCTGTCGAAAAATGAAGAAAAAGAAGAAGCAGAAGTGCGTTGCAAGAAGAAAAAAAGAAAGACGTCCGCGTAACCGGACAGGCAACCAAGCACCCGGACTGCAGGAGTACCGTGCAGGCAGTGAGTGGTGAACAGTGCGCAGACAATCCCAGGTTTGGGCGAAATGACAATATTTTAAGTGAGATTCGGCCCAATTGCCGGTGACCATTGTCTTGCACCTCAGTGTCTTGCAGCCATATTCGAGGCATATTCAGCGCATTCAGGTCAATTCGACACTCTCACTGCCGGGCCCACAAGCCCTCGCGTACAGGCATTGTGCTGCAGCAGCACGGTAGCAGTGAGATGGGGCAAAGCAAAACATAAATAAAAAGAAATGGAGAAAGCAAGATGGCAGATTTCACTTTCGATGGCGCGACACTTTTCAAGTAAACAGAAGCCTTCTTCCTTGGGCAGCAATTGAGGAAGAGGAGATGAGGAAGCAAAAGGCAGTAATGGACATGGCTCTGATTGTATTCTAATAAACAGATCCAATATCCAAAACGAGCATTGGAAAACAATAGCCAATCAGCTGATCAGCAAAACCATTTGAAAGCGATTGAGCGTCAGTTTTGATAGTGGTTCTAACTCGCCACCAGGAACTAACCAGAAGGTGCAATTGTTTGCGTGCCGAATTGGAGAAGTTTAACATTATCTATTCAAAGAACTAAAAACGCTCGATAATGACTCAATCAACTCTGTTAGATTCTAATGAGATTGTTTAATTTGGCAAGCATTTCAGTCCACATTTGGCAGTTCACCTGTGTAATAATTAAGTTTGCTACTGCTGGCAATAAGGGAAAACAAAATGAACCTGGAGTTTGGCGTAACAGCTAATTGATATGACGGCGCCAGCTTCCATCGACCTTAATGATCGCCGTCTAACATGAAGCGGTGGCTAGCAACCACAATTAAACTCTGGTAGCGTTTCACTACTTTATTTTTTGTTTTATATTAAAAATATTTTTAATTTTTTTAATCTAGTTAAAAGCAAGCCTTGCACACTGAAAATATTGATCAAACTGACAAGCCAATTGTGAAGAAGGGTTATATATTATTGTGGTGGACAGAGAGGGACAGCAGTCAGGGTGATGATTGATGGAAGTAGAGCATGTTCGCAGCTATGCAAATTAGGCACACACACTACTGAACAGTTCTGTTCTGGTATGGCCTCGATTGACCCAAGTGCAAATGCGAATTATGAAATCACTCATTTATGAGCCTGTTCCCTGGTGCCTTTGTCCAAGGTATTTTCTTGTGCAAATCTCGCGTTCATTTTTCTCGAGCTTCTTCCACTTGCCTCTTGTTTCACTGCTAGCCAAGTTGACGTAAAACTTTACACGGTCTCTCTCTCTTTCTCTTCTATTTGCCTTAATGTTGATCCAGAAAGGGACAAAGGGAGAGAGTGCACTGAACGACTGACTCTACCTCCCCCGCGCTTCTTTTGCGCTGGGGCACGCGTGCAACACTGCACCTTTGAGCTTGCTTACTTGTGCTAAAGGTACTACTCTGTGCTGGCAGTGTTCGCGAGCAAGGACAAACAAAATGCTCAGTGCACGGGAGAACTAGAAAGATGAAGCTAAAGCCCCAAACTCCTCCATTCGCTCAATCCTCGGCCATCTGTCAGCTCCCACACACTCGAGCCTGTAGTCACCAAAGTCTCTCTCTCTTTTTCTCCTTCTCTTTCTCCGAGTCCAGTCAAGAGGTCATTGCTTGTCGAGAAAGGCCCGTGCCGCGACAGGGCATCAAAGCTTGCACGAGCAAGCCTGACACAGACAGACAGACTGGGAGACGCGTTCACGTGCAGAGCAGTAGTTCACCTTCAGCAAAGGTCTCGCACACTTAAGCATCTCCACTGCCTGGACATATGTCATCGACTGGGGCCAGCCAGCCAGCACAAGACTCTGCGCATTAATCCATTACAGTGAGGCGGCAATTGAATCAGTGGGACCACTGCAGCAGCACCGCCATCACCAGTGCTCGACCATGCGATTCAAGACAGCATGCACTGTAGCTATGTGGGTCACTGCGAGATAAATCACTAGACGGACAACAAACTATCAACTTGGTAAACAATATTAATACAAGAAGCAGACAGTCAGTCAGAGGAAGACCATCAGGTGGAAGCCGTAGAGACTAGTCGATTAGACTAATAATTCATTACACGGCGATTAATTGGCACAATTGAGTGGGAGGAAGCGGTAGCTGAAGAAGTTTGTAGTGCAGTTCAGTTAATCATTTCCGTTAGAAGGCAGTCCAAGCAAGGGTAACTGTCGACCGTGACCGACGACGACGACGACGACGACGACGACGACGACGACCGTCCAACAGCGGAACCGAGTTTTCACTGCCAGTAAACACCTGATTGAGTCAAACGATGGTCGTGCTGCTGCTGCCACTACTACTTTTGTTACTGCCAGAGCGGACTTGTCTGTTCCTGGTCGGTGGACCGACCAACGATGGCACGCAAACTACAAGAACTCATTAAGGGCAACGTTTAGAGGCCATTAGTGGCGGAGGTCATTAGACTGGCAAGTGCTACTCCTACTGGAAGGATGCATGTGTCCTTCAAGATGATTCATCAGTCACAACATCCCTGACCAGTGTGTGTGTCTGTCTGTGTCGTACAGGATACAGACAAGTCAATGAGCCATTAGAGAGGAGTACATTGTCGGGACATTGGTGACACGCGCAAAATATGCTGCTGGTGCTGCTGTTGCTGCTTCTGATGATGATGACTGCCATGCAGCCCGACACACGCCAGCGCAATGCCAAAAAAGCAATACCAAAAAGCACACGTTGGCACGCGATAAGCACACACCGGAATTGATTGAATCCATTTCCAATTTACCTCAATTAATTGTTCCGTTGAACACCGGTAGGCACAGAGAGAAAGATTTGACAACGGAAACTTTTTGGAGACCACTCAGGTGGAGGTTCGTGGCACACAGTAATTAAGTGCGTTCTATTGGCAATTATACGTTGAGAGCGTCCTAACTGCTGAATTGGTAATTCGATTGGCACCATCAAAAGAAGAATTAAATAAAGATTTGATGGGTAAAACAACTTGCCATATTAGTGGTGCTGGCTAGTGCTGGACTTTGGTAGACAGCGATCCCCACACAACGAGTCCTCGCTGACACAAGACGAGCTTAAGCTGGTCAGTCTCGCACAATAGGATTTCAGTGTTACCTAAGTGGTCTTTGTGTCGCTGTCCACTGTCTCTGAAAACCTGTGGATTGTGCTGCTGACCACTGGTTCAATTAAAAGGATGGCTTTTCCTTGTGAAAGCAGCTCAGAGACTTCAGTTGAGCAGTGACAAGCATCGTCCAGTTTTGCGGCATGTTCCAGACAGCATTACACAGCATTTGTAGAGAACGATTAGTGGTGCCATGCCAACAACAAACAGGCAGACAAGGTCGTTCAGGTTGTATTACTGCAACTGAGCTCTTGCAGTCTGAGTGCTTGTTGTTCCAAGCAGGCATTAGTAAGCAGAATTAAGTAGTGCCAGTGCTGTCCACCACTGTGTCTGTCACTGTCGCCGGTGCACTGAATTCACTCATCTGTTGCTATCAATACGGTCTATCTGTGCAGGCAATATGGCAAACGTTCACCACTCACTACAAAACAGCATTGCACTTTTTCTTCATACATCGTCATAAAAAACGGTGTCCAACACGCGGCAGAACGGTCAGTATGCAAATATACATGACCGGCCAATTACTGGACTACTAGACTTTTTCCGTTTAATAAATATTTGAAAAAGAATTAGCATAGCTGCACAGCAGCATTATGGCAAAGCAAAACAGACAAAACAGCGTTAATCAGACAGTCGCAAGTAAAGTTGAGTCGTTCGTCTGCATCAAAACTATTTGGCGGAGACAGGCGGAACCTAGGCCCTTAGCAAAGTGACGGTATTGCACCATTAGGACTATCGAAGGGAGATTGTGATCAGCAGCAGTAGTGCCCAAGTGACTCGACAGATTGGAAAAAGCCTCTCCGACAAAGTACTACTAGTGGCCATAGTCCTAAGATGGTGCCATTCACTCAGCACCGTGCCCAACGGAATGAATTGGCAACAAGAAAGAAAGAAAGCAACAAGTTGGAAAGGGAGCAACGGTTGTGCGAAGGTGGCAGACAGACAGACTGTGTGCAAATTTTGACTAAAGGCAAGAAGGAGGAGGATGATAGAGCAAATGATGTGCACAGTGCTGTTGGAATGCGACCGTTTATCCAATGTCAAGCTGACTGGTGGTGAAAGCCTCTGAGGAGACGGTGTCAGATGCACACAGTGTCGTCGTCGGCTGTCGGCTGTCGGGTGCTAACGGCCAACAGCAGCAGCAGCAGTGCATTGTCGTGCGCCAGGCACAGGTCGACAGCCGTTGTCAAACAGCAGTAAACGCCGGTGGCTCAGAGGGCTCAGAGATGCAAAGGACCACGTGCGACTGGCATCCCCCAGCAGTATAGTGGTGGTGGTGGTGGTGGTGGTGGTGGTGGTGGTGGTGGTGGTGGTGGTGGT
>JAALOO010000855.1_pt1 | contig 24768 bp, 23 predicted proteins | sample 7257641 | NCBI WGS metagenome assembly JAALOO01 (sample SAMN14085613, study PRJNA598686) | mite metagenome | biome: ENVO:01001000; feature: ENVO:01001002; material: ENVO:01001226; isolation source: single female mite from University of Michigan culture on fish food culture... ...
CTCTCTCTCTCTCTCTCTCTCTCTCTCTCTCTCTCTCTCTCTCTCTCTTTCCCTCGTAAAAATCAACCCAAAAAATCACTTACATTGCAGCTCCCCTTCCCCACCGCTTCCCCTCCTATCAATTAGTGACTATTAGGCAACAACAAAACACTGCTTCCACTGCTGCTAATAATAATAATAACCACAGAGTCTTCAAAGCTCTGCTAAGACGGTGCAAGAGAAAGAAAGAGAGAAAGCTAAGAAAGCAAAACCGCTCGATTACACTCACTCAGTAAGTAATTTCCCTCTCCTCCTCATTCTCCGCCTTCTCGCTACTGACTACTAAAGAAAGGTCCGCCCTTTACCAAACTACCGAACATTGGGAAACGGCTGGAGCTGGGCGGGTGCATACCACTCGTAAAAGAAAGAGCAAGCAAGTGAGGAGGGTATTCAAAAGAGAAAGAGAAATGGAAAGGGAAAGAGAGAAATTGTCGTTGAGAAGAAGACAGGCAAGCGCTTGTCGCCGCTCACTGCTCTGGTCAGGCACTCACTCTTTTCGCGACACTCTTATCGAGTGGTCTCACTTTCCTTCTCTTTAGCAGCTACTACCGCCGCCGTTTCGTGCAATTATCGTCTTCCAACGCCAACTGTTCGTCCGTTCATCATCATCTTCATTACTAGATATCTCGATAGCTGTCTTTATCAACAGAGGGAACACGATAAAACCCCTGGTACACTGTGTGGGTCTGTTTTCAAGTGTCTGTTTGCCAGTGTCTGTGTCTGTGCAAATTGGTATTATAAAAGGACGAACAAACTTTGCTCAGTGTCTCTCCAGCCTCTACCCAGTCAAACCGCAATCCTACCACCCACAACATTAAATCAAAGAATAATGATGATCCCTCGGTACTACCCGCCCGCACCGGCAGCGGCCTCTCTCCCACCACCACCTCCTCCACAGCAAACGAGCCCCAGCACAACCACTACTTCCTCTTCCCAAATCTCGGGTCCCAGTCAGTTTCTACAATCAAATTCAAACACAGCTTCTGCAGCAGCAGCAGCAGCAACTCCATCCGCCGCCGCAGCAGTGGCCGCCCTGGCCAGTTCCCTCCTCCAACGGAACTCTGCTGGAGCAGGACAACAGCAGCAAAATCCAAGCCCTAACCCGAATCTTCTCCTGTATCCACCACCACCACAAGGAACTACAGCAGCCCCAGCACCAGCTTTCCCCCTTGAAATGCTGCAACACCTACAAAAGAACTGCCCCACCACCGCCTTCTACCTAAACAGTCTGATTGCCAATGCGGCAGCTGCCGCAGCAGCAGCGGCTGCTTCTGCAAAAAATAACACCTCAAAACTATCTGATCAACAGGAAGTCCCAAATCTGATTGGCAAATCAGACCGAGAAGAGGCACAACAAAAGCTAGCCCACTTTAGGCAGAAGGAGTTCGGTTCAGAAGAGGACTTTTCAGGAGAAGAGGACAACAGCAACAGCAGCTTCCACTTCAACGACCTCGACGACAAGGATGACAATGAGGAAGAGGAGGAGGAGGACGATGACGAGGTGGACATTGAGGTGGACGTCGACAACAGCCACCCAAATGAAGAAGACGATGACGGCTGCAGCTCGCCCAAAAAGGTCAAAAAGACGTCCAGCAGCAAATCAAACCACTCGAGCAACAGCAAATCCTCCCCCAACTCAAACTCCAGCTCCTGCAAACAGCAAACCACCACCTCCTCCTCCTCCTCCTCCTCCACCACCGCCAAACCTCCCTTCAGCTACATTGCCCTCATCACCATGGCCATCCTCCAGTCACCGGAAAAGAAGCTGACCCTGAGCGGCATCTGCGAGTTCATCCGCGCCAAGTTCCCCTTCTACCGGGAGAAGTTCCCCCACTGGCAGAACAGCATCCGCCACAACCTCTCCCTCAACGACTGCTTCGTGAAGATTCCCCGCGAGCCGGGCAACCCCGGCAAGGGCAACTACTGGACGCTGGACCCCGCCTCAGAGGACATGTTCGAGAATGGGAGCTTCCTCCGCCGACGCAAGCGCTACAAGCGCCAGCAGATGGAGATGATGGCCGCGGCGGCGGCCGCTGCTGCAGCTGCCCATCACCACCACCACCAACTCCACCACCACCACATGAGCCCCTATGGCCATCACCCCCATCACCCTTGTGTCGGCGGCCATCACTCTCTACCTCCTCCTCCTCCTCCTTTTGAGCACTACCTACACCACAATGGAGTTCCTCAGCACCAGCTCTTTTCCACACCAGCCCACCATCACCACCCCCTAAACCCAATGCTGTTGAATGGCTATCACCCTTCTGGTCACCTACCACCAAATTACCTTGTGAACCAGCCCCCTCCTCCTCCTCCTCCTCAAACAAATCCCTTTCTACCGGGAAACCCTCTAAACCTGAGCCTACCTCTCCCACCACACCCAAACACTGCGGAAACAATGAATCTCCTGCTGAATCCTCCCCGTCCCCTACTACCTTCCCAGCACCTCCCCCCACTACCTCCCCCTCCCCAAATAATATCACCCCCAAAGGCAGAGAACTCTATCTTCAACTCCTCGCCCTCTTCATCCTCCTCCTCCCCTGCGCTCAGCAACCACAGCAGCAGCAGCGGTAGCATAGGAAGCAGCAAAAGTCCCAGCAATTCGAGCAAACAGCCTCGTCGGCCGACCAAGTTCACCATCGAGGACATCATCGGCAGTCCAAAAGCTCCAAAAACTCCCGAACTGACCACTGCTGCTGAGCCTGCAAGAATCTCACCCACGTATCAGGCCATCTCTCCGCCAGCTTCCTCCTCTTATAGATCCTCCTCCTCCTCCTCTTCCTCCTCTTCAGCCGCCTCGTCGCCCCTTTCCTCGCCGACAAGTTCTTCAGCAGCAGCAGCAGCAGCAAAGCACCATCACGGTGGACTCCACTCGCTGACCACTTCCCATCACCACCACCAACCGGAGCTAGTGTCTTCAAACTAAGCTCTCTTTCACTCTCACTCTTAAAAGATCTTCCTCAATACTCCAGTCATTCAAACTCCCTTATAAATGCAATTTGCCCCACTTGTAAAATAACACAGTTTTTGAAATCACTACGGTTAATCATTAAACCTTGTTTTACCCTCAAATGAATAAAAGTTTTAAGCAAAATTATTATCGAGTATTTTCTAGCTGAGAGAGAGAGAGAGAGAGAGAGAGAGAGAGAGAGAGAGAGAGAGCTGAGTTTTCATTTCCGTTAGTGGAAAAGAAAGAGAAAAAGCAAACTAGCTAGCAAAAAGAACAACTAAATAAAATAGCAATCAAAGCTCCAGCTCAATTAAAGCAAAGTGTGTGCCTGCGCCTGCGAGCTATTTGCTCTTGAGCAGCAGCAGCAGCAGCAGTAATCATCAACTAAACTCTCTCAATGTCCCTAATCACTGCTGCTGCTGCTCAACCAGCGACAAACACAGCGAAAGACACTCTAAACTTATATGACCTAATAAAAAAGGAGAGAGTGTACCGAGTATCAGCCACTACTGCTCCTGATTCAGCTGATGCTTAGAGCAAAGCAAATGGGTCGGGTCCCGCAAAATGAGCGAGGAAGAAAGCGAGGGTCGCAGTGTTTTGCCGGTTTGCCTGAGGTCGTAAAAGAGACAGGGCAGCAGCAACGTCCGCAGCAATCGAAACTAAATCAGCACTTGACACTAATCGCTAGCAGATTCTCTCCCTCGCTCGCTAGCTCGCCGGTTCTCTCCCTATCTCAATTAACAACTGGTAATAATAAAACACACACACACAAACACACACACTAGAATGGCTTTGTTTTTCTCAGACGCATGTAATGTCCTTCTTCCCCTTCTCTTTTTCTACTATCTTTTGCCTGAATCCTACTCTCTTCTGGCGCCCACACTTTTGGATCTATATTTAACACAGAGAAGCAGAAAAAGACTGCTTACGCACGGTACACTCAGAGATACCAAACAACAACCATCAGCAGCACCACCGCACTTTCTCCCACTCCCTCTTCTTATTCTTCCTCTTCTTCTTCTTCTACTCAAACACTCAAACACACAAGCAGACACGTTTTATTAGCAGTGAAAAATAGACGTCTCTGTGTGTGTGTAATTCTCAAAGCAGCAGCAGCAGCAAACTATAATAAAAGTTGAATGAGGTCCCCCATTCACTCTCTCTCTCTCTCTTCAAAATGTAGAAATGGAGAAAAAGAGAGGGCGAACAGCTCAGCAGCAGCAGAAGCGGCGGCTGAAAGTGGCGCCCGAGTCCTCTTGCAAAGTGAATGAACGAACAAGCAAGTGAAAACGAAGAAAGAAGACAGACAAACAGGCAGAGACGACCAGTTCTCCAGTTTTCCAATCCAGTTCTCATCCAGTGACTCTTCAAACTGAAGCGAAGAACACACACACACACATACAGGCGGCAGTTGACAATTTGACAAACAAGCAAACACACTGCTGCACTGCTGCAAAACTACTAGGCCTTTTGGAAGTCTGGAGTGCTAATAGAGAGAAAGAGGGAGAAAGATAGTGTGGAAGTGCGGGCGATTCTGCAGTAGTAATAATGGCTGCTTCTCACTATTTGCATTGGCAGGCAGGCAACTGAAAGCGACTGCTGCAGCAGTAGCAACAGCACTAGCAGCAGTTTGTCTCCTACTAAAACATCGACTAATAAAAAGGAGAGTGTGTGCAAAAGTGTGAACACATGGACGGGAGGGAAAGGACTGCGCTTCTGTCAACTGTAAACTGCTGAACATAACAGAACTGAAAGTTGAATAAAAGTGAGCGACGTCGGCAATCTGTCATCGTGCTTGTTTCGTACACTGTTTCTCGTGCGTTTTTCAAGTGCTGCAAAACGGTTCTGTCAAAGAGGAATGCCTTTGTCTAGTCGCTCATATTTGTGATTATTATTTAAACATCATCATCATCATAGTCGTCATCGTCGTCATCATCGTAAAGAATGAGAGAGAATAGGAAAAGCATTTCAATCAAGTGAAAGTAAAATACAATTTAGTGCTAGCTATCCATCCTTGAGTGCTGCCAGCAAAAAGCACAAACAGAAGGAAACTTTCACAAGAGACAAGCGCACAGCAAGCAAGTCAAAATGATAAAGGCACACAAAAATCTGTCACCGGATTCTCTCTGTCACCTCACCACCTCACCTCACTACACTTTCTCAATAACACATCAACACCAGCACCGCTACTGAAGTAAAGCAAAAGGGCTCTCTCAGTACAACAACCAACTAGCCAAAAACTTTCCAGTCCTCTTTTTGTTGATGGCAGCGGCTGGCTATCAGATACACACCGAGACAAACATCACACTGGAGCTGTGTGTGTTTATCCCCGCGCGCCAGTAATCACCTAAACATTTGTCTTCACAAGGTCTTGTGACAGCAGCAGCAGTCTTAGACTGCTGAAAATCGATAGAGAAAGAGAGAAAAGGGATCCTCTTCAGTGCATCGGAAATGCAGCCCCTGTGTGTGTGTGTACTGTGTTTGGTAGTTTACATAGTTAGCAATTGCTGCTAATTGGCAGGGCACAGACACAGGCAACGAACAGCACACACATACCCTAATTGAGAGATATCGATTGCAGGAGGCTGTTCGGCACTGCTGTCGGTGGTTATCACACACTGTCCCCGTACGAAGAAAAGTAAAAGTCGGCAGCAGCCAACGACACTGCTGATGATGTGTTGTACAATGACTGTACTAGAGAGCCTGTACAACCAGTGCAACAGTAACTCGTGTGTATGTGTGTGTGTGTGTGTGCTTGCACTGGTTGTGTGTATGTGTGTGTATGGTTGCGTGTCGTATCGAAGACAAACAGACAGTGCTGATAAGACAGAGGAGAGGCTGAACAAAAATCAGGCTGTCCGGGACTCAAATCGTAGTCGAGTGCAAAAGAGTGGAGTGGAAAATGACGCCTGACGCTAAAGAGAAAAAGACAGTGTATAAAACTGCTCAATTAGCTAATTAAGCGGTGGTGGTGGTGATAAGCAAATGAAGAAAAGTAGCAAGTAGAAACTGATGATCCGATGAATGAATCCTTTCACCATTTTTACTTGTCTACCAATAAAAATTTCCACTAGGCAAAAAGGCCAACCTAAAGCCTCTAGAGTTAAGTTCGGAAGTGGAAATGTCAAGAGTAATGAGTTGAGCATTGTATCGTTGTAATTGCCTCCTGCAGTTGTGTGTGTGTTTAGAGTACACAGGCAGCAGCGTGCCTAGTGGTAATTAGTCACGTAGTAGAGGCTAATCTTATCAACAACAGCAACATTGCTACATCAACACTACACACTACTACTCCCTGGCCCTTGTTCGAGGTCTCGGTGGTTTACCCAAAAAAGAAAGAAAGAGGGAAAAAGTAAACGGTGTTCACCTACCTCAGCAACAACAGAGCGGTGGTGATTCTATCCGGGCTCCATTTTTCCTCTCTTTTATCTAATGTTTTCCCATTGCTTTCCCGCTTCTTCTCCAATGTCAGCGTCTCTGTGTCCCTCTCTCACTTTGTCCGTTTTGTTCAGTAGATGTTGTTCTTGGCTGCCCTAGAAACGACGACAAAACTGCTGCTTCTGCTGCTGCTGAGAAAACTTGAGCTTCTTTGCCTTCTTCTTCTTCTTGATAAGAGCTGATGATGGGGGACAGCAAGAAATAAAAGTTGCAGTTGTTGATTAGGGGGAGCGCTGATGAGGATGATTTGAATGATCGATTGATGGCTAATTGGCACAAATGTGGTGGTGGTGGTGGTGGTGGGAGGAGAAGGTGGCGTGTCAAGTGTTTGGGAAAATTTTTGCTTCCATCAGCACAGGATACAGAGCAGAGAGTTGACACCAACATCAACACACAATCATCATCAACATCATTTAGGGTGTCAGTTTCGTGGCTTTCGTTGATAAGTTCTCCAATCAGGCAAATCGATGCGGGTGGTAAAGTAAACTCTTTAGCAGCGGCAGCAGCAGCAGCAGCAAACTTTGGGCAAAGTTTTCCATCAAGAGTACTGGTGGTGGTGGTAGTAGTAGTAATAGTAGCATCATCACCACTAATCACCTTCCTCCTCCTCCTCCTCATCTTCTTCATTTTGCTGGTCTTCAGCAACTCCAACAACTATTACTACTTCTATTTCTTCACTAGTTGGTGGTGACGGTGATGGTGATATCAGTTTGTCGTTTTGTTGTTGTCAATCACTTCAATTTCACTGCGGCAGCAACAACAGCTTGGCAACGATCATCGATCATCATCGTCTTCTTCTTCTTCTTCGTCCTCTTCCCTCCACTTCTCTTCTTTGGTCATGCCAGCGTTGTTGTTGATATTGCGCTGCTAGTTAGTTAGCTGTCAACCGGCGACATTAGTTTTTGAAGTTGTTATTTTTTCTCGCTGGTGCTTCTTTCCTCTAAGGGTTTTGTCACTAGTGCTCTTTTGGGTTGCATCCAGTGTCTCTGGTGGCTCTCTTCTTATCACCGAAGCAGCAGCAACAGCAGCGGATGGTGGTGAGTCGATGGTGATAATGAGGCAATGAGGGACTGCTGCTGCTGCTGCTCCTGATGATGATATTGGTAATGGTAATGGTCTCGGTTTACTATTTGCTTGATCACCAGTGCTGCAGTGTAAACATTATACCAAACTAATGAACAAATTGTTGAGCGTCCTCGATAAGATAACTACTGATGCTGCTGCTGCTGCTCGATTCGGCCGGCTTGCTGGCGAAGGATGCTGGTGATGGCGATTGGTTGAACAGTGAAAAGTAAACCACTAAAACTTGAGCAAAAGTCATCATCCCGATTTCGATTTTAGAAGAGTTCTAAATCGGAGAACTCATTTTAGATTGTTGAGTGGAACAATGTTAAAATAGACGCAGCAGGTGTGCCTTTCAGCGCTATTTTCACCTAAAAGGTGTTTGTTTTAAAACCTTTTTCCCCGTTTTGAGCGGCAAAAAGCAATCATCCAAAAGTGTCTAAATCATCATCTTCTCGTCCACAGCTCTGAATCAGCGTTGTCGCCAATTTGTAATAACTGCAAATTATGATAACAGCAAAGCTGATGAAGAGGCAAACTCAAGCAAACTGGCGCTTGTCTGAGATAAGCAGACTGTCAAAGAAGGTCCATTGTCCGCCCACTTCTCTCTTTTTGATGAATCCATTGCTTTTGTTTGTTTTTTGCTAGTCTACTCTGCTGGTAACAAGAGGACCTTTAAAAAGGGGTTCCTTTTACTGTTTACTGTTAATTTTGTTAGCTAACAAAATCAATGTTTTACTTTTTAGGCTGGTGTTTACAAGAAAAGCTGTTTATGAGTCACATAAGTTTGGTTTTAGCCCAAAACTTTCTTTTGAATTTCTTTCACCACACACTAACTCTACTATCAACAACCTCGGCGACTATCATCTCTAAAAATCTTGCCTTTCTTATCATTTTTCTCCCCCTCTTTTTCTTTTGCTAACAAGCCACTATATTTGCTGCTGCTGTCAGGCACACATTTGAGCGCTCATTTGTACAATATCAAAGCAAATCAAAAGTCAACTAAACTGGCAGCAACAGCAACAGCAGTAAATCATCACCATCTTTTAGTGGCAGTTTGCTCTCCTTTTTTGCCACTGAACGCAGCAGTTCATCATCAAGTGCAGAAACCAGCGTCCTGAAAGGATGCCTTTGAAAATGAGGACATATTTTGCTTCGTTGTTTTTTTGTACGCGGTTTGTACGAGTTTTAGTATGCTGGTTGTATTTGTACACGAGCTGATGGTGATGATGATAGGGAGCTGCACTTTCTGGAAATTCCTTGCTAAATATACTCACAATCTCGGCTGCTGTTTTTCTTTTTCTTCCTCCCCCTCCTCCTCCCTTCTTTGCGCTTTGTGTTTTGTTTTTGCCACTATTTTTCACTTTCTCTCTCTCTCTCTTCACTTTTTTTCTTGATAATAAATCAAATCATAAGCAAATTGCACTTGCGCCAGTAAAGTAAACAGCAGTAGTAGATGCTAAAGAAAGAAAGTTGCTGCGGCTGCTATCAGCAAAAACTATGAAATGCAATGAAAGACTCATTTAGCTGTTGTTGTTTAGCTGTTAATCAAAATGAAAAGAAAAACTGCTGCTAAGCAAACTTTAGCTTATTTTGTACATCAGAGCTAAAAGTTAAGAAAAAGAAAAGCCAGAAACAAGACCGCAAATGACAAACAACAGCAGCAGAAGCAATTTTGGTTGTACAAGGCACCAAATGTTTGTCGAAAGTCAAACTGCAGTTGATAAGCTCTCTCTGACTCTGCTTAAACTGCGCAAAAAAGCAAAAATAATCTTTACTTAAAACTCTCTAGTTCACTTCCTCTTAACTTGACTGTTTTCTGTTGCTGCAGTTGTTGTTCTTGTTGCTAGTAATTGTGTGTCATGAAAGCGCAAATGCTGATAAGAGAAAGAAAAAAACTTTGCATAATAGGAGCGCCTGCAAATAAAGTACATATTAGTGGAAAACGGGCACAATAGAAAAGCCGGAAAAAATTGCACTGGTTGCATCAGCCATGCAATAATAATCTTGACTGTATAAACAACCTTGGTAAAAATCTAGGTTAGACAAATATTAACCGGGGGCAAAGGGTGACAAGTTAGGTTCAGCACACTTGTCCAACTTGTTAGTTTTACTTTTGCAACTTTTGCCAAGTAATCATTGCAATACTTTTTGTGTTGGTTAATCTCAACAAGTAAGTTATTGCAGTTTTGCAATAAAAAAAATTGAAAAAAATGTCAGTCAATTTGGGACAACTGATTTTTACTTCTAGTTTGTAAGCAATTGATTAGTAACCAGTTTTTTCTGTTAATCTCAAAGTTTTTTTTGTTGCTGCTGCTTATCACAATATACAAACTGGCGTAATAACACACACACACACACTCAAACGTTTGCAAAAATTTGGTTACATTAAATGAGTAACGGCAAAAATGCAGAGTATCCTCTTTCCTGAAATTACTAAGAAATCGACTGTGCCTACGCGTGTGATAGCGAATAATTACCATACATCAATCTATAAATCGTGAATCAACACTTTTCTGTCCGTTGGTTTGCTGTTTGTTGTCTTCTGCTCAACAGTTCAAAAGCAATGTACGTGTCTGTAAAATGTACATTGCAGTAGATTTTTTTAATATCAACCACAAAACTACAGGCAAAAATAAAACAAACAAAGAAAAATGTCACAAAAAGTGGCTGTGGTAATCAATCAATCAAGCAAAAAACTGTTCTCTTTTTGGCAAAGATGTTTCAGCAGCAAAAAGATGTTGTCCAAAATGTAGCGCCTTTCTCTAGCATAAACAAAAAACCTAATTAATCACTGCTGCCAAGTGAGTTGCCACTAGCCTTAGCAGTCAGATGACCAGAAACGGAAACCGGCTTAAAAGTGTGATCCCTCTTCTTTTTCATCCCAAAGAACATCCAAACAGCATTTTGTCTGAATGAAGACGTTTGCTCTCTATTTACTTTCTTTTACAGCAACAGATAATTAAGCCAACAACAGCAACTTCAGCAACTGCAGAATTTGCTGCTCCCTCCCCAAAGTCGAAAATGTGAGTGTGTGTGTGTGTGTGCTTGAAATGCGAATCGCCGAAACAGTTCACTGCTTGTCGCCAGGCAGTCTGGTCGGAGGAAAATAGACCAGGCATTGCAGTGTCACACTAATGTCACGGCTAATGACCATCTTTACCACCAGAGACAGTTCAAGATCTTTGGAGAGAGAGAAAATGGCCGTATATTGTGACAACATCTGTGCGCGACAAACACATTGAAAGAAGAAGAAAAAGAAGACCAACAACAAGGACAGTTGACTGTCTGCTTTGCTGACTGACTGACTTTGACTGTGCGCACTTTTCACTTTGAAATTCGCCTCCATCTCTTTCACTGGAGATTCCAAAACTCATCAGTCGACGTCAAGCAGTCTGGCGGGGCCTGAGATTAAAGGAAGATAGAAAGATACAACGCTAATCGGCCTCTTCTTTGTTCTTCTTCTCCAAAGAAAACTTTTTTGATTTGAAGTTGAAAAAATGCTGGTCAGCAGAAAAAAAAGAAAAACTTGTGGTCCACATTTCTCACTTGCTAACATTTGTTTATTTGTCTCCGCTGTTGACTCAACTTTGGCGACTTGGTCATTCAGTAAATTGGCAATTTGAATCTGACTTTCTCAAATTGAATCAGTTCCTCTTCACATCAATCACCAAATAGTGCTCTGTGAGCAAAACAATTTAGTTTTACGGCGATAGAGCAGCGTCTTTTTCTTTCTGCCGTTCACTAAAACTGTTCACAGCAAAGCAAAGTCGTTTGTCGCCAAAATGTCTGCCAAAGACGAATCGGGGTGGCGGCGGCAAGGGCAGATCGGATACGCTCGGATTAGGTTACTTGAGAGAGGACTGTTGCTGCTGCTGAAGAACTGAAAACACTGAAAAGTCGTCTAATGACCGGTCATCAGTGCTGCTATGGCTGCACATTTGATACATTTCAATGGGCATTTTCTTTTAGAAGAAGATAGATAGAACTGTGCTCACAGAGAAAAAGCACTACACAAACAGTTGACACTGCTTCGTGGTGGTAGCAAGCAAAAAGCGAAAATGTGTGCGCTTGTCCAGATGACTTTGGGGAGAGAGATAGAATAAGACCCTAAGGACCTGGTAGTGGCCAGTGAGTCTAGCTAGATAGCTAGCTCGCTGACTTTGACCTTTGACCTGTCGCAAAATGAAATGCTAGTGATCAGAGAGAATCAGGAGAGCTTCATTAAATTATTTAGTGTTTTTTTTTCTATTTATTTGTTTTTATTTAGTAAAGTGTATTGGACTACAGTTTTACTGTCTTTTATTTTGATTTTGATTTTGCTGTGCACTTATAAAATCAGTCCAAGTTTATTCTTTATTTTGAAAAAATACTTTTGGTAACACTTTGAAGTTTGCCGATCAATCTACTGCAAAACAATTTGATGTTTTTGTACTTTTGGCCTACTGACACAACAAAACAGCTAAAAGTTGCTCAACAAATGGACCAATTTTATTTGCTTGTTACCACCAAAAAATGCCTTTACACTTGGCCGGTGCTGCAGCCAAATTTTCCACTTACCACCAAATTGGCAACACTTGTGACAAATTGTGAAAAGAGAAAGAGAGAAAAAACGAGAGAGAAAAGTGGCTGTGACAACAAAGCAGAGAAGTAGGCACTGCTAGGGTGCCTGTAGGGTGCCCTGGCCTAGCAGTGCCTCACTAGGGCCCTAACATTGGGACGGCTATTGAACCGTGCACTGATTCAATTACGTCCTATTACGTCAAGTGGTCAACGAAGGAAAAATGTTTTTTGTGATTCAATACACTGGGGCTGATGATCTCAATTAATTGATTGCTCCAACAAAGAACAACATTTACACAAGTGGCCACTTCTTCTTTTTCTTTGTAGCAAAAATAGCTCCAAAAGGAGCCCTACCCTAGTAGAATCTTTGAGAAAAGTGGTGGTGTTCCAGGTGCAGCAGCAACAGCAACTTGTAGTGATCACTTTCAAGTGACTTTTTGTTCAGGTGCAGCAGCAGCACCAGCGGAAAGCAAGTAAAGTTCAAAAAGAGGCATTTTAAAAATATCATTGAGCGAAGTTGGCAATGGTAAAAAAATGCAAAAATTCCTTGCGCCATAAATCTCTATTTTTTCCGCTCTCCCGTCATTAATGGCATCAAGCAATTGGAATTTTATTAACTTGTGTAGTGACTGCACTGTTGATCTCTCTCCATTTTTTTCTTTGATGACTTCATCTCCTTGCCATTACGCACTGGGCTGACTTTATAATAAAACTATTTACGCAGACATTAGTCAAGTTAGGCAAAGTTGGTGTTCAACAAAACAAGATCTTCAGTGTTTCACACACAATTGAAAAATGGTCTTCCCTTCAATTGTGGTCAATGAATGAGCAAGATAAGAAAGAGCGAGAACAAGATTAATTGTCCTCTTTTTGTGTCACAACAATAGAGAGCAGTACCATCCAAAAGTGGGCACGTTTTGGTCATTTGTTCTGTTCAGTGAGATATTATTCAAAAGGCAATAAAAAAACCTTCATTTTTTGAACTGTAAAGATATCAGTTTGCAAACGTTTGAGTAAAACAAAAAACTCAACACCTGTTTAATGCAAAAAAATAGTTTTTAAAAGTTTTAATTTCGGTTTCAGTGTTTTTTGGGATTAAAAAAGGGAAAAAACAGGAGAATAAAAACTGCTAACAAAAAGGTATTTTTGGTTTGCTTTGTGCTACTGTTGTTGTTGCCACAAACTACTTTTGAAAACGACATTTGGCGGACTGTCGTTTTCAAAAAGAAAAAGTTTGCAAACAAAACTTTAAATTTGAGTTTTAGAATAAATAAAAAAACTCCTTTTCCTCCCTTTCTCCCTTTCTTTTTCTTTAAGTTTTTGCTCAAAAATGGATGTAATTAATTAATTCTAGTTTCTGGTCTCCTCCTCCTCCTCAAACGTTTATAAGCTCTTGATGTTTCTTGTTTTAAAAAATGTCAGTGTTTCAATTTTTCAAAGACTACCACTATTTCTTGCTCAGCTGCTGAGCAGCTTTTACCAGAGCCTCCTTGGAGCCGGGTTCACCTAGGCGGAAGCCATTGATCAGCAGGTGGTTGGCCAGCTCGACACCGTCAAAGACGACGTTGAGGCTGTTCTGGACGACGGCGCTGATTTTCGCTCGGCAGACGTCGCGCCCGGCGTCGGGCGCCTTTGAGCGGACGCAGGCGCCGTAGATGGCCTGCACCAGTTCGACGATGTTGTTGATGGTAATGTCATTTTCGTACTTTATCTGATAAGGAAAGTTAAACAAAAAGATTAAATCTGGTTTTATAAATCCAACTACAAAACTCACGTGCAACGCCTTGTGTTTTGGATTGCCCCGGAAGTTGACCACCTTGCTGTCCACCTTTACATTTGCGTGGCTGATAATGTTTGCCGGTTCTTGGGCCGGAGCGGAGTTAGGCCCAGCTGAGAGGAGAGCGGCGCCCTGGACGGCTGAAACGCCCAAAAAGCTGACCACAAGAAGAGAGTTGAAGAGGAGGAGAAAGTTGACCATTTTTTTGATGAGCTGTTACTGGTGACTGTACACTGAAACCAAAAAAATAAAACTGTAAAAAGAAAACTAGAAAAATAAATGAAAACTGTTTTCTGATCTTTTTTATCCGAGAAGGAAGGAAAAGTGCGCAGCTGTAAACTACTGATTGATTCGTCTTTCTCCCATCTCTCCTGCCACTGACAATCACTAAATTTTTCTGTTTTTTCTCCATCAATTGCTCAATAGCAAAAATAATAATGATGGTAATAGCTGCAGAGGAGAGTAAATGAGCCACCTCCAATTGAGTTCACCTTCGGCATTCAGGGTACAGACGCAGCAGCAGCAGCAGTTATTTGTTTTACTGGCATTATTATTTTTTCAAGGTACGCTCAATTAGTATGGTCAGGCAGTAGACAGGGGGCAAAGGGGGCAAAAATCCGACAGACAGACAAAAGAAAACTGGTAGACGTCATCATTTTCTGCTCATATGTTAGAGACCAGGGTCTGTTATCTCCTAATAGGCTTCTCTGCTCCTCAAACAAAAAACAAAAACTGAAGACTGACAAAAAAATGGCGGCGACACTGGCGATAACCTTTAGCTGGGCTCGACAAACATGCACACACACACACACTATATTGATTGCACCAAAACAAGTTTCTGAGAACAGAAAAAGTACGTTTACCGACCTCGCGCCCTTTAGAAAAAATTCAAAAAATGTGTAGAGTGGCGCCATCGTGCGACGGCCAGTGGAAACCGTCTTTTCCCTGTAGAGAAAAGACAGCTGTGCTCACATGTGCGCGACCAGGGCTGCAGTTGTTGTTATTGTTGTCCAGTCTCTGCAGAGTCACTTTCTCTTCTAGCGGCGTTCTCGAAGGTTCTCTTCTCTTCTCCTCTCATTTGTCGAAATCCTCTTCCGCTTCTACTTCAACTTCAACTCCAACTTCAACTTAATAAACAGCCAAACGATGGACTCCACTACCAGCACCACCAACACCACTGCCGCCGCCAGCAAGGCTCCAGCCCGACCCAAGTTTGACTGGTACGAGACGGACTCGGCGCTGGTCATCAACGTGCTGGTGAAGCGGCTCGCCCCCGAGTCGGTCTCGGTGGCCTTCGAGCCGCGATCCCTTCTCTTCAAGTACAGCGGTCCTCCGACTTCCGCCGCCTCCGATGGTGGTGATAACTTCGCCAGCGAGCCGCTGGAGCTGGCACTGAACTTTCCCAGCAGCATCATCCCCGGCGAGTGCAGCTTCCGGGTGAGCGCTGTCAAGGCTGAGGTGAAGCTGCGCAAGGTGGCCAATCTTCGCTGGGGCAAGCTCGAGGTGAGTGCTTCGTTTTGAGTTGTTCTATTTCTCCGATTCTAACCTCTGTTTCTCTCTCTCTTTCTCTGTCTCTAGGCCACCGAAATCTCCACCGCCGTTCCGATGGCCTCCCTCTCCAGCCTGCCGCCCGAGGAGGCGGTGGTGAGCGAGGTGATCGCCAAGCCGCAGCAGAAGCTCGCCCGCCTGGAGGCCCTGCTGAAGGAGCAGGAGAAGGAGGAGGAGGAGCACCAGGGAGTCGACCGGCTTTTCCAGTCGATCTACGCCAATGCGGACGAGAACACCCGCCGAGCGATGAACAAGTCCTTCATGGAGTCGAACGGAACCGTCCTCAGCACCAACTGGGCCGAGGTGGGCAGCAAGCAGGTGGAGATGGCGCCCGGCGAGGGCGCAGAGTGGAAGAAGTTTGAGCAGTGAGTCAGCAGGGTGAGCAGCAGGAGGATTACTGCGTCATTGCCACCACCAAAACAACAGCTTATTCTTATTCTTATGCTTTTGCTCATTATTCTGCTTCTTCACCTCGATGCTTTGCTTTTTTTGGATCACACTATTTTTCTCATTCTACTATTCCATGCTTCTCTTCTTAATGATCTTTAGACTTTAGATTTTTTGCCTAGATTCGAAAAATGAAGAGTTGCTCTCCCAGCGCTTTTCCAATGAAAGCGCCACACAAGTAGCTATAGCTTTTTACACTGCTCAAAGAGACGGCAAATATCATCATTTTTTCAAATCTAGGCAAAAAATCAGTTTATTGATCTTCTTCAAGAAAGAGATAAAGTTTGGTAGTTCTGCTTTCTCATTTCTTTCTTACTCATTCGTTTCTTATCTTGCCTGCCTACCTATGAATTATTTTGTATATACACCTCCTTGTCGTTGTCACCACCTTTACACACTCTTCACTCTTGCCAATGAATTTTCAGATGCCAGAACACACAAACACACACTCTGATCTTTCTCCGAATTCAAATAAATAAACACACAGAGTAAACGAAGATTTTGGATTTTTTGTGGTTTTTATTTGAGCTAAGCATACGTGTTTAGATTTGGTGTTGGTTGTTGTCGTTACCGAAACAGCACAAGAGAAAAGATGTTCATCTCTAAAGGTACAATCTAAGAAAGAAGGTGGAGGAATGGGGCACACAGTAGCTCACAATTGATTCTACTTGATAAGGGAGAGAGAGAGAGAGAGAGAGAGAGAGAGAGAGAGAGAGAGAGAGAGAGAGAAGTATACAATGGTTGACTGATCTCGCTGAGGGAACATTATTTACAGGTCTGAAAAGGGAAAAGAGATAAAAGAGGAGGTAAATCAGATGAGTTATGAGATCCAGGTGATCTGAGAGAGTTTTTCTTATGAGATTTGGTGAGGTTTAGAGATTTTTTTGGTACTTTTGATGAGGTGACGGGTGACAAGAGGACAGGACATAGAAAGGGGTAGGGGTAAGAAAAGAAAAGGAGAGGACAGAGACAATATAACACTAGAGATCAGTAACAGTGGATGGAAAGATAGGAAAGATAGATAGAGGATATAAAGAAGAAGTTAAAGTGGAACAAGAACATGTGGTAAGTAACTAAAAGCTAAGTAAGGGGGATCTGGGGTAAGAGGAAGGTGGGAAAAAGAGAAAACGGTTAATATGTTGTTTTGAGCAGAGCTCCAAGGAGAGTTACTTTTTTTGGTTTTTTGTATTTTTTATGTTGATATGAAAACGAGTGGAGATAAGAGGAAGGAGCTGCATGAAGAAGATCTGAAAGAGAGAAACCAAAACGATTAGTCAAAATTTGATTCTGAAACAAATGATAATTACAAAGCTTATTTTGCCGTAAAAACTTACTGATATTACAGAAACCTGAAAAAGCAGCAAATAGGTAAAAAATAATATAAGAAATGAAAAGGAAAGGTAGAGAAAGAAAAGGAGATAAGTAGGTACAAAACTAAAATAAGTTGACTGCTCACAAAATATAATATGGAAAGAAGATAAAGGCAAAAGAGAAAAAATAAAATAGAAAAGATAGATAGAAAAATAGCGCACTGAGTACGCTTAAGTTATCATTTTTGTTCAACATCTACTACAAAATATAATGGAAAACGATCCAAGAGATATTGAAGATGATAGAAGATAAAAATAGAAGATGATAGTTGAAAAGTAGTGGAGTGATAATAACACAAATGCAATATAGAGAGGGGGAACGTAGAAGCTGATAAAGGAATAAACGTAAGATAAAGATGCTGCCTGCAAAGATTCAAACGTAAGAGAGAGAGAGAGAGAGAATCGAGCAACAGAGGAATAGATTTTTGGGTAATTGCAAGTGACATTGCCGGAGCCCGTCAATGACGGGGAAGTTAAGTTATTGAGTGATGAACGAAAGAATAGAATTAATAATAAAGAGCAAAAACGGAGACTTGACAGATGAATAGATGATGATGTGTTGGTGGGTGTAGTTGAAGTTGTTTGGTCGGTTGAGTAGACTGGTAGTAATCAACAGTATCAACAGCAACAAAATCAACAGACACGATCAAAAGGTGCAAAAACGATGAACAAAAATAAAATTCATGAAAATTTTAAAAAGGTTCGCTGTTGTGGCACACTAGAATGTGAATAGAAAAAACAGTGGAAAAATAGTGGTCCACGGTTCATTGAGGATGACCGCGAAAACGAAGATTGCGCGTCTGCTTTGACACATTTGTTGCACTGTTGGCGTTGGCTGCTGAGCAGGCTGAGATTGAGATTCTGTCTCCTCATCCGTTCACTGCAGAGCAATGTTTTGACGGACAAAAAAACACTGAAAAAAAAATAATAAAACGGGGCTGCCAAAAAGGGTTGTTTCAGCAGTTTTGATGACAGACAGGGTGCAGAGATCAAAGCAGACTGAGGGGAACACAGACTTGGGGAAGTTCGATAGGTAGTTTGGTGATTGAGGTTGTGGATGTGATGGTGGGGTGATTCGGTTGGCAAGACTTTGGCTGCTACTGACGAGCTGCTCACTCGACGAGATGGTCAGCGGAAGAACTTCTTTTGGTGGTAAAGATTGGTTGAGGAGTGGCGAGAGAGAGAGAGAGAGGTATTATTAAGGTGGAAAGGATGGAGTCACTTAGGCGTGAGCTGGAGTGAGTGTGGTTGAGAGAGGATGAATAATTACGATGAGTTGAGAGGTTTAAAATGATGGAGGTGTCGGTGGTGACGAAGTTGATGAAGTGGGTAAAGGTGCAGAGAAAGAAAGAGAGAAAAGTGAAATGTTTTGAGAAGGATAAAGAAGAAGAGGAAGTCGGTTTGGAGTTAGCTGGAGTGCGGTAATACAGGAAGAAATTAAAATTGAGATGATGATGATTATTATTATTATGGCGGTGGTGGTGTGTCGGTGGTGGTGAAGACGGAATAGAAAGGACGAGATGAGATGAGAGAGCGGGATAAAATGTTCAAAATGTACAAATAGAAGAAGTTTAGCAAACTTGGAGGACTTCGCGCAGACTTTGTTCGCCTCATTGTTCGCCTCGGCCACTCTGTTACTCCTCCTCATCATCATCCATTTTCAACTTCTTCAACTTTTGCGACACCTTCTCCTCCTCCGTTTCCTTTTTAGAGGCCTGCAGCTTTCGCTTGGAAGCACTCTTTCCATTTTCCAGTGGGGTGGCCGCCATCTCCTTCACAACCTCCGCCGCCGCCTCCGCCTGATTCCACAGCTTGACCACCTTTCCGTAGACGGCCTTCAGCCGCTCCACCTCCTCCTGGTCGCGGGGCGTCGGCGGGAGGACGAAGCCCTCGTGGACGTCCTCCTTCAGCAGGTGCAGCAGCAGGTCGACGTCGCTCGCCATGAAGAAGCGGTGGCAGGACTTGCAGAGGTGCAGCGGCAGGCGCTCCAGCTCATCGAGGCGCATCGTCACGTCCTCGCGGCGGTGCGTCCCCGGCGCCAGGTAGACCTGGTAGGGCTCGGTGGCGGGCACGGCGGAGGTGGAAGCCTTGGAGCGGCCGCTGCGCTTCAGCGAACCCTTCGCCGCGGCGGCCGCTGACGGACCGCCAAAGAAGTGCCGCTCCTGTGTGAACTCCATCCAGGCGGTGGTGGTGAAGACGCTGTGGATGCCCTCCTTCAGGGCGCCGTCGATGGTCTGGCCGAGCGCCTTGAGTGCCTTCGCCCGCTTGACGATGGCCTTCAGCAGCGGCAGCACCACCTCATTCAGCCCCCGCGGCCCGTTCAGCTCCGACTGCAGCAGCACCGGCCACCGGTGATTTGCTTTGTAGTTGTGCTCCGTCAGCAGCACCTTCGCCAGCTGCTCCTGAAAGAGGTGCGGCAGCGGCAGCGTCCGCTTCGCCAGGTCGCCCAGGTCGACCAGCGCCGTCGAGTAGTCGTCCCACTCGACGAGCACCTTCATCTTGTGCGTGAAACGGTGGCGGCCGGTGATCACCGCCAGCAGTCGCACCACCGTCAGGCCGTCCTTGCTTGGCCCCACGCGACGTTCGTAGTCCTTGTGGAGGTTTTTCAGCTGCCGTATGGTGATGCGGTCCATTACCACCGCCTTCTCCTCCTCCTCCTTCACCACCTTCTCCTCCCCACCACTCTCCTCCGCCTTCTTCGCCTTTATCTGCGCCTTCTCCTCCTCGTAGGCGGGCAGCCCCTTCAGGTGGTGGTCCAGATGAAGATCGCGAATGTCCTCCAGCGAGCAGGGCATGCAGTCCTCGATGGAGAGCAGCTCCACGTACGAGTTTTCATCCCAGATCACGCCGTAGCCCATGGCGCGCAGGCCCGGCTTATCAATGAACTTCGTATTGTCGATTTTGTAGGAGTACTCAGCAGTGCTCTTCACCGGGTTGATGAGGGTGGGAGTGGTGGCGGCGGTGGTAGACTTTCGGCGAGCATTCCTCTTCCTCTTTTTTCCTCCTCTTCGAGAGCGGCGTTTGGGCGGTGGTGCTGGTGAGGGCAGCAGGACAACTTCGTCTGAATCCTCTGCTGCGTCCTGCTGAGCCACCGGAAGACCTTCCGCCTGACGACCAGGGCAGAGGGCGACCTTGCTGTAAACCGGAGCCTTCACCGAGGCCACCTGCACAACGGCGGGCACCGCCGGCGTTGTCAGCTCTTCGGCCCAGTGGCTTCTACTTCCTCTGTCAAGCTTCAGGCGGCGATTGTGCTGCGGAATCCGCTCCTCCTTTCGTCGCTGAGCTGCGCCAGCATCACCGCTTCCACCAGGCATCCCTCTCTTACAGTTTTTTCCCTTTGCCTTCCTCACTGCCCATTCAGTGGCAATGTCAGTGGAGTGCTTGCCAAACCCATCAGACTCGGACTCAGACTCCTCTTCATCCGAGTCACGTGGTGGTCGTCGGAACTTTTTCTGCAGGGCGCGTACTTTCGATCGTTTGCGATCAGTTTGGCAAACTTTCTCTGCCTCCATTGCTTCATCATTCTCGGCCATGCCGCCACTTTCTTCTTCCTCGCCGAGAAACTCCGCGATGTCAATTTCAGTGGCGTCCGATTGAGCGCTTTCCGGTCGAGATGGTGAGTTGGTGGTTTGAACGTATTTGGATAGACTGCAGATTGCTGTCGCCTCTTCGTTGTCGTCAACTTTGGTGTCATCCATCTCATTCTTCTGCTGCGTGGGCCCTATCAAAACATTGGCACTTTCCACGCTGTTTTCGTCGGCTGAAAGAACATCAGTTGCCTCATCATTTTTCTCGCGCTCACTCTTCTGTATTTTGGAATCCTGGACTTTTGCCGTCTTAGCAGTCTCAGTCAGTGATGAGGAAGTTTCCGCCACTTCCTCCCTCTCCTCCTCGTCGTTCAGACTTGAGACTCGTTCACTAAAAAACTCCACCGTAGGGCTTCCGTCCAGTAGACGACTGGCACACATCATCTGCAGCGGAGCACCTTCTTTAGTCTGCTGCTGCTGCTCACCGTAGAGAGTGTGCTCACTCGGTGGCTCAAAGGTGACATTATTAGAATCGAAAGTTCGCAAACTTGCCTCTCCGGAAGCGAAGGCTCCACTTCGCTCTTCCTCACTGCCATTCCCACCACCACAACCACCACCAATATCACAGGTTGTGTTTGGGCTCTCCACCAGAGATCGAGGCTGCGGGTCGGGCAGGGCGGTCTTGTCAAGGTAGACGACCATGGCTGCTGCTGCTGTTTAAGAGAAGTAATTAAAAAATGAGGTATAGTGTGGGGCAAAAGAAGAGGTAGTAAAGGAAGGCGGCGATTCCCGCGCCATCAGTTTGTATCACTTACCCGATCAGAGGGGCGGGGGAATTGCAAAGATTCGAAAAGACGGCTATCACAGCACTTCAGCGGCTGCCGCTGTTACCGGACAGCCCCACCACCACAGAAACCAGTTTGGCACCTTCGTTTTTTCTTGTTCTTGATGCTGTTGTTATTGTTGTGGCGGTGGTCGTGGTCGCTGTCCCTTATGTTCGTCTACATTTGTGCGTGCGGGTGGGAAACTACAACTAACTTGAGGGGGGATAGCACACTTCAGGACGCCATGCTGTCATCCGCTTCCATCTCCCGCAGCACAGTTCCTTCTCCTCCTCCACTGCAGTTCTTCTGTTGTGGTTCAGTTCAGTTCAAGTGTGTAAACCCCTCTTTCCGACTGGGCGCCACTGATGTTTGCGCACAGTTGCGGTGGAGGAGAAGGCGAGATGACTGGGCAACAAAGGAAAGGAAGGCGAAGAAGAAGGCAAAGAAGGCGCCCGTGTAGTAGAGGCGCAGCAAAAAGAAGAAAAGATAGCTGGGAGAAGATTATTACGACTACGACGACGACCACCACGACCGGAGCTTCGCCTCCACCACCACCACCACTTCCACCACTACTTCCACCAACGCCAACAACTCCGCGTTGCTACAAAAGTAGCAAGACTTCGACGACGGTGAGTGACAGGGCTCCAGTTAATTGACAGGACAAGCTCCAGCTGAGCTGAGCTGAAGCAGCTGCTTCTGCCGTTACTTCAAGCGTCGATGATTGAGCTGCTGGTGATTATCTCCGCAGACGGGTGATTGAGTGGTGGTGAGGGTGGTGGGTGATGGAGGGTAGCGAGTGATGTGATAAGATGTGATTCGGGGTGATAAGATGGAGAGAAGCGATTCCAAAATAGAACTGCAGAGAGAGAGAGAGAGAGAGAGAGTGGGAGAACAAAAGAAGTGATCACGCTGGATGAGTGAGCAAAAGCGAGCGAGCGAGCGAGTGTGCGTGCTTGGTGCTCTTCTTCTCTTCTCTTCGCGACACTTTTCTTTCTCTCTCTCCCCTTTTTCGAAACGAGTTGCCACCAACTCCTTCGCCGCCCTAGCCTCCAGCGAACAGTACCGTCTTCTGCGGAACTTCCCCCGGGGGAGAGCTCTGACCGGGTAGTGGTAGCGGAATTGGGCGCTGCAGACCACCGTCAATGGAGATATGGCATTCGTCTCGCTCGATATTCGATAGCGCACTCTGCTTTCTCTCTCTCTACCACTACCAGGACACAGCCAGTGTGCGCAGTTGCGAATCGCACGCTTTCTTTCTGCTGGGAAGAAGTGTTCCCGAAGCGCTGTGATTTTCTTCTTCTTCTTCTTCTTCTTTGCCGAAAGTTCTCTTTCTTTTTTGGGTGCACAAGTCCCCCGTCACAGATGTCGTCTTTAGGCCGCAGCCGCTGCTGTGTACCTCGGCTGAACTGCTTACCATTATCACCGCCTGGCATCAATGTCTCTCTTGGTGCACTGCTGCTGCTGCTGCTGAAGAAGGAGAGGTGCTGATATTGTGGACAACAAGAGAGGATGACTTGTTATCATCATCACCACTGCTGCCACTGAAGACCTGCTGCTCAAAAACACAGACTGACTGACTGCCTCACTGACGGACGACTGTTTGACTTTGCCTGGTAAGCTCAGTGTTGCTGAGTTGTGGTGGCCTTTGAGTATCTCATTTGATGTTCTATTTTTCTTGTTGATTGCAGATCTGTAAAAGTACCTCTTCACCTTCAACTCATTAATCTTCACCCCCTTACCATGGCCTCAACACGTCTCCTCCAGACCGCTTCATCTCGAAGCAACTCAATGAGCCGGTTCTTCAGTTCCAGCGCCCCGTTGGCCCGCGTCGAGAACGTCATGATCATCGGCTCGGGGCTGATGGGCAGCGGCATTGCCCAGTCCTGCGCCACCACGGGCAAGTTCAAGTCGATCACCCTGCAGGACGTCTCTGAGGAGCAGCTGGGCAAGGCGCACAAGAAGATCGCGGCCAATCTGGCGTCGATGGCGGAGAAGAAGCGAAGTGAGTACTTTTGAGTTTGACTTTGGGTCAACTTCTAAAACTAACCGATTTCTTCTCAGTCAAACTTGACAAGCCCGCCGATGAGGTGGCCGCCCGCATCTCCACCACCACTCAGCTGAAGCCGCCCACCGATGCCAATCTGCTGGTGATCGAGGCCATCCCCGAGCTGCTGGAGCCGAAGCAGACGCTCTTCAAGACGCTCTCCGCCCAGTTCAAGGGCTCCAGCTCGGTGATCCTCGCCACGAACACCAGCTCGCTCGCCTGCAGCGAGATTGGCAAGCACGTCGAGGAGAAGGCCACTTTTGCCGGTGAGTTTGCTCCTGTTTTAGAACCCATCAAGGACTTGAACTAAACTCCTTTGTCCTCTTTCAGGACTGCACTTCTTCAACCCCGTCCCGCTGATGAAGCTAGTGGAGATCGTCCGCACGCTGGACACCTCCCAGGAGACCTACCAGTCGCTCGCCCAGTTCGTGCAGGACATCGACAAGGTGGGTGTCGAGTGCAAGGACACGCCCGGCTTCATCGTCAACCGCCTGCTGGTGCCCTACATGCAGGAGGCGATTCGCATGCTGGAGCGAGGCGATGCCACCGCCCGCGACATTGACGTCGCCATGAAGCTGGGCGCAGGCTACCCGATGGGCCCCTTTGAGTTGCTTGGTAAGCGATTGGGTTGATTTGTGTTTTGCTTTGGGTTCTCATATTTGTGTTTCTTTTAGACTACGTCGGCCTGGACACCAACAAGTTCATCGTGGACGCGTGGTCGGCCCGAGGCGATCCCAATCTGACCATCTACAAGTCGAAGCTGCTTGAGTCGATGGTCGCCAAGGGCAATCTGGGCAAGAAGACGGGCAAGGGCTTCTACGACTACTCCTCGGGCAAGAAGCAGTAACCGTGGAGTGAAGGAGGTCTTCGAAATTGAAATTGAGGAACTTTTATCTCAGCTCCGCGCGCTTTTACTTCACCCTTTTAAGGCTCCTTTGCTCCAAATCACCGCAATACCACCGCTTGGCTTTTCTTCTTCTTCTTCTTCTTCAATCTTTAATCTTAAGCTTGATTCTGGCTGCACCACCTGTTATCTAAAGTTTTTTTATCCTTGAAAATAAATTCCGGCAGAATCAACTCTCGCATGTGTTTTGCTTTCTAGGCTAGAGCCTTTGCTTCCCATCTCAAAAAACGGGGTAAGGACTACTAGCGCCGTCTGTCGGACTGGTAAAAAATGAGTAA
>JAALOO010000856.1_pt1 | contig 24756 bp, 16 predicted proteins | sample 7257641 | NCBI WGS metagenome assembly JAALOO01 (sample SAMN14085613, study PRJNA598686) | mite metagenome | biome: ENVO:01001000; feature: ENVO:01001002; material: ENVO:01001226; isolation source: single female mite from University of Michigan culture on fish food culture... ...
GTAGCGGTTACCACTACCACCGTTGTCGCTCACGACGGCATTGGTGAGCTCTGGTCACCAGACGCTCCATCACCGTCAAATTTTTTTTATCATTTAATCTAGCACCAGGGAGCCAACAGCAGCACCAGCGCCAGCACCAGCAGCACTGCTGACCAAAAGTGTTACGCATGTCTGCTGACTGTATGAAGCTTAGGCACCGCACACATCCAGCCGTACCGCCGATGTGGAGAAACGTCCGAGATCTCGGACGTTTTTCGGCCCTCCATCTAGCGGCCGAAATGTAATTTAATGAAAAATTGAATAAATATTGCTTTAAAACAAGTGTTTCAGCTTGGCAAGCTAAAGAATATTATATACTGAATACGGCACTGTCGTGTAAAGTGAAATGTGGCAAAATTTTTGAAAAATTAAATTTAGCAGAATTTAGTGAATAACATTCATCACAACCCAAACTGCGAGGCCGCCGAAGGCGGCCGAGCCAACGGGAACACCCCAACAGTAACCCTAACCTAATATAACCGAAAGTACTCCCCAACAGTATCCTAACCTAATATAACAGCGAGGCCGCCGAAGGCGGCCGAGCCAACGGGAACACCCCAACAATAACCCTAACCTAATATAACCGAGAGTACTCCCCAACAGTATCCTAACCTAATATAACAGCGAGGCCGCCGAAGGCGGCCGAGCCAACGGGAACACCCCAACAGTAACCCTAACCTAATATAACCGAGAGAACTCCCCAACAGTATCCTAACCTAATATAACAGCGAGGCAGCCAAAGGTTGAGTTTAGTAGAACACCCCAACAGATAGCGGAAGCCAACACCTCAGCAATATCCTTACATAACCGAGAGTACCTCAACCATAACCTTAACATCGCATAACCTGAGTCTAAATTGCAAGACGACTGAGCTTTTTAACAATACCCAAACCTCACATTACATCAAAATTTTCAAAAGTAGTTGAGCCACGAGGCATTCTTCGGCAATAACCTAAATCAATTGTTTGGCAATTAAAAAATACAGCTTCTTAACAAGCGAAAGAACTACTTGCATTGGAGTTATGAAGGAATTTAAAGAAATTTCTTAGAAAAATTACTCTTTTGATAGGCTAGTTTCAGCCGTCTCGCAATCTAGAATCAGGATATACAAAGTTAAAGTTATTGTTTGCCGTACTCTTTAAGGATTATTGTTGAGGTGTTGGCTCTTTCACTATCTGTTTGGGTGTTCCCCTCAGCCGCCTTCGGCGGCCTCGCTGTTATATTAGGTTAGGGTTATTGTTGGGGTGTTCCCGTTGGCTCGGCCGCCTTCGGCGGCCTCGTTGTTATATTAGGTTAGGGTTACTGTTGAGGTGTTCTCGTTGGCTCGGCCGCCTTCGGCGGCCTCGCTGTTATATTAGGTTAGGGTTATGTTATTAACGAAAATCCGCTAGATGGCGGCGTCACTAAAGTTTGTGTTTTTTCCAGTTCTCCACATCAGCGGTACGGCTGCACACATCTATGGGCAGCATGCTTCCTTCCATTCACCGTTGCCGCATTCAGTTCAGTTCTGCTGATGCTCTGGCAGTGTGCAGTCGACGGGGACCAACCAACGACAGATTCCTTTTATTCGAAGTGACTCTCTCTCTTTTTGAACAACACATGCATCTCGTCTCTACCCTTCTTCCCGGCCGGCATCTTTCTTTCCTTCTTTTTCTTTCATTTGCTGTCAAACGTAACTGTTTTTAGCAGCGCTGCATTTTGAGTGAGTTTGTGTGTGCATTTTTGTTGTGTGCACCGCTTTTCAGTTTGACTTCTTCTGCTTCTTCTTTTAACGTTGTTTCTCATTTAGTGTGACAACCTCGGTGACAGCTTCTGCTTTTACTTATTTAAAACTGTTACAAAGTGTTTCGTTTTTCTCTTTTTGCGGCACATCACTACTACTGTCACCGAAAGTTTTTGATTTTACTGCTGTGGAAGCTTTTTTCTGCCTCTTTTCATTTTGTTTTATTTACTGTTTCTTTTTCTTCTTCAGTTTATTTTCCTCAGACAACTTTTATTCTGAGAGCTCGCCGGTGTCAACGTCAACTCGCCAGTAATTAACTCGCCGCATCTTTTTCCTCTTGGTTTCTGGTTTTGGCCACCAAGTTTCAGTTGCCCAATTCCCACGTGCGTGCCGGTGCCATCAACTCGTCTCTGGTCTCTTCTTGTTCTTCTTCTTTTTCCGTCTGCAGCAGTGCTAAATAATGTGAATTGGTTGGTGTCTGCTTCGGTGGATCATGATTTGCCTAGGCCAACTTGCTCACTCTCACCACTCTCCTCTTCGCTAATTTGATTTGCCATCGACACACTTCCATCGTTCGGAGCCACCGGCGCCATTTTGCTACTTTTTGGGTAAGTAAAAGTATAACAACACAACAACAACAAAAGTATAGTTACTTATTTATTCGCCGATTTGAATATTGCACCAGTGTTCTCAGTGTGCACTTTGCAGCTGCTCCTTTTACTACTTCAGACTTTAGACCTCGATCCGAGCAGATTCCCAGATATTCTGAAGTGCTGAAAACAGAGGAGAAAGAGAGAAAACGGCAGAGAGAATGAGATTTAGGTTTTTGCGCCATTAGTCTGCTGCTGCTGCTGAAAATTCCTCTTCTTTTCTCTCTTTCTCAGATAAGAGAAAGATTCGTCGTCTCCTTGTAAAGGACGACGCGTGTCAGGCACCACTTATCTCTTGGTGTGCATCACATTATCATTACGCAATTTGGCTCCTCTTTTAGGCTGCTGCAGTTTTTAGGTTTAGGGTGCCATTTAGGTAGTGGTCGTGGTGGACAAAGTAGTGGACAAAACTGCCGCTTTTTTGCTGCTGCAATTTAAGCAATTTAAGTACGGGGACGACGATGATGATGAGCACAACAACTCGACGCAGAATGCTGCTAGGTGACATAGAAGAGAGAGAGAGAGAAAGAGAGAAAGTTAGTGACTTTTTAGACTAAGGGACAGTTTTGTCTTGGAGCAAACGAGTAAGAAAACAAATGAAGCATTTCCCGAGCAGCAGCAGCAGCAAGCGGAGTTTGGTCGCAGCAATTTCACCGGGTGAGCAATTGCCTCTCTGCGTCCAAGTGGCATTTTCTTTTCTGTTGCTGCTGCTGCTGCTGCGACACTGTAAAGTGCTTTCCTTGCTTTGCTTTGCTTTACTGACCACCACCACCACCACCATTACACCCAAGTCTAATTTGAGGATGTTAAAAAGTGGAGGACAGAAAGCGAGGACAAAAGCGGTGGCTATCATAATCGAATGAGAAGATGAGAGGAAATAATAAAAAGATGATATATAGTAGAAGGTGATGGATTCCGATTTTCGAGCTTTTTCCACTCTTGCTCTTGCACTCGATTTCTTTTCTTTTTTTCTTCACTCTGACCGGCTCTGGCTGACCGCGCTGGCGATCGCTTGCCGATGATGATTTTTCCTCCCTCTCTCCTCTCGTTTTGTTTTATTATTCTGTGCTCAAAATCTGCTGCTTCTCTTTTTTAGCAAGAAAAGAGGTCTGCTCGGGTAAATCGATGCCGTCCGTTTTCCGTTGTGGCAGCAGCAGCAACCAAAGCCGAAATTTAGGCCCGGGCAACGGAGATGAAATAAGTAAGAGAAAAAGGAGAAGAAGGAGGAGGGAAAAAATCTGCTGATTACGTTTCCATATGAATTGGCAAGTGCAATTATGTTTGGTCGGCATCTAAAGTAAAAGTAAAAGTGTGCTTGTGGTGGCAGAATAAATTTAAAAGCAGCTTTGCTGCCTGAAGTGAGGAGAAACCTTTGCTGTTCGATGGATTTAGATAGTCCTCTTCCACTTTTTTTTCTTCTCTAGTTTCAAGGCAATTGCTTTCTGCTGGTGCTGTTGCTGTTGCCTGCACTTTAAGAATTGAGATGCTTTGGTAATTAATTTCCATCCTGAGTGCAAGAGGATATCTTGCTCTCGTTCTCCTTCGATTGCCGTCGCCTGATAATTAGTTGAGAAATGTTTGAGCCAATGGTGGCAGAGCATGTACATACACGCACACACACACTCACACATTCTCTCCTTCGATATTGGATCTTGCTCATTTATTTTAATTTCCAGCCAACTTTTAATTAACGCGCAGAGCTGGCGATCAGCATCAGCACTAGCGGCAGCAGCAGCACTGCGACAGTTTCGTTAACTTTTAAATTAATACGACTACACACTACTGATGTGATGATGTGAGGTGGTGCTAGGGCTGATTCTACTTTCCTAAGTCTGTTTTGGAGGATGCTACCGTTGCACTAATGCCAATGAGAAGGGAAGGAAAAAAGAGAGGGGCAATTATTGAGGACAAAGTGTAGTGTTCAGGAGAGAGAGAGAGAGAGAGAGAGGGAATGAGAATGAGATCAACATCAGCATCAGCAGCGAGGAGGCAAATTTCTGCCATCTCAGCGCAGTGTACGCTTAGCTGCACTTGGACTTGCAGCAGCATCGGCATCGGCGGCATTAGAAGCGCAATTGGCAGTCACTTTCACTCACTCGCTTTGTCACTAAGCACACAGTTAGCAGTGGCAGGCAGACAAGTGACTACTGCTGAGGTTCTGAACGGTATCGGCAATTAGTGTGTCGGTGGTAGTGGTAAAAGCAGCGAATCATTTGATGACAGCACAGTTGGCTTCGAGGGAGAGGCAGAAGACAGAAGTGCACATCACCTGAACTGCAGTGTGCTGTGCAGGGAAATCAGCTGTCGCTGGCAAATGTCGCTTGGGCCAATTTTTTTTCTGGTCTACTCTCTCTTTGGCCCTCCTCATTTCGCCTGACAGTGTGCAGTTCTTGTTTTAATTAGCGAGCTGTCATGACGTTTTGGTGTAGTGTGGTGTTCTCTCTCTTTTTTGCTTTTTATGTTCGACTCTCTTTTTCTCTCTTTAGTGGTGGTGGTAGTGCCGCTGATGCTGATGCTGATTTTTGTGGGTAGCCATTTTGCAATGCATGGCTAAGTTTTACCCAACTACATCGGCCATCACCATCACTAACAGCAGCACCAGTGCCTAGCACCAGTGATGAGCACTATTGCTGTGCTATGAAAAGTAGCAGCAGCAGCAGTGAGACAATGTGTGTGTCTGTGTGATTTGCCTACGACAAATGAAAACGAGAGAAACGGGAGAGAGATAGAAAGCAAATGCTTCTGCTGCTGTTCGCTCGAGCGGTCCTCGCTTCTTTCCGACCATTTGCAAAACGGAGAACGGGACAGAGGATAGTGCGCCAAAAACAAAACAAAGCAGCAAGCTTGGACCAAGCTGTCTCTAAAAATGGGCCATTTTCTGGTCAAGCTGCCCTGGCCTGCTCACTTTGGTGTAGCACACACACTCACTGGAGTGAGCACATTTTGTTCTGTGCACTACTTTTTCATCAGTCACTGTGCATACACAATTACAACGAGGACGGCAGTTTCAGAAACAGCAACAGCAACATCATTTGTTGTAGTAATATTAGCAGCAGCAGCAGTGTAGAGTGTAATGTGTATCTAGTGGAACACTAGCACCACCAGCACCGTATGGGCTTCCCTAATCGGCTTTAATTGCATGCTACTTAATAATTTAATTGATCAGCGCGCACAGTGTACTGCACCAGCACTCTCGCTCTTTCTATTGACTGGGGGACCAGCAGCTGCAGCCTCAGCCTAGCCTAGTTTCTCCATTGTGATTGAGTCGCCTAGTACTTTTCACAGAGCTAAAGCACTGTGATGCAGCATTGTTTTGCATCATCATCGGAGAATGATTCTCAGTGTATCAGTGTGCAGTGCAGCTCAGGTTGTCCCGCGACTCTGATGATTGATAAAGTAGAATGCAATGAAGTACAGTGTTGCCGATTGCTCGTTTGCCTGCCAGTACTAGACTTGCCTAGATGAATGTGTGAGCTCTGTTGCTAAAAAAGAAAAAGATGATGCTCAAATTAAGACCTCAGCAGTGAATGCTCAAATGTGTGTGTGTGTGTGTGTGTGCATGTGAGCCCTGTTGCAGAGCTGCACTTGTATCGATCAAGTTAATGACTCGCGGTAGTGCACACATTTGCTTTGCTTTGCTTTTCTTTCCTTGCTGGAAAGTAAACTTCCTAGTTGAACTCACTCACTTTTTTTCTTGCTGGCCAGTTTGGTTTGCAGTTAGGTGCAGGAAAGAGAGGACTCAAAAAACACATCAGCATTATTAGTCGCCATATTTAGTTCAATCACGAATTTCGAGACTCTCTTTCTCTCCTAAAGTGACAAATTGCACTTTTTTGCAGCAGCAGCGGCGGCACTTGCACACCGCCCTCATTTATCATTGTTATATAAACATTCAAGTATTCGCTCCCTCCCCTTTTCCTCCTTTTCTTCCTTTAGTTTTTAAAATTTTGCGTTTTTAAATGTCTCAACTTTGGGGTTAGCATCAGCGACGGCGGCGTCGGCTGCAGAATCCTCGCGCGGCATCAACATCAACATCAGCAGCAGCAGCGGCAGCTTTGATTGATTGATTTGAGAGCACACAGTTAGTTGTTCTCTTGCCTAGTGCAGCAGTTTGCGGCACTCTTTCATTCCTCTTTTTCCTCTGATTGCCGACTTCAGCTCACTCTGTGCAGTTCAGTTTAGTTCAGTTCACTCACTCACTCTGGGACCTTTTCAGTTCAGTCACTTGCTGCTCTGCACCATTGGGCACAATCAACTCGGCGGCGGCGGCGGCGGCTTTTTCTGCACACCCAACGAAATGGCACGTTTGCTACTCTGTCTCCTTCTCTTTCCATCTCTTTCTGTCGCATTCAGTGTGAAGCTGAGTGAGCTGGTGAATGTGATGCATGCAAATGTGTCCCCCGATGATGATGATGATGACGGTGAAGGAAAAACTAGAGGAAAGACTAGGCAAGTCAGTCAGCATCAGCAATTGCCGATCAGAAGAAGACAGAAGGAGGAAGAAAGCATTTCCTTCCATAATCGATGCAGCCCTTCGAGCAGTCTCTCTCTCAGTCTCCTTCCAATCTATCTTGTCCCTTTTCCTCTTGTACACATCAATTCTCTCTTTTTGTTGCCACTTTGTTCTGTCTCTGGTCGTGTGTTGTTACCTTTTCTGGTTTAGCTCTTTTTTGTTTTTTCTGTTTCTGTGTGTTCCTTTTCCACCGCCATTTAGCCAGCAGCAAAACGCTTAATTATCTATTTTTGGCTTTGCTTGCCTGCTTTTAGGCTGTTGTCTGGTGTTTTTTTCTCGGTGTGTTCAAAAGTCGGTGCACTATATTTTTTCTCTAACGGAGCAACGGCAACTTTACCGTTACCGTCGCTGTCAACTGCAAACGGTCTTTTCTCTCTCTTTCTTTCTCTCGGCAGCTTTAAAGCTGATCATCATCATCATTTTAGTGCTGTTCTGTTGTTGTGCTTAGTGGAGGAAAAGTTTACGTAACAGTATTGTCAGCGAAAAGTGATGTAAGTTGACTGCAAGTTGAGCAATTGCAATTGCTTTTGCTGCTGCTGCTGCTGCTGCAGCTGCGGTTGTTGTTGAATCTTTTTCTTCCCTTTTCTTTCTCTCATCTTTTGCCTAGAGCGATCGAAGCGGTGGTCGGTTGGTTTGTGTCGGTTTTCTTCTTTAGCAACAGCTCCACCAACAAAACGGTCGATTTTGGCAGCTACACGGACTCTATTATAAAGTCTTGGCTGGCTGGTTAACTAAATTCGCTTGTGTGTATCGAAGTGCTGTCTGTCTTTTACTGCCTCTTTTCTTCTTCTTTTTCTCCCTTTTCCCATTTTCCTTCACGTACATTTGTCAAAACTCTCTGCTTCTCTGTACACAAATTTTCTGTGCAGCAGAGAACGAATAAAGAATATGAGCTTGAGCTGGGCGCCAAACGACGACAGCATAAAATTCCGCCGTCGCCGCCGCTGCCATCGATAGATTAATTTGAAGCGAGTCAGCAAGCCGCCTAGCTTAGCTTCACTTTCATATTCTTTTGCACTAGTCACTAGACAGCAATTTGATTCCTCTGCTCACCTTTTTTCGAAAGGAATCTTTTTTTTCTTCTTCTTCTCGAAATGGCCCTCATCTTTGCTATATTCTCATTTTAGCTTTCAGCACTCTAGTTTTCACGTGCCCAGTGTACAACAGTAGTGCCAGCCAAAAAACCAATAAAATGTGCCGTACAGTGCAATGGGCTGCTGCTGTGCAGGTCTCTTCTTTTTCTTCTTTTTCTTCCTGGCAGAAAAAAGAGAATGAAAATGAGAGAAAGCAAATGCAAAATGCAAAGTTTGGTGACTACCATTTCCAGTCTCAGTTCCCATTCTCCCAGTCTCTCTGAATATTGTTTTCCTTTCGTTTGCAATTCTAATTTGACATTCCTGCATGCTGAATGCTGTCTGCCTGTCTGCCTGCCTACTTCTAACTTCAGACTTTAGTAAGTGGCCAGTCAGTGCAGAGAAGAACCACCAATTTCTTTCGGTTGTTTATGTCGGTGCATTTGGTGCTGCTTACTTTTTCTGCCCATTAATCTCGACGACTATTGCTATTGACTGTGGCTGGCTGGTTGTGATTGTCATTTAAGGCGACCATTTAATAATAGTAATATGCTTTGACATTTAATTAAAATTCAATACTTGAAAACTGTCAAACGGTGTGAATTTGAAGTTAGTGAGTGCGTGAAAACGGTGAAATAGTAAAGTGCTGGCTATTTTCAAGTCAGTTGGTGGCAAAGATGCAATAAAAAAGAAGAAAATATAAAGATGAGCAGCCACAAAGAGGCAAAAGAAAAATTGTGTGGCTGTGTGTGTTTGCATCAATTTTCTGCCTTGCTGCCTTTAGTTGGCAGGAAGTGATGCAAAAGAAGGAACAAAAATAGAATAAGAGAGTGTGATCTAGCTTCTGCTGCTGCTGTTGCATGAATGACTGACTGATTCCTTCTTTTCTGTTTCCTTGTTTCTTTCTCATCTTTTGCCTCGACCCTAGATAAATAGACCGTGTTTGTGGTGTTGGTGGTGGTGGCTAACAAACACACACACATGCACAAACACAAACACAGCAGAAAAAAGAGAAAGAGAGAGGGCATCGGGCATATTTTAATTGTTTCGCCTCTATGCCCTTTTGGCCAATTTCTGGCCAATCTCCCTCACTCTCACTCCGATTGTGGGCAGTCACGTTCAGTAGTCAGCAGCAGTATGCTGCTGCCTTTCTTCGGGATCTTTGACTGGCCATTCTTTCCTTCTTTTTTCCATCCTTTTTGGACCACCACTGCAAAGTGCTCTTGCCAAGTGGATGACTGCTGCTGCTGGTGGCTGCTTGGTTTGCTGGTTGGCTGAATGCCAGGCGAGATTTGAATTTGCTTTTTCTGCTGCTGCTGCTGCTGCCAAGTGCCCAGACCAGGCAGCTCTAGCTCTAGCTCTACACTACAATTGTACGATTGCCAATTGTTCACTTCCCCTCATATTCCCTCACACACTTTTCATTGTTCTTTTTGTTTTCCGATTTCAGAGAGAGAGAGGGCCATTCTTCTCTAATAATAATCGTAGTAGTAGTGGTGCTAGTTATCGACACGAACTCTCTTTGCTCGCTGCTGGTGCTGGTAATGGTTTAGTTTTGTTTTCGCCAGTCAACTGTGAGCTATTTTTCCCTTTTTTCCTCTTTTTCCTCCTTTTCCTCCACTTCTCCACCCGGCGATTTATTATCGAATGGATGCATTTTTATTACTTTTGCTGCTTTTTGCTGGTGGATGATTTTGATGTTGATGATGATGATGGTGATGGCAGCGGTTCACTAGGCTAGCACTATGGCAGCTAATTGACGACTGAATGACCTTTATTTCTTCAGTCTCAAATAATCTTGAATAAAAAACAAAAAGTGCAGAAAATAAATTAAAGCAGCAGGGAACGAAACATGCAAAATAAAAGTAGTAGTACTGTTTTGATTGGGACACTTTTATTTTCTTTCTGGGTTCTCTACTTACATCTACTTTTACTTTTTTTCAGAGCACAGCTGAAAACGAAACTGCTAAAAAAGTGGTAGTGACTGTCTTTTTTCCTCTTTTCTTCTTCTTTTTTGCTTTCGTTTTGTATTTTGGTAAAAGTTGACGAATAAGAATGAGGAGCTGATTTACATGTACCAGAAGCAAGAGCCGCAGTAGTTTTACTCTTCTTCTAATTCTCCTTTTTTCTTTGCTTTTTTAAATTTCCCTTTACCGAGAGTAAAAAAAAAGTACAACACAAAATTAGATTTTCACAAAAACACACACACTGAACGAGCAGCAGCAGCAGTGGCCACTGAATGAGAAAAAACGGGAGAATACAAATTGGCGGCATAAATTAGATTCAAATTTAAAGAGCGGGGTGGTTGAAGCAGTGGTGGTGGTAGTGATGGCCATTCTCAATGGCGTCCTTCTTTTCTCCTCTACATGGCAACAGCAGGAATGGAGCTGCAGAATGCAATGCAGAAAACAGAAAATGGCCACTGTTTCACTCTAACTGTGTTTGTGCCTGTGCTTGTGTGTGTTTTGTGAATCGCACATACACACACACTTATGTGCACTCGATAACGAGACGCTAATGGCCGACTAAACGAGGAGGCGAATTAAATGGCTGAAATTCGATGGTTAAGAAGGAGGAAAGGAATGGGCTCAGGCGGTCACATCAACTTTTCTTCTCTTTTTGGTGCTGCTGAGTGCCACTTTAAAGTGAGCGCGCACTGCATTGCATTGTGTGTGGCACTGCTGGTTTTAGTCATAGTCTTGGGCTTCATTTCATTCATTTCACTGCTCATTTTAGCACAGTTTCAGTTCCAACTGGACGATTAATTAAACGATGCCGCCACTGCCATTGCCATTGCCATTGCCACTGCTGCCGCCGACTTAATGAAAGCGCCCGCCAAATGCCAATCAATTAGTCGGAGTGTAGTCGCTCCGTTGAGCTTTCTCACTCTTTGAATGAGAGTTTAGCTCATTTTCTAACTTTCCCCTTTCAATTCACGGGGTTGAGAATTTGCATTCAACTTGGTCTATTCTAATGCCAAATGAATGAATGAATGAGTGAGTGGGAGGGCTGGAAAGGAGGCAATCGTAAGATGAAAAAGAAAAAGAACAAAAAGCCACCGACTTCGACTAATGACTCTATTTTTGCTCCGCTTTGAAGCAAAGACAATAGAACTTTTTTTACCTGGTTGTTCCAGTGATTGTCTTGGCAATCTTTTTCTCCTTTTTTTGCTTTGCTTTGGTGCCGCTATTTGCCGTTTTTTGCACGCTATGATACTACACGATGATTGTCATTATCTCTTGGAGCACTTTGTTTCATTTATTTTTTTCCTTTTGCATGTCGTGATTGCCCTCAATCAGTGCGTGGACCAGAGGAAAAGCAATGAAATGAAACAATAAAGATAATTAATTGAGAGGTGGGGAGATAACACAAAAAATTAAAGGCTGGTATTCAATTTTGCTTTAGTAATGAATTCTTTTTTTTTGTCAAAAAATTGGAATCAAATCGTTCAATTTCCAAATTGACAGATGTTAGAAACATGGCTGAGTTTTTGATCTAAATTTAATAAAATGCTGAATCAATCTGAAGTTGGTGGTTAAATTAATTAAGTTAAAGCAAAACGTAAACTGTCTGTATTAAAAAAGAAACATGTATTTGATCAAAAGAAAAGTGTAATATTTGGCTGCACTGAAACTGCACTCACATTAGACTTACACACTCTATTATCTTCATTTTCACTTGGCAATCAAAGTAAAAAAGTAGCATTGCAGCAGAAGAAGAAGAAGAAGAAAGAGGCAAATCTAATCTAATTGAAATGCTGACTGAGAAAGGAGAGGAAAAAAAGAGAAGGAAAGGAAAAGAAAGGGAAAAGTGGGAAAAAAGGGTGCCACCTCATTCAGAGTGTTCTGAGTCTGGAACTACTACCTTTTCTAGTGTAGAGAGCAAAAAGGTAATAAAAGTGAAATGAAAAAGTGTGTACTACCTTTGTCAATTCTGATTCTCTTCGATTCTTTCCTGCTTTTTCAACTGATTTTGCATGTAAGACACATTCCCACTGTTTCTTTTTCCCCCCACTCACACTTCACACCTCATAGTGAACAGCTTTTTGGCGTTTTTTATTATCTATTCAAAGCGGCATGTTCGAGTAGCACTGGAAAAAAGTGTTTCTATGTGATCGAGAGTAAATGGACGAGCGCGCTAAGGTGCTGCTAGTGCTGTTGGGTTGTGCAATCTGTCTTGCCACTTTCTTTCAACTAATTTACCTTTTACTTTTTTTTCTTTTGTTTCCCAGGACCTTCCTCTACTTCAAGTGTACTCTCTCCTTTCTTTTCCTTTCAATACACTTAAGAAACGGTGCAGTGTTTGCTGTTGCTGCAGCTGAAGGAAAAAAGAGGCAAAAGAAGCAAAATCGAAATTGAATGAATGTGTGTGTGTGTTTGGCGCCCAGCCAGCAGCAGCAGCAGCACCTAACAAACGACTGTGTGTGTCTGGAGGAAATGGGCGCCATCGGGGCTACCACTGCTGTGTCATTGTTGTTTGGTCCTGCAAGCTTCAGCTTCAGTGCAGTGTAGCCAACTGTAAGAAAATGAAAATGAAAATGCAGCACCAGAAGCAGCCAGGCTGGAAAGCTTCCACCACTTGTCAGCACAATTGATCCGCAGAGTGAAAGGCAACACAGCTAACGTTTGTGCAGCAAATCCGATCGATTTCCTCTCCTTCTCCCTCTCTCTTCGATTCATCCCACTTGGTCTTTCTCCAGTGAACCAGAATTGGCAGCTAAATTGAACAGACTGCCTAAAGTGCTCTCTGAACGTTTGGTCAGTGCTGAACTGAACTGGGCTCTAAAGACACTGCACCAGTTGACCAGGAAGGTGGCAATTATGCAATTATGCGATCAATGCCTCTGCCCGCCACTTTTTCTTCTTCCTCTTATTTTTCCTCGGCTGACCACTACCGTTGCTCTAAAACGACGACCAAAAATGCAGCTGAAAAAGAAGAGAGCGCAAGGAAAGGAAGGGGAAGTAGAAGAAGACGACAACATTGTCCGACGTCGTCGTCCATTAGCTTCCTGCTCTTTCTCCTTTCCTGTCTTCTCTCCTTTTCCGTCCTGAGCAGTCGAGGTGCTTTTACGTTTGCCGCTGCCGCCGCTGATGTCACCTCGCCACCTTCTTCCTCCTTTTCTTCGCAACCAAAGCCTGGCACCAACTCCTCTACCCACAATGGCCGAATAAATCAGACGGACGCCGCCGCCGCCGTTGACGCCATTTCCATCGCCGAAGGTAAGTTGGCAGCAGTTTTTCTTGTTCTTCTTTGCTTTCTCTGCTCGAGTATTGTCACATTTCAGTGGCGGCTGCTGCTGTTTTTTGCACCGCACAGGGAAAAATTTTTTGCTTTTTCAGTGAAAAGAATGAGAGAAGTGCGATAAACAGCAGCAGCAGACGTGTGTGTGCATGTTGTATGTCAAAAAGAGGAAAAAAGGAAGGGAACATGAAGGAAAGATAGCTACTGCTGCTGCTAACTGAGTACAAAAGAAGAGGAAGAAAAACGAGTCCCCGAGAGTTGCTAATACCTACTGTCGTTGCCGCTGAGACTACTATTTGCATTTGAATTTGTACCGACATTTGTTCGGCCACTGGAGAGAGAATTCCACCGACACACAGCACTGCACTGCACTGAACCAAACTGAGCTTTTTCTGGTTTTTTAATAATTTAAATTTCGGTCTCCTCTCGTTTCCTTTCTCTTTCTTTAAATACAGTGCAAATAGTGTGTGTGAGTAGCAGCCCAAACTCTAGTAGTTCAACAGTAACAGACTAGCACCAGCAATCCCTCTCTCGTAGCAGTAGTAGTAGATCAAATTGAATTAAATAGTGCTCAGCGCTTACTGCTGATGCTGATTCTGCTAGGTTTGGTCGCCGCCGCCGCTTTGACTGCCGTTTTCAATTTGGTTCAACTTTATTCCCTTTTCTCTCTTTTTTGCTCAAGTGTCACCGCATATACACTGTCCTGTCCTTTTTCTCCTCTCTCCCTCTCCTCACTTTTCCAATCGAATCTGTCGGCAACTTGAATGTACTTACGAATAAGAAGAAGCAGCAGCAGTGGTGTTAGTAATGTAAGCTGCAGTCTTTACCAGAAGAATGAGAGAGCAGGAGAAATGAAGAAGAGCAAAGCAGTTGTCTAAAAGGGCATTCTGAAGGAATGTGTGTGTGCTTTTTGGTTGCTGCTGCTGCTGTAGTAAAAGAACAATGGCCGGTTTTAGTGCTGGTGCAAGTATAAGTACTGCTGCCTCTGTAGTACACGAACTCCTTTTGGTAATTACTGTCATTAGCTGCCCACCCGAATGGCTGCTGCTGCCACTGCTGAACGTCTTCACCGAGTTGAGTGTGTAGCACACTAAATGCGTGTAAAAGTTTGCTCATTGCTTTTTACTTTCTGCTACATTACAGGGCCGCCATTTTCTTTTCTTTACTATCTCCCTTCTCTAATAGCAATCGGCGATGATTGACCGTGTTTGAGGAGGAGGAGGAGGAGGAGGAAGAGGTGGGGGCGTTCAACAAATTGCCCAGTATTTTTTTCTAGGGTTTGCATGTTCAGCTTGCCTGTTTTCTTCTTCTTTTTCCTCTCCTCTTTTGATTACCCCACTGGCCATTAATACCGCTAGCTGCACCGTTAGCTGTATTGGTGTTGCCTCTGATATTGAACAGAGGGAAAAGAAAGGAAATACAGCAGAATCAGAAATCATTATTGCCTGCTGAAAGGAGAGAGGAAGAAAAGAAAAGTAGAGAGTTGGCGTGTTAATGCAAACAAGCATGCAAGAAGAGAGAGAGAGAGGAGCGAGATGTGACGAGATGCCGCCTAATTGAGCTGCTAGTGCTAGAGCTGTTGTCGTTGTTGTTATTCCCCTTTTTCCCTTTTTCTCTGTGAGACATGTCAGGGCAATTAGGAGAGAACGGCAACAACAGCAGTGGCAGCAGGCAAACCTACACCGGCGATCGTTGACAGTTCAGACGGGAAAGGCAAATGAGAAGAATGAGAGAGAAATGAGAGAGAGAGAGACATTTGCTGACGCTAGGGCTCGGTAGGGCTCACGCTCAATTGAAGTCGCTGTGCAGTTTTGTTCAGTTCTGCAGTTTTGTGCACTACTCACGCTAAGCGGATTCAGGAAAGGCAAATGAAGCAGAGAGGAAGGGGAAAAGAAGAAGTGAAAAGGAAATATGGGCTGTGCTGACTTGAGCTGGTTTAGGTTGACTTGAGTTGACAAAACAATGACATTGACATTTCTGAATGAAGCTTCTCTTTTTTTCTCCTCTTTTTCCTTGTAACGCCTGAGAACGGCTGTGTTCGGTGTTTGGCAGGGACGGTTTGGCTGTAGGCTATTTTAGGTTCAGTGTGTTCAGTGTGTTACTCAAATGAACAGTGTGCACACATAAGCACACATAGGGCACACACCTGCCTAAAAGTAGAACAAAAGCACACGTTGCAATCAGATTAATTCAGTTCCTCCTCTAATACACTGCAACAGCAGTTGCTCGGTCGATGTAACCGAAGATAGGTGCTACTTTTTCTTGCTGCCACCGTCGTACACTGGTTGGCCTTATCATCGACATGCACTTCCACCCGCGAATGAATAATTGACGGTGTGCTGTGCTGTGGTGTACATCAGACACTAGAGTTTGTAGTAGAGATGATTTCTATTTAATTAGGTGTACACACTGAGCTGAAGAATGAGAGTGAGTGTCTCTCCCACTCACTCTCATTCTCATTGAAATGGCGTTGGCCATTTTGGTTGTTGGCAAGCAGCTCCATTGCCCAGCACCACCACCATTAGCTAATGATGATTTAAATTTTGAACTTATTAATTTTTTTGAAGCACAGCGTAGCCTGCTGCCTGCTGCTCCAACTTTTCCTGCCTTTTCTCTGAAGTTGCTGCTGCCCGCACTGTAAAATGGCAATGTCTGCGGATGAGAGAGTGAAAGAGGCGACTGTTTTTGATGGCCCTTTCGCTCAATTGCTGCTGCTCTCGATTGTGTTTTCTTTTCCTTTTTACTCTGTGTGTGTTCCGCAGCTGTCGTTGATTTGCTGTTGGTGCTGCTGCCGATTCCATTGCCCAAACAAAAAGAACTACCACCATTGAACTAGAGCCAGAAGAGACTGTGTTCTACTAGGAACTACGAGGCCGCAGGAAGGGCACTGTTAATTTGCCATTCATGTCTCATTTAGCTTCAGCTTCGGCATCAACTTCAGCTCTCTAGCTCAAACTAAAACTGCTCGAGCCTGCTGGCTCGAACTTGGAAGATATAAAAGAGAGAACTGAAGCAGCAGTAGTATAAAAAGTAGTAGTTTCCTTTCCCTTCCTTCCTACTCGCTTTAGTTTGCCGTTCTCTTTCATCAAAATGTCGATTTAGTTTTAATTTACTTTAAACTCGTCGACTAAAAGTGGTGGAAAGCTAGTTGGAAGGCAAAAAGAAAAGCAGGGAAGCGATCTGCTGCTTTTGGTGGTCGTCGTTTTCGGTTAGTGCTGCTGCTGCTCTTTAAAATGTTTTATGAGTTGGCAGTGTTTTTTCTAGTGGTGGTGGTGGTGATAGTCTCTGCCTGTACAATCTGATAAAGGAGTAATGGGCCACAAACAAAACAGAGAGAGATAGAGAGAGAGAGAGAGCAGGAAAGTTGACAGAGGAGTCGTCGAGTTTGTCTGTCTGTGTTGATCGAAGCGATAGCGATGAGCACTATCGACTGCTCGCTCTCTGTTGACACAAGAGTGAAAAAGTTCCTGTGGACAAAAACAACAAGAGGGAGACAAGAGGACACTAAAACTAAAACTAAAACTAGTGTGTGTGGGCACTCGATTCCACCACCACCACTACCACCACCACCACTACCACCACCACCGGAAATGGTGTCCGGCACAGAGAGACCAGTTAAAAGAGTGAGTGCGGGTGAATGAAAAAGTTGCAAAATTGGACTGGATCATTTGACTGGAAACATGGACACTTTTAGTGAATGTGTGTCCATTGCTCTCCGCTGAGATTTTGAAGATATCGAGAAGAGAAGGACCAGTTTGCAGTTGTAAAGCACTTCTTTTTGGTCCACTGGGGCCAACTTTTTTTTCTTTTTCTGTTCAGTACCAGTTCATGTTCTCACATTGGCACTGGTCATCGTATATATCCGTCGTCTTCTTTTCTTGATGATGATGATCGGCGGTGGTGATAGTCGTGTCTGCGCTAACGATTATTCTTTCCTCCTGTGTCATGTTTTGCTGTTTTCTAGTTCTTTTTTTCGTTTTGTTCAGAAAAACAAATCATCATCATCATCAGACCTAGTACTAGCACTCGAGCTAGTGCTTTTCCATTGTTGCAATTACTCTCGTTTTGTACCTCGGTGTACGGCTGCTGCTGCTGCTGCAACAACACTGATTAAGTTATCAATCAATCTTACTTCTTCTTCTTCTTCTTTTTCTGACCTGGGTGCATTCTCTTTTTGTTATTCTGTGTGTTCACTTTGTCTTCTGCTCTCCTCACTTCAACTCTAAGAGCAAAAGTACAACAACAAAGGAGCACCTTTTTACCTACCTACCTATCCTCTTTTTTAAAAGAAAGCGACAACAAAGAGGAGGAAAAGTATAAATCACTGAAAACGATCCTCCTCCTCTCTTCAATTCCTGAGCCACTAAAAAAGTTGAAAGTCATCATTCTTTTCTTCTCAATTGTAAATACCTCAGTACCTTTCCCCTCAGTACTTTTTTTCTTTTTTTCTTTTTCAGTTGAACACACTGACCACTTACGTTGAAAGGGCAGGAGGGCAGGCAGACAATTAGCGTCCAATTAGGGCTGATTATATTGTCTGACTCTGTGTGTGTGTGCTTGTGTGAGGGCACTTTTTTCTCTCTTAACTTTTACTTCTACTTCTTTACTTTACTTTGCTTTGCCTAGCTGAGAGTGCAGCTGGGAACATCAACGAGCCAATTGAGAACACGGCAGCTAAAGTTTGCTGCTGCTCGAGCTCCTGAATTGAAAACGATGCTGCTATGTTGCTCCCTCTCAAAAAGCACACTTTATTACATTTTGAGCAGAGAGAGATAGACAAAAAACCGTTTTCTCTTCTTTTTCACAATTACACCAGTGCCGTACAATCTTTGCTGTCTAGGGTGTTTCCAGGGAAAAAGAAAGTTTGTTTTGTTGTTGAAGAGTGCGCCCAACGTTGAAGAGAAAAGTAGAAAGAATGAGAAATGGAAAATGGAAAAAGTGGAAGCAAGAGAACTAGAAAACGGCTCCCACCATTGCCGCCGCCGCCGCTTCTTCCATTCAACTTACATAATTAATATTGAGCAGCAGTAGTGTGTGTTTCAGTAAAGAGATGAAGAAAGAGAGTTTGTGAGCTAACATCGTCCGCCACAAAAGAACAAATCTAATTTGCCTGTTGGTGGCGTCGGCGTCGGCGTCGGCGGCGGCGTTGGTGCAAATGAAATGACTGAATTTGGTCATGCTGCTGCAGAGATTGGCTGTCGGTTTTCCTCCTGCCCGTGCCCGTGTTTGCCCATATTAGCTGCCATGTCTGAACCTATCTGCATCTTCTCTCATTTTCTTCCTCTTCCTCTAATAGCCAACACGATGCATCTCTTCCTCTCTGCTCATGGTTGTAATTTATGAATACTGTCATAATTATTTATGGCAATATTACTTATTACCACAGGAGTGAGAGTGAGATGGAAAAGAGAATGGAAGCAAAAGTGTGTATGTTCTAGGCGCTATCCTCTGCGGCTGGCGACTAATTTGAATTTATCTCTCCTCTTATCGCTCTTGACTGCCGCTGTTGTAGCAGTTGATGTCCGTTGGTTGGATTTGCGGCTGCTGCTTTCTGCTCTTTGCAGCTTTTTACTGCTCAAAGTCGGTCTCCTCTCTCTCTCATTCTCATTGCCTTTCGTATTTTTTTATTGTCTGTTCTGTTATGTTATCGATTAGCACGAGTCTCCCCTTTCTTTTTTCGAATGCACATGTAACATGCAGTCGCATCACTTGCAGCAGCAGTGCAATGAATTCTTTGTGCTGCTTCTTTGTCTCTCTTGCTTTTTTCAGTGTTTTTGGCCATTGTGTCGATTGAGCCTATTAGTGGCAGTGGTTGTGTGTTACTGCCATCAACTGCAGTGTGGCCAGCATTCAGCATGTCTCCCAATCTCTCTCGTTGGGTGCATTTTTTTCCGATTTTTCGTGATTTAATTTTCCGGCAGCAGAGGGCCCCTCGGTCGTCGTTGAAATATTTTTTTGGAATTTCGCGTTTAGATTCTGGTTGAAAAATACAAGATTTTTCTTGTTGATTATGAAATGAAAATAAAAATTGAAATGGGAGTGTAAATGAGAGTGAAAACTTTTGTATAATAAAAATTTAAAAAATAGAAGTGGCAATGGAAAGTCTGATTTACAATTTGGCAAGCATTTTTAAGCGCCGACCACAGAGGCCGCCTATGTCATTACAATTTTTCCCAATTCAATCAAATCAAAATGGACTTTAATTTAATTTTTCTGTTTGCACTCAATCTTAATTTGATCTCGCGCTTTGTTTTAGCTCAGCCTTTTCCATTTCTTATTATATCACTACTACTCTGATTGCTCATTTGATTCTATGCAAAAAGGAAGAGAGGCAATATTACAAATGGGACATGGTCATTTCCATCTCACTTCCTCATCCTCTTTCTCCCATGCAAAAAGGGTGACAAAACATTGAGCATCAGCAGTGTCACATATTTTTGCACGTCCGGAAACAACCAAACAGGGCCCGGGAAAGGCACACACATCATCATCATTTATATCTTTGCAATAGTCCGAAACGGGAAACGGCTGTCGGGACCAATTGTCGCCGTTTTAATTGCCCCAGCACAATGTATGCACACACACATTTCAATGTGTGTGTTGACGGGATATTTTGCTGGGGTAGTGTCATCTAGAGACTTTGGCTGTGTGCTGTCTGTCTTTTCCGTCTACAGCTTTGTCGTCGTCTTCTACGTTTTCTTCTTCTTCTTCTCCTTCACTCTGCTCAATCGCTTTGTCGGCTTGTTCATAATTAATGTGCGCATTAATCTTGACTGCTGCTTCTTTTGCTGCTACAGAATCGATCAGTGTTATTATTACTTTTAGTAGGACAGCACTGTCACTGTCACCATTTTCCCGTCTTCCCCTTCAAATGACCAACAAAATGAGGCATTTGAAGGAAGGCAGTGCCTCACCCATTAGCCTGACGACGATGATGATGATTTCTGCTGGTGGTGCTGGTGGTGCCAATTACCAATACATATTTCCCCCCATTTTTTCCTTTTAGCCCTGTTTTTGCTTTTTAAATATTTGCAATTAGACTGTCAATTGGCAAGGAAGGGGGCGATTGATGGGCGGCCATTAGGCAGAAAAAAGGGAAAAAAGAGGGAGTTTTAGCTCCAGTTCTAGCATTGGCGCTGCCGTTATTATTAATTGGACGCAATGCAATGCAAATGCCCCACCATTGCACAGTGCACTGCTGCCATAAATCAAATATTCCGCTTTACTGGGGAAAAAGAAAGCGTATTCGCTAATATTATTTACATGCTCGATAGCGGGGGAAGGAAATAGGGTTGTTGGTGGATTGGAGAAGAATTCCCCTTTTTTCGTTGGATTCAGGAAGAAAGAGGCAAACAGCTTGAAAAGTCTGAGCTACGGCGACGTCGACCGACCGGCCGTTAATCTTCCATTAGAAGCTCATTTGCTGTCTGCCCATTAGTGATAAATGAGTTGACAGTTTTTTCCTCCTTTTCAGACTTTACTAGACTAGGCTAAACTAGAGCTGCAGTTGCTGAGCTGAGCTGTCGTCGAGTTTGGGTTTAGGTTTAGGATTGGGGAGAACTGTCGGCGCTTGATTCACTCAACCAGGATTCAGTGCAAGTGCAAGTGCAGGAGTGTGTTAAGCAGGCACACACCGGTTATGCAAATTTTTCCAGTACAGCACAAAGCTAAACATTAACCAGTGACACCAGTGACTACTACTACAAACTTTTGCCAAAAGTTGACTCTGAAGTCAATAAAAGTGTGATTTGTCGTAAAAAAGTTGTCGCAGAGTAGCTGGCGGAGTAAGTGAGCTGTGAACACTGCCAATGCTTCAGTGGACAGTATGTGCACCACACATATGGCACCAAAGTTACCTTTAAAACACAGCACTAACGACACAACACGCCAGGATCGATCCAGGATCACCAGGGAGTGCACAGGAAAAAAATGTGAAAAGGGATCTTAGTGCATTGGTGTCTGCTTTATGAGTCACCGCCGAGTCTCCTTAGAGAGGAAATGACTGCTCAGTTTTGAGCATTAATTTGGTGGTGGTGACAGTACTCCAGAGACTGCAAAGCTGCAGCAGCAGCAGCCAACTCTCTGATCCCTTTCCCTTCTCTTTGCTGTATTTAGTAAATTAATTAGCGAGTTTGTAATTTAATTTAATTCCTCTCCACTTCTCTCTTCTCTCTGCTTTCCTCATCAAGTGATGTCGTTGAGCTGCTGCTGCTGCACAGTCTAAAAGAGGTAGTCATCAGGCAAAAGCAATCTCTACCCGATGACATCTGCCCGATTGATGATCGCCCACTTGCTGACTGCTGTTTTCAGTGTTTCCATGTTTTTTCCTAATTAACTCTGAACTTCTTCTTCATCTTTTTTGCCGTGTTTGAGTTCGTTGTCGTCGATCGGCAAAACACAGCACAAGCACACAGGCACAGAAGTCAAATTAATTAATACGAATTAAACGATTAATCGGCGATAGCAGCGTTAGCGGCGGTGGAGGGGATGATTAAACATTAAGTAAGAGGAGGAGGAGAAGAGAAAAAGAAGGGGATGGTGCAGGTAAGGATCTTCTCTGCCCTTGGCTCTAATTAATTGTCCCATTGGAGGAGAGCAATGTTTGCTGATAAGAGCAGCATCCTCTCCCTCCCTTCCTTCTGACGGATGCGCTCAAAAAGGAAAGAATAAATGCAGTATAAATAAAAAAGCTGAGCTCAGTATCTAAAGCAGTTGCAGCAGCAGAAGTGAGTGAGGTTATTTAATTAAGCTAATTAGTAATCAGACAGACTGAAAGAGGGAGAGAGAGAGAGATCGGGCAGTAATGTTCAGAACTGAATGCTTCTCTTTTGCCTTTCCTTTCTTGCTTGCTTGCACTTCTATTATCGGCATTCATCTCCATCTCTGCTTTTTCTCTTCTTGTGCAGTGCAGTAGAAGATAAGACGACAGAGAATAAAAAGGAAAAGACAGAGACACTGCCGACACTGCTTTGACTGACTTGGCAGCTTGTTTTCTTTCTTTTTTCTTCCAGTCAGTCTCAGACTCGTTCAACGACTGCTCAGGTGCTGCTGCTTCAGTGACAGTGGACGAAAGAAAGAAGTGGTAGTAAAAGTGGTCGCAATTGATTTCACCCGCCAAAGAATCTCAGTTTTGTCCACTGCTGCTGTCAACTTCTGCTCTGTCGCTTCTGCAAGTCCTAATGTCCGCTAATTAAGCGAACACTCTACTGCTGTTTTTGGAAGCGCCGATTGCCAAGTTTAGATAGCAGCTAAACAGATTGGAGAATGCACAAAAACTGTGTACTGTGACAATAGATGGAGCCGAGTATAATGAAAGCAAAAAGAAGAGGAGAGAATGATCCAGGAACGATCCAGGACACACAGTGTGTGCTGTGCTATGTTGTTGTTACTTTTACTTTGGACACAATGTGTGTGTGTGTGTGCATAGTGTGCACAAAGTGTGTGAGCGGTAATTACCGATCTGCAAACTCGGCCAAAAATAGCCTATCTGTGTGTTTGTGTTATGCAAACACACACAGCGACCCGATCAACAATTAGGGGCAGCAGCAGCAGCAGCCTTCGAACCTCGGTTGTTCTTTGCTTTTTTTGCTTACACCTGCAAAACCTGCCATTGCTGGTGGTGATGGTGATGGTGCTCCATTAGAGGGTCCCCTCATTTTGGAATCGAAAAAAGACAAGAGAAAGCTGTTTTAGAAATAACAGCAGCAGCAGCAGCGATGACTCGGTAGCTGACTCGGCGTAATTCCTCCCGTTCCGTCTTGTCTCTTTTGCTGCTGCTGCTGCTTCGACCAGGGTGCACGGTTAATTAAATAATGAATAGGGGACCGTGGAAAGGGGAAAAGGAGGAAGACCAAATAGTGAAACACTCTTTTCTGCTGCTGCTGATGCTGTCCTTGCTTTTAATTCTGACGACACATCTGATTGCAACCGATTGGAGCAGCAGCAGCAGCATTTGATGCTCAGCTGGCGGCGGCAGCGGCAGAGGCCTGTCTTGCCTGGTGACATATCGGCGACTGTCGAAATGAGAAAGAAGAGAAAATAGCGAAAAGTGCACCTCTTTGGAGTGCTGGCTGGTAATGCAATCAAAATGTCCTGCTCCTGTTCCTTCTTCTTCTTCTTCTTTTCATTTCTCTCCCTTATCACCATCACCGTCGTCGTCGTCGTCAGCATGAGCTTTGACATGAGCTAGCACACCAGCAGCCCCCAATCACATTTCTTTTCGGTACTCTCTGTGTCTGTGACTTTTTCTTTTTCAGTGATGGTGCCTTGAATTTAATTAAATTTAAATTATAATCCTTTAATGAATTGGGGAAAAGTAGGAGAAGATGAAAGAGTGCTGATGGAGGTAACTATTTAATATGTGAAATGGTGGTGGTCGTGGTGGTGGTGGTCTTGGTGGTGATGGTGATGGTAAAGTGCACTTTTCATTTGGCCCGATTTTTTGTCTTTCATTGCCTGGTAGTACTTTTATTTGGTTTGCTGCTGCCGCGGCACTCTCACTGACTTTTGTTTCTTGCTTCTCCTGCCTGGTTTGGCCAACACTGTACAGCAGTTCTTCTTCTTCTCTTGTGTTCTTTCGTTAGGTGTACGGTGATGACGGCCATTGACTGCTGCAAGCCAACAGTGTGTCTATTTACTCAGGGAGAAGGAGAGAGGGCAAAGAGTGTACAAACACAGACATTGGCATCGGCATTCAGCAGTATTGCTGCTGCTGCTCACGAGTATTGATGACTCGATTGATTGCAATCGTTTGCCACTCTCACCGAGTGTGTCTTGCCCTGTCTTGTCTTCCTAGTTTGATCGTTTGTTCGCATTCGCATTTGTTTTGTTTGCACTTGCACCACCACCACCACCACCAAAACGATCACGAATCAGCAGAGGGGCCCAATCAAGCGAAAGCTCACTCTGTGTGTGTCTATGTGTGCTCATTGTGCCTTCACCTTCACTGGCTTTGAATCACAGTGACTGAACTGAGCTGAACTGAGCTGAACTGTCCTCAAACGACGTCCTCGTCGTCGTCGTTCCTTCAAAATGACACCAACTAGGGCGACACTGCTAACGAGACCAGTCTGCCGCTTTTTCTTCTGTTGCTGACGTTTACCACCACCACCAGAAAATTCTGCTGGTGCACTACCCAAAGCTTCTGTAGGCGTCTCTGGAAAAGCAAAAGAAGCAGCAGTCGATCCATCATCAAAATTTGCTCTGTGCCTGCTCAGCTCAAATTGTCTCCACTCGTGCGCCCAATTTGTGAGCGCGCGCGTGAAAACCGTTTTTGCTGTGTCTAAACGAGGCCAGCAAAAATTTCTGGACGTGAACGTTTGGTGGTCGAGCTGTTGGTGGTGGTGGTGGTGGTGGTGGTGATAGTTCCCTGGTGAGGGATCGATGGGCTGAGCAGAAAGTAGAAAGCAGAGGAAAAAGCAGAAAGAAGTGTCCAATTGGCCTGCTGACTGGATTTGATGAGGACAAATCTCTCTCTCTCTCTCTCTCTCTCTCTCTCTCTCTCTCTCTCTCTCTCTC
>JAALOO010000858.1_pt1 | contig 24752 bp, 21 predicted proteins | sample 7257641 | NCBI WGS metagenome assembly JAALOO01 (sample SAMN14085613, study PRJNA598686) | mite metagenome | biome: ENVO:01001000; feature: ENVO:01001002; material: ENVO:01001226; isolation source: single female mite from University of Michigan culture on fish food culture... ...
TCTCTCTCTCTCTCTCTCTCTCTCTCTCTCTCTCTCTCTCTCTCTCTCTCTGTCAAAGAAGAAAATCGAATTAAATCGAACTGGATCGACAATCAACGACATGAAAGATTGTGCACAGTACCGTGAAGCAGGCGGCCTTTGCCATGTTCAGTATTCACCTATCAAATTGACCAAAAAGTGAAGAATGAAATAAAAAAGATTGAGATGGTCAGCTGAAAAAAGAAAGAAGAAAAGAATTGTAAAAAGCAGCAGCAAAAAGAGAAAAAGAAAGAGCCCCAGCCTGTGTGTCGATTTGAAACGAGTCAATTTAATTGCAAATTGCCTTGACAGAATCACTCGAAAGTGATTGATACAGTGTGGGTGATGGGCGCCCTCACGCCTTGGGCAGCCTTCACTGGCACTGCCACCCTCCTGCAAGACTGAATGCAATTTGGTGTGAAGTGGACAGCAGCACTGCACTGTCCAGTGGTGCTCCTTTGCCGTGATGCTCAATTCTTGCTCACTGCTCACTTATTCTCACTCTTTGCTATTGCCAGTGATTCACTTGACCACCATAGGAATAGCTCCTTTTGACAGATGCCCATGCTTACGACAACCACGACGACGAAAAACAACTTGGCAAATGCGTCTGCTTCTTCTGCTGATCAATGCCTGTTTTTGCTGCTGCTGCCTAGTCGGATGCCTTAATTGAATGCTAATTCAAGCAAACGAATCACAAACTTAATTAAATGATTCACAAAAGGCAGAGACAAGTGGCAGCAGTGGACAGTCTGAAATAGTTTACCAGAACGGTAGACGGTTCAGCCGTACAGCACAATGGATCGCCTGGCGATTGCATCTTTCCTGTCTATTCTCATTTTCTCTCTTTTTGCTTTTATTCCTCTACTCTACCTTCTATCTGCATTGGCTACCCAGTCGAAGCTTCTCTCCTTCCTATTCTGGGTACTCTTGAATCACTAGCTCACTTGGTTCTCCTTTTCGTTTTCTTTTTCTTTTTCTTCCTCCTCTTTGCTTTCCTCTACTTATTGAGTGTGCCTTCCCATGGTGCGTCCGGCAAACTTTCCTCTTGCTGAACCTATTGTTAACGCCCGCTACTCTAATTGATTTGCTCGCTAATTTATATTCACAAGTAAAAAGTTTGGTGCTTCGATTGGGCATATTGCACTTTTGCTTGATGCCGTTTGCTTTCCTTCTCCCTTTCTCTCTTGTGCATTTTTCTTTAAGGCCTCACCACCTCCTGGTTCAAGCAATTTTCGGTGTCCGCTGTGCAACCAGAGGCGCCAATCGTAAAGTAAAGATTAAATTTCGTCCATTTCAGCTTTGCACTCTGATGCTGATGCCCCTTCTTTCTCACTTTCGTTCTCTCTCATTTCATTTGAATGGCCATTTCGGCCTTGCATAAGGAGCGAGCACCAACACAGACAGACAAACAGAGACGAGGGCACAGTACTTTGAATCACTTTCACCGCTGTGTGCTGGCGCCAACACCAACGCCGAATCGGCTACGATTCCTCCGAAGCACCCATACCATTACGTGCCATTGCAGTGGCGCAGCTTGGATCATTTGTGTGTATTTACCTAAATTTACATGTTCTCGAGCTGCAGCCAAAAGTTTGCCAAATGATCAGGCGTCGTGAGTTAATTTTATTTTTACTTTCAACCTACTGAAAGTTTTTTTCAGGTCGCGCAACAATTTGCATTGCACATAATACCGAGCACACTGAAACTGCAGCTGTGTAGCTGTGCACACAGTTCGGCACTGTGCTACTGCTTCGCCTACTGCTGCTTAGGTGGGCACTATTTGCAACGCCGGGCGGAATGCGGTGAACATCAACGATAGATAGCATAATCAAATTCCCTCGAACGACTATTGATGGCCGCAAACCCGGCAAGTGTGTGTGTGTTTGTGGTTTGCAGCCATACTTTGACTCGCCTAAAGAGTGCACTGATGCCCATTAATGGCGGCAGTGCTGATGGTGGTGGTGGTGCTGCTGCTGATGTTGATGTTATTTCCTTTACTGCCGCCGTTTGATGAGGCCGAGACTGTGATGGCAGTGGCAGGTCCTAGGCACGAAAGGGCTACATGATGTGCCTCGTGCCTTCCCATCGACCACTGGTGCTGTTTGATGTGTCGTTGATGTGTGCAGATCGATGCAGATCGGCGGCCCAAGTATTGCCCTCATTGTGCCCGAGCTGCATTCAACAACAAGCCTTCTACTACTGCTGCTGCTGTTGCTACTAGCACTGATTAGCACAGGCCCGGTCTGTAGCTGACAAGTGCTACGCTTGTCATTTCTGGTGCCCAGTGTGCTTTGTGTTTGTGCTTTTAGCTCAGCAACAAAAAAACTGCTTCTGCGGCAATGTTGTTGACGCTCTCGGTTCGCTCTGGTACGCTGGTGGCATGGTGCCTCGCTGCTGATGGCAATGTCAAGCAGCCCAATTTTCATCTCGCCCTTTGTGGTGCCACTTTTGTTGCCATCCCTTTTTCCTGCTGCTGCTTTTCATTCTGTTGCATTCCTCGTTGGCACTGAAGCTGAGCACCGAAGCGAATGCGTCATCGTCCGTTGGTGCCGCCACTGGAGGACACTTTGGGCTAAGGCGCAGATCTGGTAGAGCAAAAGTGGGGAACAGAAAGAGAGAGAGAGAGAGAGAGAGAGAGAAAGAGAGAGAGAGAGAGAGAGAGAGAGAAAGGGAGCAAAAAGCAGCTAAATAAATGCATTAATGGGCGACGTTTGCTGGTGACTGGGCTCTCTTGAAAAATTGATGACGATAGGTTTGTCACCAAGCTGGCTCGTATTTATTGTCTTTGCCTCAAATTCGGCTAGTTTCGATTGCAACAAGAGTAAAAGTGTATATGAAAGTGCTGGGAAGAGAGAGAAGGGGAAAGCAAGTGCCAAGTGCTACAATTCATTATTTATTTAGTTTAGTATTTCACTCTACCACTTTGCCGCTCTCATCTGGACTTGTTAAATTAAAAATAAGTTTCCAGGCGCTTTTCTTTGTTGTTGCAATTTTGCAATGGTGCAAAAAGTCATGTTTTGCCACATCAACAATCATCCGTGTCTGTATTTTCTCATTATCGTCATCATGTAAACACCTCAACGTCTCAACGTCCATATAGGTGCCAGCCATGCTGGCGCAATTGGCTAATCCGCCAGAGGAGTGAGTCTGCCAGCGCAGTAGTGTCTTCAGTGTCTTCTCTAATTGCCAACAGGCTTCTCTTCAAGTTTGGCTGTTGTTTCTTCAAAAGCACTTCACAGTTGCATGTCCTGTTCAGCGGCACTTCCCCACTGCATCGCACCATCAAATGCTGCCTCTCATGCCTACTTTCTTTTTCTTGCGCGGCACAGTGACCAGCCTGTGTGACAAATGGTCGTCTTGCTAAAGAGCAGACTGCTGAGTCAACTGAACTGAAAGAGAGGGGAGGCAATAGAAGCAGCCCCAGCACTCTATCACACTGCAGTGGTCAGTGCTAATTATGGACACTGATGCTTTTTTCATTTGGCCTGCTTTAGCCACACACGCACATTTTGTCTTTAAGTTTTTTCCTTTCTAGTTATTTTCTCAAAAATGATTGTTGCTTGTAGGCAGCAGCAAGCAGGGCGACCAGTGTCTGCAGCTGCAGTCATCGGCGAGTGCAAATTCACATATATAACTGAGTGGCCATTAAGGGCGTCATCGTGATCATTTGCCGGCGTCATCGGCACATTGTTAGCTCTGTATACCACCGCTGGAACATGGTACTGCACGAATTGCAAGCCATGATTAGAGAGGCCACGATTATGCCTGTCTTGCCTTGTACAACTGCTGCTGCTGCTGTTGCTGCAATCATAATTAATAAGAGGAGAGAAAGCAGAGCTGAAAGACAAGTGTACAGAAAGCAAGCAACAATGCACGGGCGACAGCGATCAGTGCGACGACGACGACCAGTTTGTATTTCTAGCGTATGTGTGTGTGTGTCTGTGTGCCGTCGAATGGCACCGAGTGGACTTTGCCCGGCCACCACTGTAATGAATCCAGCAATGTGGTGAGCAAATGGGCAGATTAGGCCGATGATAGTTCACTCTGATTAGAACAAATTTTGGTCTCTGCTTTCCTGCTGTCTCCCTCCCTTCCTCCCTTTCACTGTTACATTCTCTCATGCCAGTAATGATAATTATGATTGTGGCAATCAAAGGGAGCACACAGACACACAGTTGGTGTATGGTCTTTAGTGTGAGCGCGCGAGGACCGCGGACAAGAACCACTAACTGAGGAGCAGAAGGAGGCAAAAGTAGAAGAAGAAGAAGACACTAACAGTATGTGTATGTACATCTGCTGTTGCAGCATTGTTCAGCAGCAGTGCCCACTGTGTGCTTGCAGAAGCGGCCATTGTCAGATCAGAGTAAGGCAAGTGAGTTCCTGCAGTGGGTAGCAAGCCCAAGTTCCTCTGACTAGCTGCCCGCTGACGAGGTGCTCACTTCAGCACCAGCAGCGACGACCATCACTGGTGCTGATTGTGATGGCAGTGTGGCCCCACAGTTGGCACTCAAATACGATTAGTTGTAGTGCCTAGTTGTGAGCCCACACCGTGCCACCGCTGCACTTGGCGCCCCTCCACTGAGCAGTCACAATCTCCAGTGATGTCCTCTTTCTGTCCGTTTGTGTCCTGTTTTGTCTGCCTGCCTTCCCGTTTGTCTGTCTGTGCCTTCCGTTGCCATATTTCCGGTTCCGATTCTGTTGCACCCGAACTGCTTGTTTGCCTGACTCTGTTGCCTACTTTCTAGCTGGAATTTTGAATATTCTTCTCATTAACAGCAGCCTAATTGGCAGCCGAATACTGGGGCACTGCTGGGGCTGTTGCTGTTGCTGCTGCTGTGTGGCAATTTGGCAGTGCAGTCACGATTGGCCAGCGGCTTCGATGTCTGTTTGTGTGTGTGGAACTAACTGTGATGAGCACACAGTGTCTGTCTGTCTGTGTGTGTTCATGTTGTTCCAAGAGAGTACCAAAAAGTAGTCAGCAGTGGCAGCAGTTGCTGTTTTTCTCTCTTTCTCTTCGCCGTAGTTCAGCTCAGCTCAGTCACCGCCGACGGCGCCTAGGTGTCGCGCCCGGCAAATGAGCCACTACTCTCTGGTAGAGCTTTCCACTTCCACTGAACCACTGCATCGTCGAGGAGCAACAAATTAGGCGCTCGCAAAGTGCAACTTACTTCGGCGGGGGCTTTTCTTCTCCTCTTATTTGTTTCGACAGTAGTTGTAATAATAAGTTGTAATGAAACAGTCAGTCCGGTAATGGGGTACTGGGGCTGAATTTAGCAGCAGCACCACTAAATGATTGAATGAATGAGAAAGCAGTTGGACTCGGCGGGACAGTCGGTGAGTGAGTGTGTGTGTGCTGTGTGTGCTGTGTGTGCAGCATTAGGAAGGTCAACAGTTGGGACAACAGCAGTTACTTTCTCTGCGCTAACATCGGCGATGCCGGTGTGTTATGGACGCGTGCAGCAGTCGCCGACCCAGTCAGCGGTACTTTGGTCGGGCAAGCGTAAGCTCGGGAGAGTGGCAAGCAAGCGGTGAACGCGAGGCAGCAGAAGCAGCAGCAGTTGCTGCCGCCGCCTGGAGCAGGCATGCATCAATCATCGAGTCTCTAGGTAATTGGCCATTCACCGAGCAAGTAGTACGTGCTCGTCGTTCTGCCACTGTCCGTGGTGCAGTTCCAGTCGCTCTGGCGGCGCAGTCAGTGGTGCAGCTCTTCTTCATCACCGTCCTCCTCCTCCTTCTCTTCTCTCCATCTGCTTCACGTTTGGAACACACTGTTGTTGCTTTGTCTGGTTGGCATTGCCAGTCGCCCCTAGATTGCCTCTTCAGCGGTACTTCGTCAGAATCGGGCAAACAGGCTGCTAGGCTGCTCAATGGCTGCCAGTTCAGCATCGGCAGCGTTGGCAATCATCTTGTCGCCGTGTTTGACACTGCACCCAAACACATACACACAAACACACAAACTCAGAAACTCCGAACTGAAAAATACCGACGACGGCAAGTGAGAACCAAAATGCTGCTCTCAGCAATTTGCTGTCTGCTGCAATGCTCCTTAATGGGCACTGTTTGCAATCGTCCAAAGTGGTAGTAGTGCTGTGTGGTGCCAGCACGAGAAGACAGCCGAATCGATTCGAATTCGATTCGCCTCTAATCATATTGATTTATCTTTGCTCACAACACTGCAGCATCGCACTCCTTCTTTTACTTCTTCAACTTTTTCTACTTTTTCCTTTGCCGTTGTCCATTGTCGAGGAAAAAAGCAAGCAAACCCGAAAGAGAGAGAGAGATAGTGAGAGAAAGAAAAAGAGGCTGTACACCAGAGGAAATGGCCAAGTTGAGACACACATACATTTATCTAGCCATTTGATATTTGCCAAAATTATTCAAGCGTTTAATACACCATTTTTAAAGCGACCACTCAAACAGGCAGCCAGAGAAAGAGGCAGCAAAAGAGACTTCCAGACACAGCATGCTACTGGCGAATTAATATGTGAAGTGTGCGGGTGAACACACTGCCGGGTCCACTTGCTGCAGCGGTGGTTCCTGCCGCCGTCGTCGCCGAAACCACTACTTCCACTACTTCTACTGCTGCTGTTGCTGGTGCTCTTTCCTCTGCTCCTTCGGCGGCTCCTGTGTGCTCAACTGGCACCCAAAAGTTTCATTCATTGGCACTGCTGTGTGCTGTTGCGACAGGCACATTGCTCGGAAAGAGGGGCAAAAGAAGCTGCGAGGGGGCTGACGTACACGCCCAGCTTGCTCTGCACTGGGATTTCTCATTTGGCGCTCCTATCACGCAATTCCTAATATCTTCTCTTCTCCGGTATTACGGTCAACTTTGCAAAGTAGCCGTCTGTGTGTGTGAGAGAGTGTTTGTGTGCGCGCTGGAGCTGTTGGTCGTCGGTCCAACACCGTGCCACACTGCTGACTGGCGTACTGGACTCGTCTATCTGAATGGGTATGTGTGTGTGTGTGTGCAGAGGCAATAAGTGCCTGACTGCATGACTGCAGTTCGCCTCCAATGATGATGCTCCCTCTGGCTCTCCTCTGGTGATGCAAAGACTTGCCTGGGTGCTATCGAATGACTTGTGTGCCTTGACTTGTGCCGCGTGCGAATGAATAATTGATCGGTCAGAGAGGGTGAGGGGACAGCTCAGGTTGTCGTTGTCCCAGCACCAGCCTCATCACCTCGTCATCATCTCTGTTGCACTTTTTGGAGCGACTAGAGCTGCACTGTCCTGAGGTTGCCCAAATTAGCGCTAGCACGCACTCTCCTAATCAGCGCTGATGCGCGTCAGAGTTTTACGTTTGTTGCTCTCTCCAGTGTGCTGCCATCAGCGGATGCCATCTCATTGCTCATCTGCGTGTCAGTATTGGTGGCGCTCAGACAGGCACACTGATCATGTTCGTCTGCTGAGGATGACGCTTCGATTGTATGGTTTCTCTGTATTTTCACTACTTTCAGAGCCATTTCAAAGCCCCCGTCAGTGAGCCCTCTCACACACATTCAAATGCAACACTGAGGTGCCGGTGGTGGCTGCACTTTTACTAATGCACAAAATGGCAGCGGGAATTGAGCGCTTTCTCGAGCTGTATTGCATTTGGTCAGTGAAGCAAATGGTGTGTGTGTGTCTGCGTAGGTAGTGTAATGGAACAGTGACAGCAGGGCCACTGGATGATGGTGATCGGGGTGGCAGAAGTGGAGGGGGCAAGCGAAAAGACTAGAGAGATGTGTACTGTTGCGACACGCGCATTGATTGCAATGGAAGGCAAAGAGTACTTTAGTGGTGCTGAACTTTAGTTTTTGAAAACTTCCATTTAGTTGTTACGTTTATTCTAAATTGTAACTCAATATTTTAAAAATGTATTTTTTGACCAGTTTTCAGTTTAGTAATAAAACAAACCTGATTCAACAACTCCCATTACATAGCCTCATTTGAATTAAAACCCTAACACTAAAAATGAATTATTTTTAATTATAAAATATTGCGACAGCAGATTTTTTTTCTGTTGCTGAGTGAGACTCACAGAAGCATTAGCTTCACAAAGTAGAGTACTCGGGCAAATCAGAGAGAGGCCACCAACGGCAGTAGTGGTGGTGATGAGTATGATGGGCACTAAACAGTGAGCGCAAGCCAGTTGCTGCTGATGCGAATCAATAAGGGCAACAATAGACAGTGCCCGAAACCGAGTTCTATCAGCGGGCACACATGGGCACCAACTTGTCCGCTGCACACACTTCTGCATTGCTTGCTGGTTCCATAATTCGGCAGCAAGCTCACTCTTCCATAATCCACCCTCCCTCCCTCCTCTTCCATGCACACACACAATGCCACTTTGAGCGCCATGATTCACTAGCCAACTGTGCGGTGGCGCGACAGAGGCACAAACTGGTATATTATATTACTATTATTACCAAGTCTGGTTCTGCCCGAAGGAAAAGGAAGTAGATGCAACAGCAATGCTGACAGGGCATTCAACGAACACACTGTCGAAGAAAGAAAGGCACAGCGAAGGAGGAGCAGTTCAGTGAAGCTGCTGGGCTGCTGTCAGGAGAGTGGCGGCGGTGGTGAGCTTAACCGTTTGGAACTTTCAGAGCAAACTGTGCAACAGCAGAGCACGGACAGATGGACGGGGGTGCCAGAGGCAAGCAGAGGGGAGCAGCTGCGAGGAGAAGCTGCGACGTTCGGCGCTCGGGACGCGTTCGGTCCAGGAACGGACGATGGTATATAGCAGGACTGTGTTTGAGCGACGGCAGTGGAAGTGCGTGCTTCTGATGCGCACAGCAAATCAATATCGATTGATTGTGTTCCCGCAGCACAGGCAGCTCTCGCTGCCTGGCTTGGCTCAACCCGTGTCTCACTGGACGGTTCCTCGGTGCCTGTTGGTGGCTGCTGGGTTCGCCGTCTGTGCTGTACTGGTGGTGGTGGTCGTGGTGGTGGCCGTCGTGGTGGTGGTTGTAGTGCTGGTGGTTGCAGAGTGGTCGTCCTCCGGCGGTGCTCCTGCTGCCGCCTGCCTGCCTTCTTCTCTCTCATTCTCTGCCTTCCGCTCTTGCTCTCTCCTGCCTTGGCACCAGCTCTGGGTAGGCCGATTCTGGTGAGCCTGAAAGCGATCCATTGCACATTCCGCACATCTCCATTCTTTCGTAGCACAGTTCTCTCACTTGGGGCTCTCTCTTTCTCTTTTTCTCTTTTTCGATTTTCTCTTTCTCTCTTTCTCTCTCTCTCTTTCATTCTGTCTCTCCGGACGCTGTTTCTCGCTCGCTCAACCGGGTGCTCACTTGTGGAAGTGCACGCACCCGAGGCCACCATTTGGTCGGCAACCTCTAAAGGTTCCAGTGGCTCAACACGCTTGACGACCAGCGCGCGCTCACTCTGCTGTCGACACTCGATGCTCTCTGCCACCACGACCACCACAGCCGCTGCAACCACCGCCGCCGCCGCTCTCCTGTGCGACTTGCCCATTTCATTTTGGATCACTGCGACGTCAGCAGTACCAACAGTTCACAACCACCACCACCACCACCCATACCACACTGTTGTCAGCAGCATTCAGCTGGTCGCCATTTGAGGCCATTTAAACTTGCTCTCTAACGGTTTTTCCAACGGGCACTGACATTGCGGACTACTGTTGAATCAGCGTCGCACGATCTTTCTCTCTCCTTTCCTTTTACCTTTTCACCGTTCCATCGATCACCCTCGCCAGCACAGACATTTAATAGATTCTAGTCAGAAGAATATTCTAGTCAACAGTCAACAGTCAGTCTCTTAAATCGAGTACTCTGGTCCAATGTGATCTTTGTGTCAAATTCGCCCTCTCATCCACCTCAACACAGTCGCCTTTGTGTGATGCTCTTCCACTAGTCTTCCGTCATTCTTGTTGATCGTTGAAGCAACACTCCGGCACGCCCAACGTCTCAAGTCCTCATACCTCAACTGAGTCACCTCATTCCACTACTGCTCAATAATATCACTACTAGTCACTACTTACCACAACAGTCATTCCAATTTGTGCAAATTCTAGAAAATATACTATTTAACATTTGGCAACTTCTAGTCAAGAATTCGTGGGCACTTCAACAAAAACTTTCGAAACTTTCAGCTTCACTGTTGGGTAAGTCTACCGAGAAAGGCTTCAGCAAACTTAAGCCGGTGATATCGATTTGTCCCTTCAGCTCCCTTCTGTGCGCTGGCAGAAAAGGGCAGCAGGCTGGCAGAGCAGCAACCAGAAACCACCTTAGGATTGTGTACGTTTGTGTGAGTGTGTGTGTACAGTAGCCGCGCCTGTGTTGCTCACCAGTGTCGAAAGTGCCATGGCGCAATTCTGCGTAGGTAGAGTGCAGCAGGGGTCTCTCTGTGTGTTCTAGCCATGGTAGTGTATAAGAGTTCCTTTCCTCTGTCGTTTCTTTCTCTCTCATTTTGTTCTATCTGTCCAATCGACAACAGTTGCAGCAATTGCAGCTAAGTAAACAAGCAAGGAGCGGCCGAAGAGTACCTCTCCCTTCATCCTCAGTGCACCAACCACCAGTGTGCACCAGGGATTCAACAGCAGTACTGAAGAAGAACGGCCCTGTTGGTTGTCGAGTTGGCAACCGGTGAATCTTTCCTTCTTTTCTCTTCTTCTTCTTCGTTTTCCTTTTCTTCTTTGTCAGTGGCAGTACTGCAGTTTAGGTAATGAGCTTCCTCTCTGCCTAGCCCAGAGCAGCAATGTGTCGCAGTGAACATGGCGAATGCGAAGCAAGTAGTCTACAGTGTACTGGTGCGACAAACACCAGTGGCAATTAGCTTTCAGTCTGCAGGCAGGCAAAGAGTTTTTTGCTTGCAATTCGCCTGTTAGTTATAGAGCACACACGCTCCCTGCTACTAGTTTGGCCTTTTACTTTGCTTCAAATGCAGAGAACGTCGTCGACGTCGTCATTCGGGGAAGGCACCATGGCAACCAACGGGGCCTGCTATTTTCGTCCCTCTGCAAACAACGAAAGAGAGAGAGAGAGAGAGAGAGAGAGAGAGAGAATTTGGAGAGGACGCACCTTGTGCGCACATCAACAAGTTTTTGTCGCAGCAGTTCGGTGGTGCTGGCTGCTCCCTGCCGTCCGTCCAAATGACCAGGTGCAAGGCGCTGGCTGCACTGTTCACTGTACAGCACTTGATTGTGATAGACTGTTGTTGTTGTTGTTGAGCATTTTCAGGCGCCAGAGAAAACTTTGTTAGTTGGGAATAAACTGCAAAAGTTTTTGGTGGTGTTTTTGTTGTTACTGCTTTGTTGCTGGAACAGGACTGCAGGCAAGCCTGAAGTAGCAATCAGTGAGGCAAAGAGTGCAATGTACTGAACAGCAAACACATCAGCTGAAGTAGCAACAACAGCAACACTAGGCATTCACTGGACAGACGTCAAAGGGAGTACGACATCAAGAGTTAGCAAGAGAGAACAGTAAAATTAGCAATCTTACATTTAATTGGCAGTGTGTTGATGCATTGCGTGTGGAATGTGTGCCTTCTGCCCAGTGACTGAGTGGAAATGAATCGATGCAAATCAATTAAGTTGCCTGCAGAAAAGAGCCAGTGGGAGATGGGCTGGAACGAGTGGCGCGCGGCAGTGGCCGGCCAGTGATCGTCGAGAGGCTCCGCAGTGGGACAACTGGGAGAGAGAGAGAGAGAGAGCACTGCAACAGTGCACTACTGAAACAGCAGCACAAGCACAGTCGATCGAAGTGCCTCGATCGAAGCAGTGTGCAGTACTGCTGCTGCTGGTCCAGTCCAGGGGCAAGCTGTTTATTGTGAGGAAGGGCAGCATCAGTAGCATCAGTAGCCATCCCGCTGGCATGTGGCCCATTACCACTGCTGGGTCTCAGGCAGCTGAAATGGGCTCACGCCGAAAGGCCGATTAATGGCGTAATTGAGGTGTCTGTGTCTCAGTGCGGCGCGCATCCTCTCTTTCTCTCTTCGGCCTTCAAATGGCCTCCATTTCGCGATTCATCGATTGCATTGATCCAATGCACGATCTTCTTCTTTATCACTAGCCTCTCATTTCAGAGCTGGCTTCTCGCCAGCGCGAGCAGTGGTTAATTTGGCTTTGTTTTATTTATTCGCTCCTTCCACATTTTGTGCGGCTGCAGATCATGAGCTGCTCGTGAGCTGGTCCCCACACACTCTGTCCGTACCCTTAGCTTTCCCCGACGGTCACTCAATCTCGATTTCGTTTTCCTCTCTCGCTAATCTGTGCACTTAACTGCTGTTGGCTGTTGCAATCTGCATTGCACAGACTGACTGCAGGAAAGCGCCGCTCCAAAGCACGGGTATCTAATTGACAGCAGCAGTAGCCTTCTCAACTCGCCGTCATCATCGGTGCTGTTGACGACTTCAGCCCGTTGCAGTGCTACTGAATGCGATGCTGTAAATCGTTCTGTTCTTTGGAAAGCAATCGCCAGGCAAGCTCTGCAATCAGTAGCGGCTTTCGCCAGCCAAAGTGTTTCTCCTTTGCTGAGCGATTCTCAATCGATTTTCTCCACGAAACTAGCCAGCCAGAGCTTTGTGCTCCTGGTTCTGCCAGTGCTGCTGTAGCTGTTGCTGCTGTTGCTGCTAATGCGACTTCTCAGCCTCTAACTGAACTGCTCCACAACACTTTGTGCACACTTCACTCTTTCTTGGCAGTTGTCTGGAGCACCAGTAGCGGCGGCAACATCATCGACGGGCACTTTGAGGCGTCAGCAGGACGACCACTCACTGCTCGGCTCTATATGCGCCACCAGCGGAAGTAACAATAGTTGCTTCGCTGGCTCGCCACTCGCTACTCGTTCACTTGATTTGCAGCCAACTTCTAATGTCATCTCGCGCGCTATTCTTTAAACTCAAATTCAGCAGGGAATTCCAAATTGTGTCAGGGTGAGAGAAAGGCGAAGAGAGTGAAATTTTCGCGCACAAGCGCAAGCACCAGTAGACATTTGTCCAACCGTAGTCATTAGGACTTTAAGTCTGGCAAAGTGAGAAAAGGAGAGAGAGAGAAAGAGAGAGGGAGCAAAAGAGAATATATCCCCGGCGACGGCACACTACACAACACTAGTAGATACTAGGGCTGAGATGAGGGCGAGTGAAAGAGCGACCAGAACAACGACGACGAGATTCGACGGAGCCATCGTCTGCGCTGTCATTATCGTTAGACACTTCCAAATTATTATGGGCAAAAGGAAAGAGAGAAAAGCAAAGCAGGCCGATGGCTCCCTGGACTGCTTATCTAAATGTCTATGTGTGTGTGTGCTTGTCAGTGGCAAAAAAGCTGCCAAAGAGCAGCCGTTCTCAGTGCTGGTGGTTGCCGACGATGGCAACGATGCGGCCTCAACGACAACGACGACAGAGGCGCTGCGACGGAGGCGATTAGCTTTCTCCTCAGTCTCCTCAAGTCTTTGGTCTACTTTCTATTCAGCAACAGCATCAGTTGTCGCCCAATTGTCGCTACCCTCATTCGCCTTCCAAATCAACGGCCGAAAAAGCCTTTGCTGTCTGTTTAATTCCTCTAATTTCCAATTCACACAATTCAATTTCGATCCTCTAACCGAAACGAAGCCCCGATCAGACTGAAGTGATGTTTGATGGGGAGGTCGGAACGGTCGGCCATCGATTTGGGAGCTCGTCACTCGTCCACGACCTAAGGCGCCCTGAGGAACGCACAAGTGTCTGCTCATCGGGGCCAACAGAAGCAGTGGCGTCGAAAGCGGCCGCGACGGCAGCAACGGAAACATCGCCGTCGAACAAAGCCAAAAGCAACTTGCTGTCGTGCTCTCTTTTGCTCTGTTCTCTTTTAGAAGCGACAAGCAGTGTCTTCTTGACAGTAGTAGCTCCAAGTCTCGACAGACCAAACTGACTTTTCCTTTCTCTTTGACGGCAAGTCGGCTATTGGACAAGTGTGTACGACTGTGTTACTGTGAAATAGTACTGCATTGGCAGCAGCGGCAGCGGCAGCAGCAGAGGCTTACAATTTCGTGACTGTCCTTGTTGACTCAATTAGAGAGAGGCTAGCTTGCAGGTCGAATGGAGGCGAATCAGAAGCTCGGCGAACAACTTGAGCCTGCCAGTGATACACGATGACACACGGCCAGAGAAGAGTAGTCGAAGGAAAGTAGAGCCACGCACACAGAGACAGTCAATCAGTGGAAGGCGAGCTATGAAGCTATCTGGCTGATGGCACTGGCAATTAAAGCTGCTCCTGCCTGTCTTCTTTTGCAGGAAAGAGCAACGGCAAAGGAGAACGCAATTCTCCTGAAGTCAGAACACGTCTCAGCGCTCTGATCGAACTCAGTGCGATCCATTCGGTGGAATAGGAGAGCAGCAGCGGACAGAGAGGACAGCGAGTGCCACTTGACGCACACCGTTCCACACCCACTGCAGGCTTTAGCTTCAGTCATGCTGCTGCTGCTGACCGCACTGACTCACTGCTGCCTAATTCTCTGCCAGTCTTCCTCTCTTTCCTTCATTCCACCACTGATGATGCTGTAATCCAAATCGATAATGCCCAGTTGCTTCCAGTGAATTAAAGCGTTTTGCAGCTAATTGTGCAGTGAAACCTAATATAAAGCAAACAGTCGTCGTTTGCGAGTTGATGCTGTTTGCACTGCCAGTTGAAAACAGCAATGAAGGCGGACGATGGAAAAGAGGAGAAGAAGAAGATGACGATGACGATGACGATGAGCAAAACGAACCGTCGTAGGGAGACCCAAGCCAGTCAAGAGGACATGAAGTGAATATATTATCGAGTGCAAATAAAGCCAAACTGATGGTGGTGCTGCGCGTTCCTTTTTTCTTAAGTGTGCTCTGTCGTAGCCGCCGCTTTTGAGGAAACACTATCCACGACTCCGTGGACTCCTCAATCCCCTTTGCCACTGTTTACACAGACTCTAATTCGGCTCAAACATTTACTCCAGCATATTTTTCATTTCAATATCACGAGTGAATATCTTATATTGTTTGATAAAAATTGCAAAAAAATTTATTTTTTTGCACTGAGTTTGATATCTTACTAAATTATATTTCGATTGACCAAAATGCAACAAAAACATTTATTCAACAAGTTTAGAGCTTTACTGTAACTTGGGTTTTGTCTCAACTTTGGTTATTGTGACTCATTTTTAAGAAATTTGAAATTAAACTTTAAGCAATAAAAAAAATTAAAAACTGCTGAACTTTTAGTTTGCTTTTTTATTTTTTTAAAATAGTTTTACAGTGGTTTGACTCCGTTAATTAACAACATTGTCATCTTTTTTTCATTTAAAACCAGTTATCATCTTAAAACGATCAGCAGTCATTTCGGGTCTAGTCAAGCGGCCAAATCCATACTCATACTCCAACTACCGAAAACAGCAACAACTTTCCACTTTTTAACACTTGCTAACAAAAGCACTTGAAAGCAAAAGCAAGCGTCACAATGCCTCGCTCCTTTTTAGTGAAAAAGGCCAAATATGCAAACGACTACGGCAGCAGCAGTGGCAGTAAGCAGCACACTTTCTACCGGCAGCCAAGTCCAACTGAAGGGGAGACAGCGCCCAGCGCCGTTCATCACTACTCCACCTCCATTACCACCAATCGTTTCTCCTATGGTAAGTGCCTCCTTCTTTTTCTTCTTCATCTCATTTACAGTGATTTCATATTTACGCAAGCAAACGATTCTCAGAACGTTTGCCTTTGTTGCTACTGCGATGGTTGACGCATCATCACATAAACCATCACTAGCAGCAGTAGTAGTTGCATCGGGCCTCCCTTCACCTTAATTACTCGATTGAGTTGGTGGAAAAAGAGGAGAGAGAAAGAGGTGGATGAATGCAGCTTTTGAGATGCTTCAGTGCAGTGCCGCGTCAGCACTGATTTATGTGCGCAGCTTCGGCTAATATAGTGGGCATTAATCACCGATCACAGGCAATGGCGCCATTAATATTTGATTAGTGACACCAATCGTCCCAGTGAGGCACACACACACACATGGATACCCAGACACCAGCAGATTAGCCCAGAAGGCAACAGTACCGCAGTAGCAGTAGCCTGCAGTATGGAAGCAACATCGAAAAGGAACATCAACTCATAGGTCGACACTGGTACTGAGTGCACTGAAGCCACTGGTAGAGCAGTAGAGCAGTAGTCGTAGACTCGACTGAATACTGCCTGTCGAATAAATCAATGGCTAAAAGGACACTGACAGGGCAGTGATGCTCCAGCACTGACAACTAATTTATTCCCTTTGTTGCTCCAAATTGACTAAACGAGCCTATTATCGTTTTAATTTTATCTCTTGTTTTATTTTTTCCTTTTTCACTGTCTCTCTCTCTTATTCCGTCTTTGTTTGGCCACCGCCACCATCACCACCAGCACCACTACCGCCACCATCACTACGGTCCTTCGTTCGAATGGCGCTAAATTAGCGTCATCATTTATCTTAACTAAAACCAAATGGTACAGTGGAACAAATTGCAATCGCGCTTTTTCTCTCACTCATTCACTCTCAGTGGCTGACTGGCCAAAGAAAGCAAAAGCTTGTCTGATTTGGCGCTGCTCTTCGGTGCGGCTGCAACCATTTATCTGGCAGCAAGTTGCTTTTATCTCGCCTCATTGTTGCCGTCTGGACAGTTCTGTGTCTTGCACTGTGTGCCTAGCTGTCTGCTGTACTTCCACAGGCAGCACCACTAGTAATCGTAGTGGTAGTCACAGTGGCTGACAGTGGTCCTTTTCCTCTGTCCTCCCCAGTGCACCCCTCCCCCTGTTCACTTCTCACAGTTGAATGCAATGCCTGGAGACAGCTCGAGCATGGCCCACTCGGCCGTTCGATTGCCAGCAAACAGTAATTAGCACAGCTCACTTCGTCCGCAAAGAGAGGCAAAAAAGGGCCTTTTCCCTCTTCTTTCTCCTCCTCTTCTTTCTCCTCTTCTGTCTCTTTTTCTTCTTCTTGGCAAGAAACGTCAGTCCGGTGACACAAGTGCACCACTTGGCCATGTCATGAATCAACAAGACAATCGCATTTCCCTGCTGCACTTTAAACGCTGCTGAGGACATTGCTACGTTGCGACAGCCCCAGCACCAGCACCATCATCAGCATCAGTAACAGCAAGACACTACTCAGAGAGCTAGAATGGCGTAACTGAATGCCTTGCTCGCTGCCAGAAGGGCCAACAGACAAAGAGAGCGAGAAAAACACTACAATCACTCGAGAAGAATGAATGGCGCTGCAAAAAGCAGTGACTCGAGTGCTCCGAAGATGCTACTGCAGTGAAACTTTACTTCGCTTGATGATGTTGTTGCTGTCGCACCTGTGTCACACAGTAACTTTCACTCAGCTCTGCTGGCAAAAAACAATGAGCTCAATGACTTTCCTTAGCACTCTAACTGCCTGACAATCGGAGTTTGAGTCTGTGTCCTGTTGACAGCTTGTTCACCGTTTTTTATAGCCATTCATTAGCGCCAGATTAGCCACCGTTAGCAGTGAGGTGCCCAGAGCGGCAGAACCTCTCTTTCAATAGCTGCCTAAATCGATGATCTTTTGCCCTGAACAGAGTGAAGCAGTCACTCTAATGGCTGTCTGATCATACAGCTTCGGTACATTAGTCTGTGTGCGCCCAGTGACTGCTAGCAGAGTGAAAGCGCCATATAACTTGTCGAGTTGATGTTCTGCTTCGCATTTTATTTGTAGATAAAATTTTGACTTTACACCAACTTGCACATAAAGAAGGAGAAAGAGAAGGAGAGACGTAATAAAAAGGGGCGCCAAAGAGGAGGATAGTGTAAATAGGAACTTTTTTCTAATTTTGCCTACACTAAAGCTAAATGGATGTGCATGTCTGTGAGCGGGCAAGCAGTGTAGACAAGAAGAATCGGAGAGAGTAGTGAGAAGAGAGGAGAGAGGGAAGTAGAGAATGGCAAAGAATGGTTGGTACATGAAAGGAAGAATGTTGAAGTGAGTACATGCAGAACAGGCTGTCTGTGTGTGCTGGCAAACGACGACGACGACCACCACCAGCAGCTATGTGAACAGCTAGGCCAAGCTAATGCCCAAACAAAACAAAAGTATTACTTTAATATTAAGGAGCAGCGCCTGCAAGAGCAACCAGTAATGACAAAGGTACAAATTAAAGGGACAGCTTTGCTCGGCGCAGTCAAGTGAATGAGAGGCCATCCCCAAACCGCCATCAGCAGCAGCAGCACCGCCAAGAGCAGGCTGCACACATGTTCAGCAAAGCTTCTTAAAACCTCTTAACCTTGCCTCGAATCGTGTTACATCAATCTATATTACCAGCGATTATTGTTGCCGGCTCCAATACCAGCACCACAGCCAGCAATACCGGCACACATACTCACTGAATTGCTCTGTGTGTTGGGTAGCAAGCACACTGTGGAGTGCTTCAATCAGCACACTGTGCACTCTTTGCTGTACAGCTTTAACTAACTGGCAGTGTAATTAGAGTGAGGCATCTCACCCACTCTCTTTCTTCAGGAGTCAAGTATTAGCTTTTGCCACTAAAAGCCTTTCACTTGTTTCCATCTTTTTTCATCAGCGTCGACATTATCATGTGCCTCTTTGGCTTGGCATGCTTGTCTAAGATCACTTTCTCGCAGAAAGGGCTCTTTTAGTTTAGAAAGCATAATTATGGAAAACAATTTGCAAAACCACAAGGGCGACCGCAAGTTTGCAACTGACTTTAATTAAGCTGAGGCCAGCAAAAGCATCCCTTGGGCTTATTTGATGCTGCTGATGCTGCTGTTGCACTTCAAATTGGCATTTATTCGCCACTGAGCAGAGGAAAAGGATGAAGAGGAGGAGGAGGAGGAGGAAAAAGTGAGAAAATGGCCAATCTGCTGGACGGCAATTCTCAATTCACCGCCAATTGCTCAGTGCACCGAGGTCGACGGCGCGTTTGGCTCTCGTCATTAAAAGTTTCATGAATTTAAACTTTGATTTGCAGCCGTTCAAGTGACCACTGAGGCGAATGCATCGTGCCAAGTGCGTTGACAAGCACCTCTACTTCCACATTGTACACTTCCTCTTTCCTCTAGCCCAGGCCTGTCAAGTGTCACATGTGACGGTGCTGGCCGATGCAACTTTGCTGCAGCTGCTTTGGTGGTCTCTTCCTAACGTGATTAGCTAATTAGCGTGTCACCCAACAAGCGGCCAATTGCTGAATTGTAAAATTCAGCTTTTCATCGCGCTACAGTTATGTTAATTTAATTTTCTTTTTCCCTTTCTTGTTGCTATTACTACTATACACTACCGACTTCTGTAGCTCTCAGTACCACTGTGGCGATTAATCGGTGGCACATCAGCGCAGCCAGTGGCTCTTCAGTGCTACTGCAAATACACTAAAAGCAGACACATAGCAGAGAGTAAGAAGGGGTAATTAATTGGACTCGTCAATTTCTAGACGGCAGCTCTTTTGAAACTTGCCTTGCTGGCAAATTGCATCGCACTTTTGAGTGAGCCCCTTTGAGGCAGACTTTTGAGAAGCACAGCCAATTGCTTCGACAGCTTCAGCCTTCTGTCGTCGATGCTGCTTTTTTTCCCTCTTCTCTTATCCAAACTCTTCGGTTGTGGTGCCCAAATATGCAGAGAATGTATCAATCTTATTTCCATATATTGACAACAAATAATTCATTTAATATCTAAGTAGCTCAAAGGTCTAACATGGCAGTGCGACACTCTCTTTTTCTCCCTTTTTTTCCGCCGATGACTGTAGCATGTCAAGCTACAGTCGAGCTACAGAGCAGCAGCCAGTGGCTGTTTGACTAAAGTTGTTGTAGAAAGCAGTCATCGGAGTTTCTTCAGGCGAAGCAGCACTTTCGACCGACCCTTTTCCTGGACGGCTTCGTCTGCGCGGCTGCCACCAGACTCACTTGGAGCATTCAATAATAACGTTAATCTATCATCAAAGTTTCAAAATTGCCAAACTCTAATTTAATATGTGCATGTGTAAGCCGATTTTATTGCTCACAGGCGGCCAACACACACACTGCTTATACAGCTCAACAGTGGCTGTTTCAACGGCACCACCAACAGAGTCATTCTCCTCAGTCATCCAACAGGGGTAGCATTGACAATTTCAATTTGCCTGCTTGCGGCGTACTCCTTCTCCTTTCTTCCTTTCTTCCTTTCTCCCCAATGGCCAGGCACCAAGTGACGTCGTGCCGCTGCTACGAACGACGACGACGACGATGACGACCGTTCGCTCAAGTTCGCTCAGCCGACGCACTTCTTTGTCGCCGAGCTTCAATTTGTCGCGCCGAAGATGACTAGTACCTGTCATCTCAATGCTAGCAATTTGCAAATTAATAATGACTGCTTTTCTTTGTCCAATTTTAATCACCCCCATTTTGCATCCGCACGGCACAGCACTAGGCGCTGCAACGGCAAACGAATCGATCAACTTCTTCAATAGCTCCTATCACTTGCGCACACTTTGTTCACTCACTTTTTCCGTTCTCTACGGTTGAGGCTGCCGCTGCTGCTTTGAGCATATTAAAAATGGCAAGAAAGCAAAAAACTGCATCTTTTCCAGTCGTTACTGGAATTTGCGCCTCCGCGAGACCTTTGTCCACATGTAGCGCTTTCACTAGTGTCGGCAGCAGTTAGTCTCGCCAGTGATGCAGTGCTTTAAATTTAATTTTCAACACGCAAGTTAGTATGTGTGTGCGGCCGTCTGGGCCATGTGTTTTTGTCCTTTGCTTGGCAATGAACAGTGATGCAGAAATTATTTCCAATTGGCATCACTGGGGTGTTCAGGGCTGCTTCCAGCAGCAACAGCAGTGGCGAGGCAGCATTGAGCAGCAGGCAGTTTCCGTTGGCAGGGCACAGCTGCACCAAACGACAGAATGCTGCACTGCACTGCAATTCACTGCTGAAATGCGGGCCGCTGAAGCCATTCTGCCATTCGCTGTGACACCCAGAGAAGGCAGACTGGCGACAAGCAACAAATAATAATATAAAGAGACGAATTGCCTACAGTGGCAGAAGAAAGACTCACAACAGACGAGAGATGGCTGAAGAGAGGCTGATGGTAAATTGTGCACAGAAAGAGAGAAAGGAAAAGGAAAAGAGACACTTGTGCCATAAATTGATTGAACTAATAAGTAAAGAAGTAAACTCCTGATTGCCCTGATCATCATCCTAAGAGACGTAATTTATTATTTATTTATTAATGTTTATGCACTTGCCGGCAGTGGGACATCCTAATTGTGTGTGTGTGTGTCTGTTTGTGTACTCAAGATCTACCCGCCGTTTTGTGCAGTCGCCTTGCAGCCATTCTTGAATGGATGCGCGTGTCATTACTTTTGCTGCTGCTGATGTTGCGTTCTTTTACTTTTTGCTGTTTCAGTTGCCTTCACTGGTGGCAACGAAATGGCTCACACACCAGTGCCGTTGATGTGACACAGCCAGGCGGTACACAACACACTGCACAAATGCCTATTGCCCAAATGATGTTTGCACTGAGCTTTCCTACTCTTTCCTTTCCCTTACTCTCTTCATTGCAGCTGTAGGCTTCTGTCCGCTTGGCAAGTGTTGGTGAATTTAAAGCAGCAGCAGCGGCAGCGGCAGCAGCCAATTCTGAATGCAACTGGAGAGCTTTGATGGTGGTTGGCTTTGGTGGTTGTGTTGCTGAAGCTGCTGGTGGTACTAGTGTGGTGGTGGTGGTCGGCTTCAGACGTTGGCGAATGGCCGCCAATGGTTGCTGCTGTTGTTGCCTTTGCTTCAGCCAATCTCCATTACGGTGGCACACCGGAATAGTGAACGTCATTAACAAAGGCTGACAGGGCGACAATCGCATGAGCACGTCACCCGGCGAGCCTCTCGTCATCTGCCGCAATCACGGTAACGACTTGTACTCTCTTTCTCCTTCTCCTTCTTCTTTTTCCCTTTCCATCCCGAACCAGCACTATTTTACCCTGTTCATTGGGACACTGCAGTGGCACTCATTGCACCCACTGCTAGCTCATTGCCGCTGTACCGATTGATTGAATCGCTTTGTGACGGTGTGGCTGTCTGTTTGATTATTACGGCAATCATCGCAGCAGCACTCATTCACAAAACTACTCTTTTTCTCCTGAAAGAGGAAAAAGGGAGCGAGAAAGCCATCAGCAGGCAACTTTAAAATGAAAAGTTTTTACCCGCCTGCTGAAAGTGCCCGGACAGACTGATTCAGACACACATACACTTACAGAGGCAGTACGGAGCCAGAACAGCTTTCCTTCTTTTCTCCTCTTTTGACTCTTTTCGGACGATTCATCCGGCGGTGGTTGCTGCGCCTAAAGTGCCGCCGCCGCCGCTGCTTCTGCTGTTGCAGCACACACACTGCCACCGACACCGAGCGGAGCCTCTATTTACTTGATTGCTCGCATTCAATTTGTTGCTACTTTCCAATCGAATTCCACTTTGCCGATTCACTTGATGGCGCGTGCAGTGCGATATTGTGCGCCAAGAGATAGTGGCATCAGTAGTAGTAGAAGAAGCTGAGTTTGAGGCGGAGAAGATGCTGATGACTTGATGCTGATGATGGTGGCAGTGGCAGTTTCATCTGCTGCTTCTGCTACTAGTGCCTTGATGCACTAGCCCAAACTGCCCCTAATGATCGGCCTTTCTTGTCACAGGCAATCATCGTAATTATTCGAAATGGATTCAGTCACCATCAATGTTCTGCTGCTGTTTTTTCTCCCTGTTTGTTTTGCATCGTGCCTGCTGTTGCTGCTCTGATTCGGCGGTGCAAACGTGTCGCGCGCTCTGCGTGGCTGCCTGCCTCGTTGAGCATTTGAATCGAGTTTAGCGAGTGAGCGCCATTAGTGAGTGCAAGGCTGAAAGCCGTCGAGCCATTTGAGCTTTTTGAGCTCCCTCTTTCTCTCTATCTCTCTCTCTCTCTCTCTCTCTTTTACTTTTCTTCCAGCACGATGCTGCTGTGGAGCATTAAGTCAGTGCGGCGAAACCTCTTAATCTATCGTTTGCATGAATATTCGACTGGGGCGATTCGCTGACTGCCAGACTTGGGCATCAATTGGGCACACTGTGTGTGGCTGCCACTCGGTGTCTAGGGTGTGCAGTGCAGTTCAGTACAATACAGTTTAGTTTGGTGCAGTTTTCCAGTGCCATGTTCGATCATTTCACTTTCACTATAATTACCATTTCTGTGCACTCTCTCTTCTGACCGGCATTCTCTTCTTCTGTCTCTGCTGACTCTCAGTTGCACCCTCAGTTCATCGTGCACTGCATTCAACTGTAAATCCAAGCATTAGAACGGGGCAATCTTGATAAATAGATCACGGGCAAAGTGCGATGCCTAAAATGGAAGTCGAGTCAACCTAGCAGAATGGCTCAATTCCATATAATTTAGTAGTTTCATTTCTCATCTCTCAGGCATAACCACTACTTGGAAGCCACTACTTTGCTTTCTAGTGCCCTCTATGCCTTCCATGCCACACACGCTTCCTCACTCACACTTACCCACTCGTTCATGATTTTATCCAGGAGATTTTAAATCAAACAAAAAATGTAAACTTTTGCAAGCAATAATGGCAAATAACTTTGGGCAGTGAGAGTGGTGAGAAAGTTTGAGAATGAAATAGAGAGAAAGAGAATAAAAGTAAAAAATAAAGGAAGGAAAAAGAATGAAAGAGAGAAAGAGAGTTCACTACCGAACAGCATCGTGAGCTTCGGTGAGCATTGGGAAAGAAGAGAGCGAGGGCAGCTGCAAGCAACAGCGGGAGAAACTGGTGGGCTTAATCATTCATTCGCAGCCGATAACGTCAGTTGGCGTGTCTTCTCTACCCTCACTTGGCAGGAAAACTTGCTGCCTCACTCACTCTCACTGTCTGTCTCTCTGTCTCTCTGTCCTCAGCCTGTGTTTAGCACAGCCAAGCTCTGCCTGCACCGGGCACGGGCCAAGTGCAATGAGCAACAACACAAGTGTGAGGATATGCAGTGCAGTGAAGCCATCGGCCAGTGGTGCCACTGGAGCATCGATTAGGCCAGGGGCCAGGCCGACCAGCGTCGACCAAGTGCGCACCAGTCGATATTAGCTAATCAACCAACCATCGCGGCTTTTCACTACAAGAAAGAGCGAGAGACTGACACTGAGCCCAGCAAAGCCTCCTACGGTCTCCTTAGACAGTGCGGCCATTGTCTGCAGGAGACGGGGCCGCCGGCAAGCAGGCGAATCACTGGACCAGGCGAAAAGGCAAGACGGCACTCTTTCTCAGTAGCAGACAGGAAAGAGTACTAAGGCTAGGGTAGTCAAGCAGACTGTGGCAAAAAATGGCAGACGAGGAAAGTGAGAGAGTATCATGCAGTGGCATGCAGTGGCAACACCAGCAACACAGGCAAAAAATGACTCTTGCAAAATCTATTAATGTTTGATGATTTATACGAAACTGAGAGCGCGCGAAGAACAAGAAGAAAGAGGAAAAGAGTAGTCGTTTGCTTTTTGGCTCGACCCTCTCTTTCTCTGTTTCTCTTTCCTCTGGCAGTTCTTTGGCCAAGTCCAACTTGCCGTGATTAGATTAATCATTTGCTTGTGCGCCTCCCCAATGAAGACGATACTGGCAAACACTAACACTGGTGTCTTCGCGCGGCAGTGTCTCTGCTAAGCCGACCAACTGAGAGTGCAAAAAGCAGTCAGTGGCTCTGCCAGGGACTAGGCATTATCGCACTGGAGAGACACTTTTGGTGCGGGCACACACTTTTTCCTCTCTCTCTCTCTCTCTCTCTCTCTCTCTCTCTCTCTCTCTCTCTCT
>JAALOO010000859.1_pt1 | contig 24751 bp, 23 predicted proteins | sample 7257641 | NCBI WGS metagenome assembly JAALOO01 (sample SAMN14085613, study PRJNA598686) | mite metagenome | biome: ENVO:01001000; feature: ENVO:01001002; material: ENVO:01001226; isolation source: single female mite from University of Michigan culture on fish food culture... ...
GGGAGATACACCCAGATGGAAATCGGAAGCAAAATATACCTTGTCTCTCATATGTTTGAATAGGTTCAAAGCTAGAAAAATATTGACGTATATACAAGGTTATTACGCGTCCCTTAGCAATACTATAATTAATAGATGGAAGTAATCCTTGACTTTGTGTGCCTTTACATTAATTTGCGGTTTAGGCTGCATTTTGTATCTTGTGCCCTGTCTAAATTGTTGAATATGAATAAAATTTTGGGAATCATTCTACTGGCGGTTGGTATTACTGCATGTCAGCAAGAAAAAGTAATAGAATCGAATCAAAAAATGGTAGTAAAATCGTATCCTACATCCGAAAAGGTTGATCAGAAGGATGTTTATTTTGGAACTCAAGTGCTAGATCCTTATCGTTGGCTAGAAGATGACTTATCAGACAAGACTAAAAAATGGGTCGCAGCAGAAAACGAGGTGACCAATGATTACTTAGCACAAATCCCGTCTCGAGAACCGATTCGTAAACGACTAGAGGATCTCTGGAATTATGAAAAAGAAGGGGCACCTTTTAAGGAAGGCGATTATATCTATTATTCGAAAAATGATGGACTGCAGAACCAATTTGTAATTTATCGTCGAAAAGGCGAAGATGGTAAAGAAGAGGTGTTCCTTGATCCGAATAAATTTTCTGATGATGGTACTACTTCTTTAGCAGGAATATCATTCAGCAAAGATGGATCCTTAGTTGCCTACCAAATTTCTGAAGGAGGATCGGATTGGCGTAAAGTGATTGTCTTAAATGCAGCAGCCAAAACAGTGGTGGGGGATACCCTTATCGACGTTAAATTTTCTGGACTCGCTTGGAAAGGAAATGAAGGATTTTATTACAGTAGTTATGATAAACCGGCAGAAGGCTCTGCATTATCGGCAATGACTGATCAACATAAACTCTATTTTCATAAATTGAGTGAGGCACAGTCTTCGGACACGCTTGTTTTTGGCGGGGAAAAACTACCTCGTCGTTATATTGGAGCAGGTTTAACGGATGATGAACGTTTTCTTATTATCTCTGCGGCAAATGCGACTTCCGGCAATGAGCTTTACATTAAAGACTTATCAGACCCTAATGCGAAATTTGTAACAGTGGTTGATAACATGGAAAAAAATCATAGTATTATCGATGCACAAGGGGATAAACTTTTTATTTACACTGAACTTAATGCTCCTAACGGAAAATTAGTTACTGTCGATTATAAAAATCCGCAACCAGCTAATTGGACAGATTTGATAGCAGAAACAGAACAAGTCCTTTCTCCGTCTACCGGGGGGGGGAAGATTTTTGCGAATTACCTAAAAGATGCGACATCTCTTGTAAAACAGTACGATAGAGACGGGAAATTAGAACGCGAGGTTGAACTTCCGGGAGTCGGTTCGGTATCCGGATTTGGAGCCAAAGAAGAGGAAGCAAGCCTTTATTATTCTTTTACAAACTACGTCAACCCAGGAACTATTTACAAATATGATATCGCTTCAGGAACTTCTGAAGTGTATAAGAAACCGTCTATCAATTTTGATCCGAGTAAGTACGAATCAAAACAAGTGTTCTATACTTCTAAAGACGGGACAAAAGTTCCGATGATTATCACCTACAAAAAGGGTATAACATTAGATGGTACGAATCCAACGATGCTATATGGTTATGGAGGTTTTAACATTAGTTTGACACCTTCATTCTCCATTAGTAATGTTATTTTATTGGAACAAGGAGGGGTTTATGCTGTGGCTAATCTTCGTGGAGGAGGTGAATATGGAGAAAGCTGGCATGTTGCGGGAACCAAGTTGCAGAAGCAAAATGTGTTCGATGATTTTATCGCGGCCGCAGAATACCTAATTGCACAAAAATATACCTCCTCCGAAAAATTGGCGATTGCAGGTGGTTCAAACGGAGGGTTATTAGTAGGTGCGGCGATGACGCAGCGTCCGGAACTTTTTAAAGTGGCTTTTCCAGCAGTTGGCGTGCTTGATATGCTACGTTATCATAAATTTACAGCCGGCGCAGGCTGGGCATTTGATTATGGGACAGCCGATGATAACAAGGAAATGTTTGAATATTTATATCATTATTCTCCTTATCATGCTTTGAAAAAAGATACAGCGTATCCCGCTACGATGATAACGACAGCTGATCATGATGATCGAGTTGTACCAGCACATTCCTTTAAGTTTGCTGCGCGTTTGCAGGAATATCACAAAGGGGACAATCCTGTCTTAATACGTATTGATACGAAAGCCGGTCATGGTGCCGGTAAATCTACCGAAATGGTGATTTCCGAACAAACAGATAAATGGGCTTTTATGTTTCAAAATATGGGCTTAGGCTATAAAGAAGTTAAATAGTTCTATGGCCTAGCATTTAGTGGCCTCCTAGCTTTTTTTAAGGCCTCACTAATTCCAGCCGTCGTAATATTTGCGATGGCTGGATTTTTTTTTAGGAAAAGAAATAATTCTTAATCTTCCTGTTTTCTTTTAGATACCCGATTTCTTTTTCTGTAATCGGGGAATCGTTTTATAATCCGAATATTATTCGGCGAACTAGAGGCTATGCTTGTTTATTTTTCATGTGATATGATTTTTACACGAATAAGTTGCTGAGATTCGGTATAAAATTTTAAATTCGTAAAATTTTCTAACACAATGAACTGGAATAAATCAATAATTCTGGCAGCTGCGTTGCTTACAGTGGCTCTTCAGACAAACGCGCAAGATAATCTTATCAATTCGCTAAAGTGTAATGTAACTGATAACAGTAAAGATGGCTTTAAATTCACTGAAGTTATTAATCTCGGAAATACCTCTATAAAAGATCAAGGTTCTTCTGGTACCTGTTGGTCCTACTCAGGAAACTCTTTTTTGGAATCAGAAATGATTCGTATGGGAAAAGAACCTGTGGAAATATCCCAAATTTTTACGGCTAGGAACACGTATATTGAAAAAGCAAAGAATTTTGTTAGGCTGCATGGTAAACAGGCGCAAGGTGATGGTGGGCAATTACATGATGTATTGACAATCTTCCGTAAATATGGCGCAGTTCCCCGCGAAGTTTATACAGGTCTCCCTGATGGGCAAACACGTAATAATTTTTCAGAAATGAGTCCAATGCTCCAAGGAATAACAGAGAGTGTTGCTGCTAGTAAAAAACCGTCGAGCAACTGGTTAGATGCATTTACGGCGACAATGGATTCTTATTTAGGCCAAGTACCAGCGTCCTTCCAATACAAAGGGAAAACATATACTCCGCGTAGTTTTGCAGATGACGTGATCGGAATTAACCCTGATGATTATGTAGGAATTTCATCTTTCGCTGAGCATGCTTATTATCAACCATTTGTTTTATTAATTCCTGATAACTGGTCGTTTGAACGTTTTTACAATGTACAAATTAATGAGGTGACGGATATTATTGACAATGCACTTCAAAATGGTTATACCGTGGCATGGGCAACCGACGTTTCGGAAAAAACATTTAGCTGGAAGAACGGCGTCGCTTTTGTTCCCGAGAAACCTGTCGAGGAAATGAATTCTGAGGAAATTAATAATTTGTTTAATGGTCCCAAAGCGGAACCGACTATTACAGCGGAACAACGTCAGGAATCATTTGATAATTACACAACAACTGATGACCATGGAATGCATATTGTTGGAACGGTAAAAGACCAAAACGGAAAGGAATATTATATTGTTAAAAATTCTTGGGGTGAATCCAATGACTATAAAGGTTATATGTACGCAACAAAAGAATTTGTCCGGTATAAAACTATATCGATTTTGTTACACAAGAAAGCATTAACAAAAAGTATGCAATCCAAATTAGGGCTGTAAAACCTTATTAGAATGCGAAACATCTAAATCCCGAGAAATCTTCTTGGGATTTTTTATGCTTTTTTTTGTAGCTTAATACATATTCAATAGAGCTCCAATTAAAATCATGCATTATGAAAAAAATCTTATTTCTACTATTTATTGTACCGTTTATCGGTTTTTCTCAGGATAAGGGGGTTACTTTCGAACATGGATTGAATTGGCAAGAAGTCAAATCAAAAGCTAAAAGTGAAGATAAATTTATTTTTGTCGACTGTTTTACTACTTGGTGCCAGCCATGTAAATATATGACCTCGGAGATATTCCCTCAAGCTGCCGTTGGAGAATTTTTTAATGCCAATTTTGTGAATTTGAAAGTTCAAATGGATCAAACCGATGAAGATTCAGCCGAAACCAAATCGTGGTATCAAGAGGCCGCGCGTTTTGCGTCTGATTACGAAGTTGTTGCATACCCTACTTTTCTTATTTTTAATCCCCAAGGTGAATTAGTTCACCGAATTGTTGGTGGTGGGGAAGCCGAGGATTTCATAGCGCAGGCTAAGAAAGGTTTAAATCCCAAAACACAATATGTTACCGTCGTAAATAAGTATCACAGCAATCCGAACGACACTGCTGTAGTAAAGGATGTTCTAAATGCTGCGTTGAATGCATATGATCGATCCCTTGTTAGTGAGACAGCTAATAGATACGTTGAACTGATCGGTGAAGAGGGGATATTAACTTCCGAAAATATCCAGATTCTTCTTCATGGTGCGACGAGCAGCAATACCTTATCTTTCGACGTTATTAAAAACAATCGTAATAAAGTGGATTCTTTGCTGGTGAAAAAAGACCGAAATGCTAATGACATACTTGCGTCTGTACTTGTATCGGAGTTAGTCAACCCTCGAGTCCGAAATGGGGATGAGAACATTGATTTTAATGCACTAGAAGGTGAAATTGAAAAAGAGCACCCCTACGTCGAGATGTCTTCCATGATGGCGCGGGCAAAACTTCCGTATTATTTTAGAAAAAAGAACTGGCCGGCATACAAGGATGCGGTTGAAGAATTTATGAATTCTCGCCAGGGGAATCTTTCTTCAGGAGAATTAAACTCCTATGCTTGGACTATTTTTGAAAATTGTGATGACCTACCTTGTTTACAAGCAGCACTCGCTTGGAGTAAAAAATCGCTTGCCCAAATGGAAGATCCTATGTACGTTGATACGTATGCAAATCTTCTATATAAGTCTGGTGATAAGGATAATGCTATAATCTGGCAACAAAAAGCTGTAGACAATTCAACAGGACATGATCAAGAAACATTCGCAGCAACCCTCCAAAAAATGCAAAAAGGGGAGCCTACTTGGTAGAGATGAATCCGAACAAATTGTCAAAAAAGAAGAGCCGTTAATACTATCAATATTAACGGCTCTTCTGCAATCTATTATATAAATTCCAGTTGTAATTCACTCACCATATTGCTAGCTCGTGAGGTCTTCTTTTTTCGGAAACATCAATGACGCCACAACACTGGCGACTAAGATGCCGATGATGATGATCAGCGAATGAATAGTCTCAAAACCCATAGCTTCAAGCCAGCTATGAAGTAGCATTTTTGCGCCAATAAATACCAGTAAGAATGCTAAACCTACTTTAAGGTAATGGAACTTATGGATGATATTCACCAGTAAGAAAAACATCGAACGTAAGCCTAGCACGGCAAATATATTCGAGAAAAATACAATATAAGGATCTTTGGTGACCGAAAATATGGCGGGGATAGAATCAACTGCAAAGATAAGATCCGTGAATTCAATCACTAAAAGGACCAAGAATAACGGTGTGACATAACGAACACCATTTTCAAGATGGAAGAACTTTCCATCAGAAAAATCTGGTGTTACTTTGAAAATTTTGGAAGCATATTTAACCACTGGGTGTCCTTGAGGGTCAACTTCCTCTTCCTTATTCCGGTTTAAAAACATAACAATTCCGGTATATACTAAGAAGGCTCCAAAAACATAAAGTATCCATCCGAATTTAGCTATAAGCGCCGCACCGATAAAGATAAATATACAACGTAAAAGTATGGCGCCTATAATTCCCCATACTAACACCTTATGATAATATTTTTCAGGGATACCAAAAGATGAAAATACAAGCACCATAACGAATATATTGTCGACTGATAGCGCATACTCTACCACATACCCTGTTAAATATTCGATTGACAAGGTCTTGTTGTACAGTTGTATGCTGGCAGCCAAATCATTTTCATTGACCGTAATATTATGGTAATGTCGGCTGATTATCTCTTTTAATGCTGCGAAATCATGGATATTATGGAGTTCATTTCCCCAAATATATAACACTAGAGCAAACCCTAGGGCAAATAAAACCCACACCGCACTCATGATCGCCGCAACCTTCAAGGTAACTGGTTTGTCTCCTTTAGAAAACATCCCTAAGTCGATTGCCAACATCACAACGATAAAAATGATAAAACCTACAAAAAATAGTAATTCGTGACTCATAATCTATTATTTCTTTCTTTCTGTTGTAAACCTGACAAGCTGCTCCAATGCAGTTCGGTAAGTGTTTTCGGGGAATTGCATCAATATATCAAATGCTTCTTTTTGATATTCAAGCATTTTATCTGTTGCATATTCCATGCCCCCACTACTACGTACAAATTCAATCACTTCAGCGACCTTTTCCTTATTATCGCTTTGATTCTTTACCATTTTTATGATTCTTCGTTTTTCCGAATCTGTGGTTGTTTTAAGTGCGTAGATCAAAGGCAATGTTAATTTCTTTTCCTTAATGTCATTACCTAGCGGTTTTCCAACATCATCTAATCCGAAATCAAACAAGTCATCTTTTATCTGAAAAGCAATTCCAACCTTTTCACCAAAAGAGTGCAACCGATTAACCTGTTCTTGGTCTGCACCAACTGAGAGAGATCCACATGCACAACAAGAGGCAATTAATGAAGCCGTTTTTTTACGAATGATTTCAAAATAAATGTCTTCTTTGATGTCAAGTTTTCGTGCCTTTTCAATTTGAAGTAATTCTCCCTCGCTCATTTGCTCTACCGCTTCGGAAACTATTTTCAAAAGTCCATGTTCATTGTGTTTTACCGATAAGAGTAGTCCTTGTGACAATAAGTAGTCGCCAACCAATACAGCAACTTTATTTTTCCATAAAGCGTTAATTGAAAAGAGACCCCGACGTTCATTTGCGTTATCGACTACGTCATCATGTACTAGCGAGGCTGTATGCAAAAGTTCGACCAAAGACGCTCCACGGTATGTCGAGTCATTAATAGTTCCACATAGTCCTGCCGAAAGGAAAACAAACATTGGACGCATCTGTTTTCCTTTTTGCTTAATAATATATTGTGTTATTCTATTAAGCAGTGGAACTGAGCTTCTCATAGAGTCTTTAAAACGACTTTCGAAAACTTCAAGTTCTTCTGCTATAGGTGTTTGTATATTTTTTAATTTCAGCATGAAAAATGGCTATTAAACCATGTCAAATAAACGGTTAAAATTGCAATAAATATAAGAAATAGATTTAATACCCTTGGGCTGCTAATTCTAATTCTTTATACCATTCTTCACCATATTTGCGAGTCAAGGGGTCTTTTAAAAATTGATAAACGGGAACACCAAGTTCTTTTCCAAATGTGCATGCGTCGTGGCAAATGTGCCAGCGGTCGTAATGCAATACTTCAAATTCTGGGTATTGTGTGGTTCTGATTGGATAGAGATGGCAAGAGATTGGTTTTTTCCAGTCTACTTGGCCTTGTTCATACGCCTTTTCAATGGCACATTTGGTTATTCCATTCTCCCAAGTAACATAGGCACATTCTTTATTACCATCGACACAGGTTGTGGTAAGATCTCCGTCCGCATCGAGAACATGCGTGCCCTGCTTTTCAATAGCTTTAATTCCAGCCTCCGTCATGTATGGTTTTACTTGAGGATATATCTCTTTAAGGATATCTGTTTCACGTGCTTCGAGGGGTGCGCCCGCATCACCTTCCACACAGCAAACTCCTTTACACTTGGTTAAATTACAAACGAAATCATTCTTTATGAGATCTTCGTGCACTAAAACATGACCTACTTCAATCATTTTACTGGATTATTTTGAATAACTTACTCGTTCACCGAGAGTGTGTTTTAAACCGCTCGCACTTACTAACTCCATAGTTACTGAGCCGATTAAAATTTCGACCTGCGCCTTCACGGGTATTCGATTTCCATCGTTTGTTACCCAAAGATATAAGCGGCTGTCTTTCTTAAAGATACGCCCAGGACTTATCTCTGGGCTGAGTTTTATACATTCTAGGGTGCCTAATGATGTTTTAATTTTCTCGACACCGACATATTCAACGCCTAATTGCGCGACTTCGTCATTTAAAAAATAGGTTAGTTTAAATTTGTCTCCCTTTTTCAACGAGGAAAGGTCGAGGTTTCTAGAGAAATAATAAGCCGATAACAAATCGAAAAATTGATTGTTCGGACTGCTAAAAGTTCCTTTTTTTCCGGATACCTTTTTATTTCTATGGTCGAATGTTGCATACTCCTTACGCGTGTAGCTTCCTTCGTGAATGTCCTCGGTATATAGATAAGGAAGATAAGTTTTGCCGTCAATATATGAATCGTATTGATTCTTTACCGTGTAGAAAACCGAAAATGCTCCTGAAGTTTCTCCAAAAGCAGATAGGTGATATGCATTTGGATTGCTAAAGCGGAGTTTTGATTTTTCAACCTTTAATGTTCCGGTCGCTGCCGAAATGATACCGTACCTTAATTTGTAAGTAAGTTTTTCACCTTCTTTGTATGTCGGATTAGGGAGATAGGGGAGTGATTGGCCAAAAGATGCACATGTCGCTCCTAACATGAAAATCAGTACTAAGTATAAATTTCTCATATAGATAAGGACAACTATATTCGTGAAAAGTTTAAGATTTACGCTTGAACACAGGTACTGTTGAACAGGGCTCTCCGTACATCATACTTTTTGCGACTTTACTCAAGCCCAGCGTAAATTTGATGAAGGCCGTTTCTGGGATATAGATATCCCCGCATCCTTTGACTACCACACGTTCGTCTTGAAACCTGCTGTAATCTATACTGTCTAACCGCTGTAAGAATAAATTCTCGAGAACGGTGTCTTTATCACCAAAATGTACCGAAATGGCATAAGGTTCTAACTTATTAGCTAACAACATATAGGCCCAAGTTGGTACAATGGCATCTGTTGAACAGATTATTCCGATGTGAACTCCCGCATATTGACTCCAATCATGTTCTTTTATAAAAGTACGAAAGTCTTTTTCCTTTAACAAAAGACCATGAAAGAGGTTGTTTTTAATGTCGTATACTTGTATATCCTCTTTTGGTGCATATGTCGCCAAATCAATGGTCAATAAGCCGCTTTGAGCTACTTTGTTAACGATGTTTTCTTGGATATCCATTAGTTATTAAATAAAAAAGCCGGACTACAATTGCCCGGCTATAAAGTTAATGATTATATTTTAATAGAATCTAATTCGATTGTCATCTATATCAGCTTTAGTTTGTAGTGCTTGGAATATTGAAGACCACGCGCGTTGACTTTTGCTTGTTAGTTGTTGCTGTTTTTGCGTTTTTAGTTCACTTGCAACAAGTTCTTTTGGATTGGTGAAGCCAGTAACCTGTACAGCATAAACGCCTTGCATCCCCTTAATTGGTGTCGAAAGCTTATTAGGTTGTAATCCAAAAGCAGTTCCTACCACCGCAGGCTCTAATGCTACACCAGGAAGTACAGGGTTAGCTAGAACGATATTATCAACGTTAACAGCCGTCTTAGAAAGTTTTTGTGCCGCTTGGTCAATATTTGAAGCACCATTGAGTGCATTGTTCAATTTTTCTGACAGCATTTTAGCTTTTACTTCATTTCTAACCTGCGCTTCGATATTTTGTTTAACCGCGTCTAATGACAGGAGTCCCTTAGGTTGAATATTTGCAACTTTCGCTACTACAAAATTTTGATCAGTTTCGTATACTTTGTCTGATATCGCGCCTTTTTTACCTTCGAAGATCCAGCGAACTAATTCTCGAGAAACCTCTGTACCATTGAAGTTATTATCCATAGCCACTACACGGTCAACTTTTTCAAGTTTAAGACCATGCTTATTTGCAACTTCAGCGAAGTTCCCTCCATTAGCTTCAGCAAAAAAGCTGTTAGCTTTTGCATAAGCAGCGTCAGTAGTCGCTTTGCCGGCATTAATTGTTTTGTCAACAATTGCTGCTTTAACGATTTTAGAATTTCCGATTTGTCTTTCGATTTTAATGATATGTGTTCCAAATCGACTATTCACAATCTTTACTTCGCCAGGCTTTCCGGAAAATACAGCTTCGTCAAATTCAGGTACCATTTGACCACGCGCAAATGTACCTAGATCACCACCATTCACCTTACTTCCTTGATCAGTACTGAATTGAATTGCTAAACTTCCGAAATTCTCACCAGCTAAGATAAGTCCCTTAATTGAATCAGCCTTCGCTGTCGCTTTATCGACACCACCTTCCGCGGTCGCATTTAATAAGATGTGCGAAGCTTGTACCGAGTCGGGGCTAAATTTCGCATCCGTGATCTTTGCGATTTCATACGCACCATTTGATAAAAATGGTCCCACTGTGGTTCCTACTGGAGCGTCGAATACTACGGAATCCAAAGCAGGGCTTACCTGTCCTTTACGTAAGTAAGTGTATGGATATTTATTGTCTGAATTTATAGATGCAAATAGTGAATCGGTTTTCGAATTAATTAATTCAGACTTTAATTGGTCGATGGTCGATTTTGTCGCTGCAGTATCGTTCGCAGTAGGACGTGCATCAAATAGAACGTACTCTACAGTTCTAGATTCTTCAGGATTCTTGAATCCATTTTTATGAGCGTCGTAATAGGCTTTGTAATCTGCATCTGTTAATTTGATTTCCGCATCTTTAACTGATGAATAATCAAGCATCAAATATTTGAAGTTCGCGAGCTTATTTCTTTGTGTATATTCGTCTTGCGCCTCTAAAGAAGTTACATATACGCTGTTTGCGAGAAGGTTAGAATATTTCTGATTTAATCGCTCTGCTTTGATGTTTTCTAACAGCATTTCCCATTGTTGAACCATTTCTGGTGTCCCTTGAGTATTTATCTGAGAGATAAAATTATTCAGTTGATTTTTGTCAAAAACCCCTGTTTCTGGATTTGTAAAGGCTTGAACAATCTGCGGAGAAGGTGTGTTCCCTGTGACCAAGCTATTTAATTCATCTTTACTAACAGTAAGCCCAATATTTTCAATTTCTTGTTTTAACAATCCCTGCGATATGAATTGATTCCAGACCTGTTGCACTGCATAATTGCGAATTTGAGGAGAAGCAGTTCCTCCCATCTGTTGTTGATACATTGCGGTGGTCTGTTCTACTTGTGCATTGAATTCTTGATAATCCATTGCTTCGCCGTTGACACTACCAACTTGATTTTGATTCTTCATCCAAAATGGGGTACCGTAATTTATGATATCTCCCAATAAAAACGCAACAATTGCTAAACCGATGACGGTAACAACTAGTCCTGCCCGGTTACGCAAAAAGCTCATTAATCCCATAGTCTATATACTGTGTTTATTGTAAATGCTTATTTCAGTTATTTAATTGACCTTCATTAAAATCAAGGCGAAGATACAACTTTTATGAAAAATAATGTAAAAAAATACGAGGCGACCAAACATAATTTGGTGTTTTTTGTTATGTGTGGGTCTATTGTCCAAAAGATGGAAGCTGCTGTTCTCCCGAAGGAATATAATAACCAGTCATGTTCTGTCCGTCGATCTTGTTGAAGTCTGTGTCAGAGATGAAAGACGTTGCTTGTAAGCTCCCGCGAGCATCTTTAAAGTCGAAGGTGATGGGGACGGTATTATAGTAAATTTCTTTTTTTTCGTCGTAATAGAGCTCTTCGGTTTTGATGATAGAACCATTCGCCATATGGATAACAACGTTATTACGGAACTCGGTGAGTCCTTCTTTTATCTTCTGGATCGCGTAGTCAGATTTTATGCGTTGTGCTTCAGCTCCTGTATTATCAAAAAAACGAATAACAACTCCCTTTTTGAACTCGTATGCACCGATGCTGTCTGGGTATTCTCGCAACTCGGCAGCCTTTAGCTCTGCTTTGACTATTGCAGAATCACTATAAACAACAATAACATCTTTGGAAACATTGACATTTTCCTCCTGTTGAATATTTGCTATTTTCTCCACATCGCGAAGGTCATTTTCACAGGCTATAAACAAACTTGCCCCGAGTAATATTATTAGTATTCGGGGCAGATAATTTCCTATGTTTTTTTGCTTCAAAAGCATTTTAATCTAAACTACGTCGGATGAACCAAGAGTCATTAATAGTAAATCCGATATTTAAATTTATATATCTTTCTCTGATCAAATTGTTTTTCAACGTTCCTTGTTGTCCAAATTCTGCGGAGATATTGATCTGTGAAAATGTACGTCCAAAGTTGGTTTCTGGTAAGGGGAAGCCCATCCCTACGGAAATGGCCATGTCGTTAATTTTTTGGCTGTGATACGTTACAGGCGTTTGTGCATACCGGAAACCTAAGCGATAATCTACCTGATTCCAATAGCGAACTGAAGTAGCATCGGGTTTTATCTGCCCGCCAATAGCAACACCATAGCTTTTACCAAGATTATTTTCACCCTCACGTACTTGAAAATTAGACCAGTCAGCATATTTGAAATCCGCACCGACCATCCAATTATAACCTTTGGATAGTGTGAAGCCCATGTTGTGCTTTAGTGGTAAATTTATTTTCCTAGTGCCCATCGCGATATTACTCGTCGTATCTAATGGTGGAGAATCTGGAGAACCGTTAGTTAATGTTTGTAACCGATCCGTTTTTTCGGTAATAGAATTGTTTAGTGAACCGTTATACCCGACTGTAAGATTGAGTTTGTTTCCCAGAGATTTACTATACTGAACGCCATAATCAACAGTAGTCCCCCGAATATTACGCGTCTCCTTTAGTTGAGTGTAATAGGAATTCGCCGTTGTCGGAAATTCAACCCTGGTGATATCGTACAGATTACCAAATAAGAACCCCACATTTGCACCTATGCTCAAGCCTTTTATTGGAGAAACGCCGTATCCCACAAACGCTTTATTTACTCCACCTTCACCATTAACCTTTTTGTTGAAACTAAGGGAGTCTATTGATTCGGAGGAAGCAGCAGAATACCCCACATCTGAAAATGGTATTAAGCCAAACGCCAAGCCACCGAATCTGCTCAAAGGAACAGCAATTCCTAAATGACTAAATGCAAAATCCGCCGTCTTATCTGTTCTATTATTTTTAGATAATTGTGTTAAGTTACCATACATTCCGGCTTCAAGTATTGTCCGATTTAATGCTGAATAGGATGCGGGATTTGCGATATTGAACGTCGGAATCCCAGATAAATAGCGCACTCCACTAGAAATTCCACCCATCGCCCTTGTTTGCGGTAAAAGATCTTCTCGCATTTGTCCAAGTCCAAATTGCGAATAAGGGGAGTGGGATGTGGATTTCTGAGCATATCCATCTTTTATCCCTAGTAAACATACCGCTAAAAATAGACTTAGTACGATTTTAGTAAAACTTCCTATTGAATGTTTGCGCATATTTATATGTGTTGCATTTTTAGCGATTCGAGCTTATAATATTCATTTTTAGGCTTCTTTTTTTATCGCTAGGCTTATACATTTTGTTCTTTTTTAAACGTACAAACCTTAAAATTTTGTTACAAAACTATCTAATTTTTAATTATTCCGTTAGTTCTATTTGTTAAAAAAGGTTAATGACCTATGTGCTAGGGTGTTGTCGTTTAGTTAACCTGAAGAAATTGATATTCAAACTAAAAAAATTGAAAATACACAATCGTAAGTATAATAATCGCATAGAGTGACTCGTATATCCACTTTGTTTGAGCATGAGTAAAGTAATATGCCAGATAGATGGATACGGGAGGGGCGCAAAGTAAGAAATGGTTAATGGTGATATGTTCATTCATATAAAAAGAACATAATGTCAATAGAACCATAAAAAAAAGTAGCTGAAAAGCCTTGCGAAGGTGTACGACACTTTTGAAAAAATGTTCTTTTAATACAACCACAAAATAAAGTAAAACCACAATTACAGGTACCACGACTATGTAATCGTATACGTTCAAAGAGAACTCGGTCGGAAATGAATAGCTTAGCGGCTTGAAGATGGTGTAGAATTCCTCAATTCGGCCACCCCAATAATATATGACACCTAAAAGAAAATACACGGTAATGAATCCTAAAGGAGGAGTTATCCATTCCCTCCAATTAAATGGCCTGAATATGATTAGACTTATCCATAAAAGAATGATCATTACGATGAATGGAAAATAAATTAAACTCCCCAATGCTACTATCATTCCCAAGTCAAACATTAGGCTTTTTACTTCCTGCTGTTTATAGATATTGAAAAGTTTCCAAAGCATCCAGATTGCTATAAAATTACAAATAACTGGAGGGGATAGCACTAGAAAGGGTGTAAACATGCTCACCAAAGTCATGTACATCAACGCTACTAGAAAATTTGGCTTTCCTAGAAAGTTGAAAGTGTTCACTATTCGGTTTAGGAAGAAAGCCTGCCCCAGTGTTAAGATAAGCGTGATAAATACATTGACGCCGGGCGAAAAGTTGTCACCAATACGAACCCCAATTAAGTTATGAACAGCAGGTTCTAATAATATTGGGGTAATTTTATTAGGTAAATGCAAAAATACACCTAAACAAAGCGCCAAGCCAACAATCGATACCGATAACATGTTTAATGGCGTGAACTTTCGGTGATGGTTGATGAGCATCTTATAGGTTTTCGATTACTTTTCTAACTTCTTTATCCGTCTCTCAAGGCTGAAAAGGAATACACCTAATATGGCAAAAATTGTAAGGAGTACAAGTACGACCACATAGATTTTTCCAGAGCTACGGAGGCCAGTTGCCATATCTATATCGCCCTGAGCGAAGACAAATGAAGTTGATAATAAAACGTATAGTACGGCTGCTGTTATCTTTTTCATATTCAATTTCTTAATCTATTTGATTTCTTTTTAGTTCGACAAGTCGCATACGATAACGTAGTGAACAAATCCAGGTTCCAATTAATATCCATCCAATGACAGCCGTGTAGAATATTGGGCGTATTTGATCGTTCATATCCAAATCGCTAAACGTACCATTTCCTCCACTTCCAGGATGTAAAGAGTCTGTCATTTTTGGGAGTATATAAAGAAGAACGACCATTACCGGGAACGCAAAAATATTGTAGATCGCAGAAATTTTTGCCCTCTTTTGCTCTTCTTCTAGGGCGTTACGTAATACCAAGTAAGCAAGATACATTAAGGTTGCAATAGCCGAACCGTTAAGTTTTGGGTCATTAGGCCACGGTTCGCCCCAAGTGATGTTTGCCCACAACATTCCGGTGCATAAGCCCATTGCGCAAAAAATAATACCAGTATTTACAGCCTCGACTGCCATTAAATCATATTCGACTTTTCCCGAGTTAAGGTATTTTATACTGTAAATAACGGAGATCAAATACAGTGTAATCATTGCAAACCACATCGGGACGTGGAAATATATATTCCTAATGGTTTCGTGTAGTATAGGTAATACGGGAACGGGACCGAGCAGACCAGCAACTATGGATATTGCTACCATTACAAGTCCTAAAATTTTCCACCAAGATTTTCTCATGTCTGAAGTTGAAGAATTAATCACGCCAAAGGTACGGAAATAACAATAAAGAAATTGTAATAGTAATTACATTAATTGCCAGTAGTACGAAAATTTCACTGCTACTAATAGCACGATCCAAACCGCTGAGCGCATTTTGTGATAATTTAATTAATACAATCAAAAGTGGGATAATAACAGGGAAACTTAAAATGGCCATTAGCGTACTATTGTTGCCCGCTTTTGCAGAAATTCCAGAAACCATCGTGAATACAGAAGCAAAGCTTATACTACCTAATAATACGGCCACGATATACAGAAAAGGATCTCCGACAGGGTTCTTGAAGGTTATCGAATATGCCGCGTAAGCAATAGTAGATAAGACAACCATTACTAAACTGTTGTAAATTATCTTGGAGAGGATAATCGCCCGCGGATTTATGATTGTGTAATAATAGAGTTGCCTGTAAGAACTTTCTTGAATAAAACTCCGACTTATGGCATTGATACTGGCAAATAATAAAATGATCCAGAACAGAGCATTCCAAACAAGTGTATCTACGGACTTAAATGCTTGGTAGCATACAAAGACCGTAGATACAACATATAATAAAATACCGTTTATAGCGTGTTTAGAGCGCCACTCGAGTATGATATCTTTATATACTAATGTTTTAACCTGTTGGACAATGTTCATTTTCAAAGCAAAGATACAAATACTTCACTGTGAAAATGTCCTTTTGCTCATTTTGAATTACGACTTCGCAATTTCAGATTTTGCCTGGGAAATCGTTTCTTGTGCTTTATCTCCAGCATCATTTGCTGCTTCAGATGCTTTACTTGCCCATTGGCTTGCTTTTTCTGAGGCTACGCCTAGCGCCTGCTTACCAGCATCCTTTGCCTTGTTCTTTAACGATTTTAATTCTGACTTAGCAGACTTTGCTAACTTGGCTGCCTTTTTCGATTCTTTCTCTGATAAATCTTTAAGCGAATTGGTCAAGCCTTTAATTCCTTCATTAGCACGATCTAATTGACGTTTCCCATCCTCTGTTCCCAATAAATAGTAAGCTGCAGTTCCAACTGCTAAACCTAATAGTGCAAATGCGACTAATCCGTTCTTATTTTCCATGATTTATAACTTTAATTTTGTTCGTAAACTAATATAATAAAATAACAGGATAATACAGAAAAGGTTTTCCTAAAGTTTGTTTTAACAGAATTTTAACGAGTACTTATTAATTTTCAATTTTTTGTGCAGACTGCAAAGAATAGAGATGACGATATAGGCCTGTTTCCTTAACAATTAATTCATGATGGCTGCCGGCTTCCGATACGGCACCGTTCTCGATAACTATAATTTGGTCGGCGTCTTTTATAGTGCTTAATCGATGGGCAATAATAATCGAGGTACGCTCACGCATCAATTCCTCCAATGCGAGCTGTACAAGACGTTCTGATTCAGAATCCAATGAAGAGGTGGCCTCATCGAGTATTAGGATGGCAGGATCCTTTAAGAGAGCTCTTGCAATGGCTATACGTTGGCGTTGGCCACCTGAAAGTTTAACTCCTCTCTCACCGACTACGGTGTCATATCCTTGCGGAAAACTCATGATAAATTCATGTGCATTGGCACGTTCTGCAGCACGAACAATATCTTGTGCATCAGCGTCAATTCTGCCGTAGCCGATGTTTTCACGGATTGTACCTCCAAACAGTAATACGTCTTGGGGGACGATTGCTACCTGATTGCGTATGTCTGTTAATGAAAAATATTTTGCTGGTTTTCCGTCGTAGTGTATTGTTCCGGATGTTGGGTTGTAAAATTCTAAAATTAATGACGCGATTGTGGATTTTCCAGTGCCGCTTGGCCCGACGATCGCTAATTTCTTTCCAGCCTCAATACGAAAGGAGATGTCTTTAAGAATTTGAATGTCTGGACGAGAGGGATAACTGAAGCCTACATGTTTGAACTCGAGGCTGCCATAAATAGGTGTATTTACCGTTTTATTTTCTTCGGAAATCTGGATATCCTCGGTTTGCTCTTCCAGTATTTCTATCACACGTTCGCTTGCTCCTAAGGAACGCTGCACGTTGGCATATAGTTCCGGGAAACTACCCATAGAACCTGCGACAAACATTGAATAAAGAATATAGGTTGTTAGATCTCCAACACTTATTTCTCCGGCTGATACAAGGGTTGCGCCGTACCAGATTACAACAATTACAGCACCAAATATGCAAAAAATAATAAAAGATGCGAACATGCCGCGGTAGGTTGCACCCTTCACAGCTATCGCGACGACCGCATCTAATTTACTGGAATAACGTCTGGATTCGTGGTATTCATTAACAAATGCTTTTACATTACTGATACCTAACAATGTTTCTTGGACAATACTGTTTGAATCTGCGAGTTTGTCTTGTGCCTGCCTTGATAGATTCCGAATAAAGCGCCCAAATATTATTGCCGTAATGACGATTATTGGAAGTATACAAAGATTCATTAGCGCCAATTTTGGAGAAACAAATATAAGAAGTCCTACACCAAAGGCTAACGATATTGTTTGGCGTAAAATCTCTGCGAGGGTTGTTGTTAGTGTGTCCTGGATTTGTGCTAGATCCGACGATAAGCGACTATTTAGTTCCCCAACGCGTCTATTAGCAAAGAACTCGAAAGGAAGGGTTATTAATTTGTGATAAGTGTCTTTTCGGATATTACTAAGTGCTTTCTCTGCTATTTCCACAAATAGTCGAATGCGACCAAATGAAACTATGGATTGGAATAAAAGGATGGTGATAGAGATCCCACCGATGGTGTATAAACTTGCAGGTAACCATGAGTATGTTCGACGTCCCTGTGCGGCATCAATCATTGCGCCTAATAATGCCGGGAATGTAAGCATCGTTAAACTGGAGAGCGTTAAAAAAATCATTCCCAAGATAAATTGACCACGAAATGGTCTTAAGTAAGCAAATAACTTTGCTGCTTTTTTAAGTAATTCCTTATTAAGCTTAGGTTTGGGTAAGTCTTCTGATTGTGTATTACCACTGTTCAATTGTGCTCTCGCCATCCGTACTAAAAATTTAATGCCAAAAGTACAGTATTATTTATCGTCACATATCACTCTTTCGTCAATTTTTTAACCTTGTTGTGTTTATAGAGTTGGTAAATAACAATTAAAAGTATGGCTATTACTGTTATAAGTAAATAGACGAAGATATTACTGTCGTGACCTTTTGTGTCAAGTGTACTGATGTCCTGACGCAATTTGTCGTTCTCATTTTGTAGTTTAGTAATTGTTTTCATGTACGCTGATACCTGACCATCGTACTCCCTAGCTAGCGCTTCATACCGCTCACTTTGGTAGTTCTTTAAGTCGAGTAGTTTTTTAGTTTCTATGAACACTCTATTATCCGTGATAACGATTTGTTTAAGAATGTCTATCGACTTTTGCATATCAGCCTTGGTTTTAAAAATACCAAATATACCTGTCTTTTGTTCGAGGCTTGTGTCAAATTCACCGAATCGTTTACTTCGGTCTTCTAAGAGCTGATTGACCTGTTCACGCTGCTGTTCGTAGGTGAGCGAATCGTTATTTATTAACGTTTGCGCATTGGACACCTTGCTCAAAGATAATAGCAAGAGTATTAAAGACAGGATATTTTTTAATTTTTGCATACTGTAAATTTATTCGTTGGTTTTGGAACCAAACTTTTAGACCCATTGGATTGCCGAAGGATTAATTTAAAGGAGGTTTACGTGAACTCTACCATTATAATTTCATCCTGTTGCAAACCTAAAAGACGGCTGGCATGTCCTTTGTTTATCGCAATCTCTAAGAAGTTACTGATGCCAAAAAGACAAAGCTTTTCGCCTTCCGGTACTTCATTGTAGTGCCAGCTTAAGCTATTGATCGTTTCATTGCGCTTGAAATGCAGTTTAAAACTTCGACCACGTTGTACTTCGTTAAATAATTCTTTACTGATATTGCTAATTACATTTCCAAAGGAATCAATGTAAGAGACGTGTCCCTTGATACTGTTGCCGTCGACAAATGGTTGGATCATTACCCTTTTTAGGGGGCGCTCCATAGGTTGACCGATGGCTTTGAGCTTACCTCCATTGGCAATATGACAAGCGGCTTTGGTGAGGATATCTGCTAATGGGAAATGTAAATACCGTAGGTCCTGCATGATATCAATTTCATATAACTCTTGTGGGTCTTTTTCTCCTAATATAATACTGAAGATGCCGTTGTCTGCTCCGACAAAATAATGATTTTCAAATTTCATCATCGCGTAATGTGCACCTTCTTGGAAAACGGTGTCGATGCCAATGAGATGAACTGTACCTTTTGGAAAGTGATGAAATGCATTTCGCATTACAACTGCGGCTCTTTGTATATCGAAAGAGGGGATCTCATGGGTAATGTCGACGATACGAACATCAGGCAATTGAGAAATAATGCTGCCTTTTAGTGCTGCTTGATAAAAGTCGCGATGTCCTAAATCTGTTGTAAGCGTAATTACTCCCATAGTGTACCTCTGAAGATACTAAAATCTTATAAATTATAGTGAACTTTCTTTTTAAAAAGCAAACCACAAAAGTAAGAAAAGAATACGCAATATCGACTACAGTGATTGTCAAAATAAGCTTTTTTAGATCTTCTAAGTGAGATGAAGATAAATGTTCGTATTTTTGAATTGGTAAATTGCTTGAAGACAAAAGTTTGCAGAAAGTTCTTTTAGTTTCTGATAAATTACCACGAAAAAACACTTATATTTAATACCAAAGAACTAAACGTGAAATAATTTGAACGAAGCATTAATTAATCTAGATGACGTAAATTTGGTTACGTTATGGGGAGCTCAGAATGAGCATTTCGAGATAATAAAAAAGGGTTTTCCAAAACTTCGTTTGGTGGCTCGAGGTACAGAGCTCAAAGTCCTAGGGGAAGAGGTTGAACAAGTTAGGTTTAGGCAAGTGTTTGATCGGATTTTGGACCATATTCAGCAGTTTCAAACATTAAATGAAAACGCGCTCGATGATTTAGTTGGTAAAATTCCTAATAACGACTTTTCAAAAGAAGAAAAAAAAGTAGGTGAGCCGACATCATTTAAGGGGGAGCCAATTGTCTATGGACCTAATGGTATTATCGTGCGCGCACGTACTCCAAATCAGCGACGAATGGTAGATAGTATCGTTAAGAACGATATTTTATTTGCCATTGGTCCGGCAGGAACAGGGAAGACTTATACTGCTGTTGCGCTTGCGGTTCGAGCCCTTAGAAATAAGGAAATTAAGCGCATTATCTTAACCCGGCCTGCAGTGGAAGCAGGGGAGAACCTTGGTTTCCTCCCTGGCGATTTAAAAGAAAAAGTTGATCCTTATTTGCGACCGTTATATGATGCGCTCGATGATATGATTCCGGCGGAGAAACTTAAAGATCTTTTGGAGCGTAGGGTTATAGAAATTGCTCCACTTGCTTTCATGCGAGGACGAACCTTAGACAATTGTTTTGTAATTTTGGATGAAGCGCAAAATGCAACCGATATGCAACTTAAGATGTTTCTCACCAGAATGGGTCCTACTGCTAAATTTATTGTGACAGGTGATCTTACGCAAATCGACTTACCCAAGAAGATTCAATCTGGATTGGAAACCGCGGTAAAATTACTTGACAATATAGAAGGCATAGAAGTTATACATTTGAGTGGGGCAGATGTTGTCCGACACAAATTGGTTCGTCGTATATTAGAAGCGTACGGAGATATTTAAATAAAGTAAAAACAAAGGCCGTGCTAGACACGATACCACTATGAATGCAATAAAAGAAACAAATTTTAATTTTGAAGGGCAGAGATCCCTTTACAAGGGGAAGGTGCGTGATGTTTACGATATCGGCGGTGAATACTTGGTTATGGTGGCCTCCGACAGGATTTCCGCCTTCGATGTTGTTTTGCCAGAAGCTATTCCTTACAAAGGACAAGTATTAAATCAAATCGCTGAAAAATTCCTTGCCGCCACGGCCGATATTCTTCCGAATTGGGTGATTAATGTTCCCGATCCAACGGCAACCATCGGCTATCGTTGCGAACCTTTTAAGGTGGAGATGGTTATTCGTGGATATTTAGCTGGTCATGCTTGGCGTACTTATAATGCGGGAGGAAGAGAGCTCTGCGGGGTTGTATTGCCTGAGGGGTTGAAAGAAAACGACAAGCTACCAGAACCTATTATCACGCCGTCCACAAAAGCAACCGTAGGGCATGATGAAGATATTTCTCGCGAAGAAATTATTAAACAGGGGATTGTTAACGAAGAGGATTACGTGCAGCTCGAGAATTTTACTCGTGCTTTATTTCGCCGCGGGACAGAAATTGCGAGTGAACGTGGACTAATTCTTGTTGATACCAAATATGAATTTGGAAAACGAGATGGAGTTATCTATTTAATGGATGAGATACATACTCCGGACTCGTCTCGATACTTTTATGCCGATGGATATACCGACCGACAAGATAGAAATGAGCCGCAGCGCCAACTATCCAAAGAATTTGTGCGTCAATGGTTAATAGAGAACGGCTTTCAAGGTAAAGATGGCCAACAAATACCTGAAATGACAGAAGAAATTATTTCATCCATTTCCGAACGTTATATAGAACTCTTTGAGCACATTACTGGGGAGAAATTTCAATATCCAGTGGCAGGTGATGTACTTGTTAGGGTAGAGAAAAATATAAAACAAGCATTGCAAGAAATAGCATAACAAATAAGAATTCCCGCTGATTTCTACGTGATATCAAAGGGAATTCCTATTTTAGATGTTATATTAAGAGGGGATCTCCTCCAAAATATGAATTTATTAAGGTTAATTTTTTGTCTTATATGAAATTTACGGTAGAAAAGCACGAACGCTACGTTATTATAGAACCCCTTACTGATGTTTTGGATGGCGAGGCCGCAAGTAAGTTGAAGGGGGAATTTATGTTGCGACATACCGGGGGGCAGCGTAATATTGTTCTAGATCTTTGTCAGGTTAAGAGTGCCGACGAAGATGGATTGCGTATGGGTTTATTGGCCCGACGACTTTGTAAAGCTTCTGGCGGACTTTTTATTTTAACCGGATTGAACCAAGAGTTGAAGGATATGTTGAAATTAGCTCACATGAGCGACTATTTTAAGATTACTTCGTCAATATCTGAAGCAGAGAATATGATTTTTGGTAATGAAATTAGATTAGATTTGAAGCAAGAACAGGCATGAGTCGGTTTGAAGTCCTGATTTTAGGGAACAGTTCTGCTACCCCAATGTACGGACGTCATCCTACTTCCCAAGTCGTTAACTTCAATGAACGATTATTCTTAATAGACTGTGGCGAAGGAACACAGATGCAGCTCTTTCGGTATGGAATCCGCAGTAATCGGATTAACCATATTTTTATTAGTCATCTGCACGGAGACCATTATTTAGGGCTAGTTGGGCTCTTGTCCTCTCAACACCTTATGGGTAGGACTTCAGACCTACACCTATTTGGTCCGACACCTCTTAAAGAAATCATTGACTTACAGTTTAAATATTCTGATACACAACTGCGTTATAATTTAGTATTTCATCCTACAAATCCTAAATTGGCGGAGGTTATTCTGGAACTACCTATGTTGAAGGTAACAAGTTTTCCATTACAACATCGTGTGGATTGCACTGGGTTCCGGTTTGATGAAGGCAAACGCTCTGCTCCGCTCAATGTACAGAAGGTTGAACAACTAAATATACCAGCGCCTTATCTGAAGCTGTTGAAGAAGGGAGTCGACTATGTCGCTGATGACGGTACTGTTTATCAGGCGGCTGATCTTACTTTCCCCGCCCCTTGTTCGCGTAGCTATGCATTTTGTTCAGATACGAAAATGTGGGATGGTTACCTAAAGCCAATCCAAAACGTAAGCTTATTGTATCATGAGGCAACCTTCCTTGCCGACATGGAGGATCGTGCGACACAGACTTTTCACTCGACCGCCCTTCAGGCTGCACAGGTTGCTAACAAAGTGAAAGCAGGGCAACTATTAATAGGCCATTACTCGGCTCGTTACAAAGATTTGCAGCCCTTTTTACTTGAAGCGAAACCCGTTTTCAATAATACAATTCTTTCAGAGCAAGGTAAGTGGTTTTTAGTATAGGGATTTTGTAGATTTTTCCTCATATTTACAAATTCAAAAAAAATGATATGACAAAGCCTTTTAGCCTAGCCACCTTGCTGAGAGATAATATTAAGAAATTAGTTCCTTATTCGTCTGCTAGAGACGAGTTTAAAGGCGAAGCATCCGTATGGTTGGACGCCAACGAAAATGCATTTGGTTCACCATATAGTAAGAATTATAATCGATATCCAGACCCGTTACAACATAAGTTAAAATCTAGGCTACATCAAATTAAGGGCGTTCCTGCAGAAAATATTTTTCTAGGAAATGGTAGTGATGAGGCAATTGATATCTTATTTAGAGCATTTTGTGAACCAGGGCTAGATAATGTTATTTTGGTGCCTCCCACATATGGAATGTATGAAGTATCAGCAAATATCAATAATGTACATTGTAAAAAGGTCCCCTTAACAAAGGATTATCAACTGGATCTAGACGGAATCGCATCAGCTATTGATGCCCGGACTAAACTTATCTTCATCTGTTCTCCTAATAACCCTACTGGGAATAGTATCAATCGTCAAGATATTGAAACTATTTTAGTAAACTTTGATGGTTTAGTAATCGTTGACGAAGCCTATATTAACTATGCCAAACAACTTTCTTTTACCAAAAATTTAGCGGAATTTCCGAATCTTGTCGTCCTACAGACTTTGTCAAAAGCATGGGGCTTGGCGGCTTTACGTTTAGGTATGGCATTTGCTAGCATTGAAATTATTGGAGTATTTAATAAAATAAAACCACCATATAACATTAATCAAGCAACCCAAGATATCGTTTTGGAATCTCTGGAACGCGTGGAGGTGGTCAATGAATGGATTAAAGAAACAGTTTTCGAACGGGAGAAGTTGATCGCATCATTAGTAGACATCCAAGGAGTACTCTACATCACGCCTTCAGATGCAAA
>JAALOO010000860.1_pt1 | contig 24747 bp, 22 predicted proteins | sample 7257641 | NCBI WGS metagenome assembly JAALOO01 (sample SAMN14085613, study PRJNA598686) | mite metagenome | biome: ENVO:01001000; feature: ENVO:01001002; material: ENVO:01001226; isolation source: single female mite from University of Michigan culture on fish food culture... ...
TTGCTATCTCTCTCTCTCTCTCTCTCTCTCTCTCTCTCTCTCTCTCTCTCTCTCTTGAGACTTTCGAAATCTCCCTATTTCTGAGCGCACATTTTTCTTGGTCGTTATTCTGCCGCCACTGCCACACTTCACGACTGCAGCAGAAGCAGCAGCAACAGCAACAACAGCAGAAGCAGCAAACACGCAAACTCATTTCACATCGCTACCATTTTTTTATTATTTTGAGGCATTTTCAAAAAGGTTAGTATCAGCATCATCATGGAGCTGAGCTACGATCCCGAGACAGAACAGCTGACCATCACACCGGATCGACGCACCGTGCGGATGACCTTCAACCGTGGCACTGGGCGCACCTCGATTTGGGTCAACCCGGATGGACTTTCTTCAGGGTGGAGAGCTTCAACTCCTTTTACAACATCAGCTCCAGCAACAACAGCTTCACCACCTTCATCATCGCCATCAGACTCTCAAATTAGCTTTGGATCAGTTGGTGATCAGAGATCGTCAACGGTGCGTTCTGTGGCGCAGAGAGTAAGAGGAAGAGGAAGAAGAGGATTTGACAATTCTAGTTCCAGTTCAAACTTAATCTCTCGATCTTCAGCTGCTCAGTCAAGGGATGGCAATGAAAGTACTCGACGAAGAAGTTTGCAGCATCAGCAGCAGCAGTCATCAACGGCACAACAAACTTTTAATGCAGAAGAAAATAGTGATAATGATGATGATAAGCAGAATGGCCAGAACAGTCGCAGTTCCAATTAAGTGACAATTTTGATAAGCTGACTCAATAAACATATTTTTACTAAATAACAAAACATTTGTTTTAATTTTATCCAACGGTTACCAATCAGGTTTAATTTTAAAATTTGTTTTTTAGTTTTTTCAAATAGAGTAAGCGGGCTTATTTTTTGAAAAAAATGATTTACACAACACTCAATTAAAATAATTCATTTTAATAAAAAATTTTTGTGCAATTTTTAGCAATTGTATTTTAAAATACTTTTAATTTTAAAAAGTTAAAAATACAAAGTTTTTTCAGTGCACATTTTAGCAATTGTAAGTTACATAAAAATGTGTGTTTAATTAACAGCAATTGTTTGAATTTTGTAATTACAAAATACAAAAATTGCTTTACAAGTTGTAACAAAAAAAATAATAAAAAGTATTTGATAAAATGTTTACAAAAAATTAATTTTTGTTTAATTGTTTTACATTTTTAAAACAACATCAATTTTGTAATACATATCTAGTCATTTGTAAACTGCTATTGCATAAAAATAGTGGCTACAAATGATCTAGATTTAGTTTTACAAAGCTCTTTTCAATATACAATTTTTTGTACATTGCAGAACTTTTTACATTTTGATATTGTAAATCATTTGTTAGCTTAAAGAACAAAGCAAAATTATAAATTCAACTTTGTACTAAAAAATTAATAAATACAACAAAAAGGTGCAAAAAATAAAAATGGAAGTGCAACACAAGCCAAAAGAAAAAACGGAAACACAAAATAAAACATTTTAAAAATAAATTTATAAAACAACAATCAAAACAATTTTTGAATTCTTAATAAAATGTTGAAAAAAAAACTTTAAAATTTAAAATTTAAAATGTGCAATTTTTAAAAATAAAAAATTAATAAATTTTTTCGAACAAGTTTTTTGTTTAGGTGATACTTGATGGTTATACTGATTTTTTTAAAGCGCAGACAATGTAAACTGATGTTTTTAAACGTTCAATTTAGATTATATACCAGTTTCTCTCTTAAATATTAATCAGAAAACAATTAACTCAAAGATTTTCTGCTTCATAACATTTCAAAAACAAGTTTTCGTGTTATTACAAAAAACAACTTAATTTTGTCAGTTAGTTTTCTGCTAATTCATTGTTTGCAGCCAAAACAATTAAAAAAATTGTTTTTACAAACAATCTTAATTGATGCCATTGCACGTTTGTTGTACTGCAGAGAATTTATTATGATTTTTCAAACAATGTAAGCATTCTAGTCACTGGCTGGAGTGACAAAACTAAGACTGGTGATTTTTATAATTCTGAGAACGCTTTTCACATTAATTTTAATCACACCGACACTCTTGAAATACGTGTAAAGAACATGGCAGTTAAAGTGTACAAGCGGACGGTTTAATACTGCTGTTTTTAAATAATATAATGCATCAATCTAATCAAATACGTTTTGATTAACTTGTACCTTTGAACACAATTGAACACTTGACGCATTTTAACTGTTTTTAGTAGGAAATTTTGGTAATTTGCAATCAGTTTGATAGCATAAAAAAGAAAAACTTTTAAGTGGGTTAACTGTTGCAATTAGTAGTCCATTAGCTCATAAAGCTGCTTGCGCTAAACATTAAATATTTTTTTACAATAAAATGGCATTGGTTTTATTTCTTTTAGCTGCGTTTTTAAGTGGTAAGTTAAAACGTATTAATTAATTCGTTGTGTAATTTTTTTAATTTGTTATTATAGCAAACGTCATCACCGCTGATGATGCAGCAGTTTGTGGCGACTGGGAGCAGTACAAAGATGAACACTGCTACAAACTGTATGACAGTTTTCACACTTTCAGCGATGCAGAAAAGCTTTGCCAAACAAACAACAGCACCCTGGTGGTGATCCACTACGCAGAAGAGCAAAACTTTTTGGCCAACTTCCTCTTCACTAAAAAGAAGGTAGTCGATAACTTGTGGGTTGGCGCCAAGTTTGTTGGGAATGGACTGTTTCAGTGGGAGGATCACACTACGGTCAAAGACTACAGCAACTGGGCGCCCGGTTATCCGCAAAACCTGACCGACTACTGCGTGCAAATGTCTGCCGATAAACTAAATCAGGGCAAGTGGACTGATGAGCCGTGTGCCCGACGGAACCTGGTCATCTGCCAGCGAACGCCACCGCCGTCGCTTAGGCTGCTTGCTGAGACGGTCATTGAGCTGAAACACATTTTACAGCAGACTACAAGCAGGTTAACAGAAACAGAAAAAACGTTAGCCAGCGAGCTGGCACAAACCAGAAAAGAATTGGAAAAGATTAAAAATGAAACTTTAATTCCTATCCCCATTGGCTTCACCTACGTTCAGCTGCCCAAGGACAAGGCCCCCGGTGAGCTGTGGCCCAGCATGACCTGGATTGACATTTCCAGTGAATATGAGGGCGTCTTCTTTAGAGTGGTCGGCGGTGGGGCGGAGAGTTTTGGAGTGGTTCAGAAGGAAAATGCACCTCGACTGGAGATGGTCCACACTGGTTTTAGAGATTACAAAATAACAGCAAATCTTTTTAGTGATCCCACAAACAATGTGAGCATTCCAGTCACTGGCTGGAGTGAGGGCGTGTTAACAGGTGGTATTTCTGGCAATGGATTTTACATCAATTTTAAACACACTGACACCGCTGAAGTGCGACCAAAAAACATGGCTATCAAAGTGTACAAGCGGACTGCTTAAAACATTTTCTCTAATTAAAACACAACAATCTAATCGTTGTAGTTTAGACACTATTGTAAGTTTGCAAAAAGCACTTGAGGCAAACTATGTTTTTAGTTGGAAATTTATAAAATATAATTGATTTGATAAAGTTAAAATAAAGATTACAAACGCTTTAAAGTAGTAACATTGCTGCAGTCAACTAGTTCCTTGCACTGCAAAGTTGCTGCTGTGTAAAAAATTTTGCAAATTATTTTTGCTTTAAAATGAAATTTTTAACTGTTTTAGTTACAGCTTTAACTTGTAAGTTGCACCCAATTTTATAACAGCAAACTTTTTAAACTTTTTTAATATTTTTTTAGTCTTTTTTGTTGCTGCTGATGACGCCATTCCTTGTGGCGACTGGGAACAGTACAAAGACGAGCACTGCTACAAACTATTTACCGGGCTGCAGTCTTACAGTGACGCAGAGAAGCTGTGCCAGACAAACAACAGCACCCTGGTGGTGATCCACTACGCAGAGGAGCAAAACTTTCTCAGCAATTACATCTTCACTAAAAAGAAGACAGTGAACCATGTGTGGGTGGGCGCCAGGTACATTGGAAACAGTCTGTTCCAGTGGGAAGATCACACACAACTGACCGGTGGTTTCACCAACTGGGCCCCCGGTTACCCAAAGAACCTGACTGATCACTGCGTTCAGATGCTTTCAGAGGAGGGCCTAGAGGGAAAGTGGGTCGATGAGCGGTGTGCACGAAGCAATGCCGTGGTCTGTCAGCGAATGCCACCGCTGTCACTTAAGTTGCTGGCAGAGACGGTGGTGGAGTTGAAACACAGTTTGCAGCAAACAGCAAGTAAACTTGCTGATACAGAAAATAAATTAGCAAAAACAGAAAAAACGTTGACCAGCTAGCTGGCACAAACCAAAAAAGAAATAGAAAAAATTAAAAATGAAACTTTAATTCCTATCCCCATTGGTTTCACCTACGTTCAGCTGCCTAAAGACAAGGCCCCCAGTGAGCTGTGGCCCAGCATGACCTGGACTGACATTTCCAGTGAATATGAGGGCGTTTTCTTCAGAGTGGTCGGTGGTGGGACGGGCGGTTTTGGAGTGGTTCAACAGGAGAATGCGCCTCGACTGGAGATGGTTCACACTGGTTATGACAATTACAAAATAAAAGAGCTTCATGGTGCTGACACAAATAATGTAAGCATTCCAGTCACTGGCTGGAGTGACGGTTTGTGGACAGGAGCTACCTCTGGCACTGATGTTTTCATCAATTTCAAACACACTGACACCGCTGAAGTGCGGCCCAAAAATATGGCCATCAAAGTGTACAAACGGACTGCTTAAAACATTTTTTTGCTCTACTACAGAATATTGATTTTTATCATTTTGATTAGATTATATTTTGCCAAAAACACTTGAGACTTTTAACTTTTATTTGTTAAACTAGAAAATTATTATTTAAAACAATAAAACACCCCTTGACTAGAAATGATTCACCTAGTGTTGAAAGTATTTTTTTGTGCTAACTAGGTGAAAACTTTGTATATGAATATTGCTATTTTTTATTTTAAAAAAAGTTGAAAATTTCTGGTAAAGCAAACATTAAAAATTCATTAAAAATTGTCAGTATCTTAACCTAAAATTGAACGTCACAGTACTTTCAATGAAACTTTTTATTTATTTAACAACACATTTTTATTGCTAAAATAAAAATGTGTCGTGCATAAAGTGCCGTTTTGTAATGTTCGCTTAAATTTAAAATATTTAAAAAATGTGTTGCAAAACGTCAGCAAATAAATGGTGAAAACTAGGTAAAACAAACGTCTTGATTAAAAACTTAAAAATTAAATTCATAATAAAAAAAAGCTTTTTTACTGAAGGTCATTGCTAATACTTTTATCGCGTTCTAACATTGGTTTCATTTTAACCCAAAACTACTTTTTTAATTTAAACTCAACTAACAGTAGCATTTTAAAAGAATACTTGCAAATGGAAAACATGATAGGTCTCTTTTCAAAGCTTTTCACTGAATACAAAACAAAATTGCTTCAACTGCTTATCAAATGGAAACTACTCAAAACGCTAAACTTTTACCGCGATTACATCGTGGCAGTGGAGCTGGTGCAATTTAGCAGCCAGAACACCGTCTGGAACCTTCGTTACTTTCAATTCACTTGGTGCCTCATTGTGGTACATTACTTTTTTCTCTGGTTCAGTCATGAGGCTCTAGATCGAAGAGAGCAAGTTCTCCATTTTAACTGGCTCGTCCTGAACGGCTTTCCCTCTTTTGTCAATTTATATGCTGCTCTGTTACTTTTGTTTACCGCCAAGGGCGCCTCGCTAATGTACTTTGAGAATAACCGAGCCGGCTACCGACTGCTAAGGCAAATCCTACTTGAAAATGATGGATCATTTTTTCTGCTCAATAATAGTCAGCATATTAAAGAAGATAAACCTTTCAAACCAAACTTTTTAAAAGAAAAAAAGAAAAAGAATGACCAATTTAGTTGGGCTGTGCTGCGCAACGAGTGCAGCGTCACACTGCAAAGAATTCAACTGATTGCCCTTTTTGTCGCCAACCTTCTCAGCTCAATTACCTTTCTAACTTGTAAGCAAGCAAGAAAAACCCTTTCAATAAATGATCATCAAACATTAACCAAAAAAAACCTCCTTTTTTCGGATAGACTTTCAGTTCATCTCCGTCTACGTTCGCCACTTTTGGGTCTACCTTCCCAGTTCCTTCTCCTCCCCATCCTCCACAAAAACTGCTTATCTTCTCGAACTGGCCACCGGTCACTTTCACTTCATCCTCAACACCATTCGCATTGACGTCTTTGCGAATACCCAAATTCTGATGGGCGCCTGCGGGGTGGTCCTCGCAGCGGCCGCCTCAGCCAAGGTCCGCCAGATGAGGCGTTTTGTCGACCGGCTGACCACCTACGCCAGCTTCACGCCACAAAGCCTGGTCGGAACGTTGACCAGCGCCACTACCGCTTACCTGACCGTCCTCGGTGACGTCAACCGAGTCTTCGGCCTGGCGCTGCTCCTCTTCACGCTAATTAACCTCCCCCTGAACGCCCTCCTCATCATGATGCTCCTCTTTGGGCAGGTTTTGCAAAAATCAATGAAGGTGATAGTTTGTCTGTTCGTAGCCGCCCAGCTCGGCTTCACCTTTGCCATTACCTTCTTCTCGGCGGTGCTGGCCATTCGGTTGCACCAGCCGGTCAGGCGGTGTCTCAGTTTGACGGCGAAGGGAATGGGTCTACAGTGGGTGGGGGTGAAGGTAGTGGTAGTGCTTGGCGAGAAAGATCAAAGTTTAGGAAATAATAATAGAAGACGGGGTCAATGGAGGTGCCTGTGGACACTGCCCCACCGACTGAAGCTGCTGCGGTACATTGAGGCGTTTCACAGTGACCGGCAGTTTACCGTCAACTACGGCAGCTACGGGCCGATCAGCTTTCAGTCGCTTGGAAAGGTAAACCGAATTTAACAGCATTTTAAGTGATCTTTTTTGCTTGTTGATTTTAGCCTCCATTTACTTATGATTTTTTAAAATATTTTCTACTCTTTTTAGGCGCTCTTTTTCTACTTGAAACTAATTATCTTTTTCTACAAAATAGTGTATGACTAAACATTACTACTAAAGACAATTACTTTTTTCGGTGCCAATGGTAAAAAAAGTTTGCCGATTCAATGTGCATCAAAAGCATTTTTTCAGTTGAAAAATCGGCATTAGCAAGTTCAACAAGCTGGGCGAGACTTTTGATATGTCGGCCAAATTACTGCGTTTTGACAGCATTTGCCGCAGTCAAATGCTGCTGCTGCTGCTGCTAATACATCATCAGCTGTACAAAACCCATCAGTACTTAGAAACAAATGTTTTTTTAGGTAAAAACAGAACAGCAAACGCAGACACAACAAAAGATAAATACAGCTAAACTCAAGTCAATAAATGCCCCCCCCCCCCCCATACAAGTAAAGTAATTTTGACTGTTTATTTAGGCTACACAAAAATGAAAACTAATTCAAAGTACAGTATTCAAATTTCACAAAAGAAAACGCCTTGGTTATATAGTTAAAAGTGTATTTACAATAAAAAAATTATCAAATGACTCCTCGTAAAGCTTGATGTTTAAATACACCATCATCTAGCGACTCATTAATGGTAGCGCGATCATCTGGATCAATAACGAAGATCGTTTGCAGCAAATCAAAAAGTTGGCCGAGCAAGTCCGGATACTGGCTTTTTTCATCTCTAGGTCGCCTCAGTTCAATTTTCTTCAGCGTAAACTCTTTGACTTCCCATGTCAGCCTTGGCCTTGGAGTGGCGGTGATGGCCCCTACCCTCCATTCAGCAGACACCTCTTCGAGCGTCTTCAATCGCCAGCCGGGCCTAGCTCTAGGCGAAAGCGGGGACGGCGCTTCCTGCGTGAAGAAGCGTCTGAAGGGGTCATCCGGTAGACGCTGGTAAAAGTCCTCCAGTTCCGCGTGGCCGAAGAGGCGCCAAATGGGCGCCAGCTGGTAGTACGCCACCAGGTCATCTTCGTGCGTGCACCGGTACAGCGGCCCGCCGATCAGCAGCTCGAGCACCGTCACCGCCACGGCCCAGAGGTCGGAGAGGGTGAGGTCGGCATGGCCGAGCAGCCACTCGGGCGACGCGTAGCCGGGCGTCATTTCGCGACGGTCCGTCTGGTTCAGGTCCACCCTGGCGTCGTTGAAGTGGACAATGTGTTCCAAATGTCTGCCGCCGTCGCCGACCCTGATGCGATGGGCAAGGCCAAAGTCAATCAGCTTGATGCGCACGTAGGGCTCGTCCGGGTGCGGCGGGGCGCAGACCATCACGTTGGGCGGCTTGATGTCGCCGTGAATGAAGCCGCCGGGTACCTTCTCCTGAATTAAGGGCAAATTAAAAACATTGCATTTTAATAATGTGGTATAAATATAACAAAAAGGTGTGTAGTGCCAGCTGCACTGCACCAACACATCATAGTCAATCAGTACACACAGATCACCCTTACTCACCCCGACCTGTACGTGTCACCCTCTATCTCACTAGTCTCTCTCTCTCTCTCTCTCCTACATAAGCAGACCTCATGTAGACACACTTCACCAGTCGGCTCCCAGTCTGCCACTGGTCACGAGACCAGTCCCCATCTCACTTGTTTCCCCTCATCTCATACTTCTGTATTCGCCCATCTAGATCGTCCTCATCAGTAAAGGTCTCTACCACCACATTGGTGAGCCGGACAACCATCAACCGTCCAAGTTTCGCATCCCCAGCAAGTTCTCCTTCTCTCCTCTGCATCTTCAACTCATCCTCCGCAGCTTCATCTTCAGCAAACATGGCCGACGACACAAGCAAGCAAGCAGCAACAGCTCACCATCAACGCCGCCTCAGTCAAGCTGCCGGAGTTTATCATCAAAAACCCGCGCCTTTGGCTCATCCAAGCCGAGGCCCAGTTCCGCATCGCTCACATCACCTCAGAGGAGACCAAGTACTACCATATCATCTCACGTCTTCCAGCAGCAGTACTCATCGAGTGCGAAGACATCAGTAAAAGGTCTCTGCCACCACAGGTGTTTTAAAGATTTGCCCCCCCCCAAACTTACCTTAAGCACTTTCAGCGCCTGCAGCAGTTGGTAGAAGATCACTCCGATTTGAGGCAGGCTAGGAGGGTTCCTACTGATAAGGTCGTCCAGAGAGCAGAACATTCGCTCAAAAACTAGGCACCGGTACATGGGGCTAAAACTGAATGAGTCCAGCAGCTTGATGAACAGACCGGTCTGGCGGAGGTGAAAGTAAGTAAAAGTAGTAGTAAAAAGGTTTAAAAACAAGATGACATTTTGCCTTCAGACATTAAGGTCGCTTCTTCTATGTCGCCTGACTTACCTCAACGCGTTCGATCTCCCTCAGAAAGGCCACCTCTCGCTCGATGCTCCTCAACGTCTGGCGATCTTCAAGCTCCATCACCTTGACGGCCACTTGTTGTTCTACAGCCGCCCTCTCCCCGGTAATGACAGGCTTTCGGATGCACCGGAAAACGGTGCCAAAGCTGCCGCTGCCTAGTCCGCCCACAATTTGGTAGCTGGCAGCGGGAGAGCGAAACTTCAACTTAAAGCGAGATGGGTTCAGCTGCTGTGCGCCCCTTTCGAAGCCATAAAGCGTGGCCAGCTCCCTGGTCTCAACGTCCTTGTGGAAGGTGGAGGCGGGAAACTCCGTCCACTTTTCGGTGGCGTTCACAGCTTGCCCCACCTTGTACAAGAATGCCTCCTTGGACTGCTTCTCATTGAGCCAGCTGCTCGGATGGCGATGCACCACGGCCGCCTGGTAGCCGCCCAGGGCGACGATGAACACTGCAGCTGATGATTCGGTTTCACCTGATGAAGATGATGATGATGGTGATGATGGTGACTTTCTCAAGCACTGCGTCAGATCGCCGCTGAACTTGGCCAGAAAGCGCTCCCACTTGTCCTTGCCGTAGGGTGTTTGGAAGCGCCTGCCAAGCTTGATTTCTGAACTCGGTCCAGTCGATGTCTTCACCTCCACCTTGACCTGGTTCACGAAGAAGGTCACCGCCGCCTGGTGAGACTCAAGGTAGAAGGTGGCGGCGGGTGAGTGGCGGGTTGACCCTGACTGGACTGCAGCTGATCGGGCAGTTGATCGGCTGACGCCCGTCTCCAGGAGCACTCCGAGGACGATACTGTGCTGCTTTTCTTTTTCAGCAGTAGGGATCCTAGTCTTCTTCTGCTGTCTTTTGATGTTGGTGGGCAGCTCGTAGCCGTTCACCAGCAGTTCGCCCGTCGATGGACTGTAGAAGACGGCGGCGGGAGGAGGAGGAGGAGGCGAAACCGACGACGACGCCCCATCATCACCACAAGAGCCGTCAAAGTAGAAGCCAATGTTCATCGAGCCGCCGGTGAAGAGAAACACCTCGGTGTAGTAGCGTTTAGGAGTAGTGGTAGCAGTAATGGGGGTGGAGGTAGTGGTAGGAGTAGTGGTAGTAGTGGCTGGAGTCAGCGGAAAGGGCCACCGCCACTGGTACGGCTGGTACTTGACGTCGTCCATTCCGTAGGCGAAGCAGCCCACAGAGAGGGCCGGGTGGATGACGACGGGCTCTACCGCTAGTTCAACTTCACCCTCTCTTTCTCCTCCTCCTCCTCCTCCTCCTCCTCCTCCTTCTTCTTCTTCATTGAACTGAGCCTCAGTGGGCGGGGCCGGTGGGAACGGGGGCGGCGGCGAGGGCGGTGGCACCTTAAAGGCCGATTTGCGCCGGTGCACCGTCACCGTCAAGTACTGGCAGTCCAGCTGCCAGAGCGCCGCCTCCGCCAGACACTGCAGCAGCAAGAGGAGGCGTTTGTCTAGCGAACAGAGGTTTGTGGGCGGGCCCGCCCTCTCCTCCGCCTCCGCCCCCTGCCCCTGCCCCTGCTCCGCTGCAAACTTCTCCGAGTCGAAATAGACGCCAAAAGTGGAAGAGGCGGCGGTCGACTCGCTCTGGCCAATCTTTCCGCCCGAACTCGTCAGCTGCCTCAGCTGGTTGACAAAGCGAGTATTGAACACTTCGAGCAGGCTCGTCCAGTTGTAGCGGAGGTTTTCAAATAGGCCCAGGTCATTCAGGTCTAGGTCCGGGTCATTGAGGTCAACCTGCTTCAGCTCGGAGAAGGCGCGAAAGAGGGTCACCACGGAGAGGATGGCCGAGTTGAGGCTGCCCGCGTCGGGCAGGGGTGGTTTGGGTTCGAGACGGTCATCTTTGACCATTTTGGCCATCTCCCCAGCAGAACTGATGTTGCCCAGCAGAAAGTTGACGACTAGGTGAGGGGGGAAGGCGTGGTCGTCGTCGTCGTCCACTACTGGAGCCTCTTCAGCTTCAGCTTCTTTCAGCAGCCTCACCATCGCCTGGGGGCTCTCCACCAGAGCGACGACCACCGAGATGACCAGAGTGAGATTTCGGCGGTACAGCTCCGCCTCCGTCCATATCTTATCTCTGGCTTCTAATTTTTGCTCATCGGAAGTAGCAGCCATCTCCAAGCGGACCGAGGGGCGCACCAGTTCAATGCTCGAATGTTTTGTTGTTGTTGCTGCTGCACCTGACGATGTCAAGGGCATATGAGCTTCTTCCATTGCCACCTGTTGATCATCACCAACATCATCATCATCAGCAGCAGCAGCAGCAGCATTAGCTCGCTGATCCAGGCTGGTGGTGGTGGTGGTGGTGGTGACCTTGAACGAGAAGCCCTGCTGGTCACCGCCGCCGGTGATCCACTCAACCTGGACCACTTTCCCCTTGAACAAAGGGTCCTCCTCCACCTCCAGCAGCCGCCGGGAGCAGCCGTCCTGCTCATCCGGCTTGTCCAGCCAGGCTACCGCCGTCTTCTGCGCATCGATCAAAAAGTGCAGGAACTTTCTGAGGTCGGGAATGTCGAGCAGGCTTATTTTGCCCCGGCTGGTGTGGTCGCCGCCGTGGTTGTGGTCCTGGTCGTCGTCGTCGTCCTGGCCGTCGTCTTTATCGTCGTTCTGGTCGTCGTTCATCAGCTCCACGATGGCGTAGTGCAGCCAGTTGGCGATCGCCTGGAAGTTCGCCTCACAGTCCGCGGTCAGCTGCGTCATTACCGAGCCCAGGAGGACGTACCAGAACTGTGGATGGCGGCGCAGCCGCCTTCCCACCGCCAGCAGCTGGTCGAGCACCTCTCGGTCGATCGTCGAGTCCTTCTGGCTCAGGTCCAGGTGGTTCAGGGTGCGCTCCACCCAGTCCCTCAGCTGCTCACCAAGCTGCTCAGCCTCAGCCTCAGCCTCTTCTTCCTCAGCCTCTTCTTCCTGTGCTTCGCGGTGGCGGCGGCGTCGTCTTTTCACTTCTACCTCCGCTTGTTGGCTGCTGTTGTTGTTGTTGGCCACATTGTTGGCCAAGTTTTTGGCAATGTTTGCGGCAGAAGAAGAAAAAGAAGAAGCCGATGGTGACCGTAAGCTGACCGGGCGAGGTCGCTTTTGACCAGCTGCTCTGTCCATGCTGACTTCCATGTTGTCTCCCCTGGTCAGCAGCAGAAGCAGCAACTTTCAGCTTTCGATCTCTTTGATCTGTGGTAGGAAAAGGGTAAAAGTGTAAAGGTTAGTGGAGCCGAAATATGATGCAAAAAAGTAGCAATGGGCTAGCTATACAAAGGTAGTGCACACATTTAGCAAGAAATCGTAATTTGGAAGTATAAGATTTGAAAGAACTAAAGTAGAAGTTTAAGAGTCAAACAGGATCGTATGAACTCGTCCATTTACATTAAAAACCAACCGGTTTCTCTAACAAAGTCACGAGCAAAAAAAGATTAAATATTTTTAAGATTTGCCGTCGACAAGCAGACTTGTGGCGGCCTTTGTCAGACTTTAAAGAAAATGTTTGGTGCACTTTATTAAAATTTAAAAACGATCAATTGCATTGGTGACAATTTCAGAGAATAGTTAAAATAAAAATTCAAAGTTACAAAGTGTGTGTGTGTGTGTGTTTGTGTGTGTGTGTGTGTGTGTTTGTGTGTGTGTATTTGTGTATACTGCACAGTTAAATGACTGAAAATTTAGAACAATTTTAAAATAATAACAAAGAAGTAAAAGGTATTGGTTTATTGTTAAGATGACTCAATTTAAAATGCATGTGTGCAAATATGAACTATTTTATTTATCCTTTTGTGTTGAAGTACCGGTATTTGGTGGGGCTAGAATGACATAATACTCTTTTAATTGTAGTGTTTAGCTTTTCTACAATTACAAAATGATAGGTTAATCAGAAGGATAGTGTAAGTTAGCAATGCCTTCTGTCCTTCTTGGGCCAACTTTTCAGAACCTCAATTCGGGCGAGCTCGGTCGCCATTGCCACTTTGGACTTTCTCTTGGATGTTTTCGTCAGTCGGCTGATGCTCGCCATCCGCCTCAGAGTCCTCCTCGGAAACTTGATTAGCAGACTGTTCGACAGCAGAAGCGTCGGCGATGATGATGTTCGATGATGATGATGAAGAGGCCTCCGACGATCCAATGGCCAAAGCTTCCATCACCTTAGGTAGCTCTCCTGCCAGTTTCTCCTGGCACTCCTTAGCCTGGTCAGCCTTCTTGTCATCGGAGACTTGCTTGCTGGCGTCCTTGCTGGTCTTGCTCGGCTTGTCCTTGAGGTCGTTTTCAGCAGCAGCAGTGGCGGCGGCGGCTGCTTCAACAACTTCACCGGCATCCTCTCGTCGATTGCCCTCATCGTTTTTGACGTCAGCTTGCTGCTGAGGCGAAGAAGCAGGCAAAGAAGAAGAAGAGGAGGAAGAGGTGCCCTTCTTCTTCGGCGGGACAAAGTTCTCGTCGACCCAGCCCACAATGTAGCCGTCAGCGGACAGCCGGCCGGTAATGTGAATGCCGTGCATGCGGAACATGTGGCGGCTTAGCTTCGCCTTGGTGGTGAAGTGCTCGGCGCAGATCGGGCAGTTCAGAATACGTCCACGTTTGTCCTTTCCACATTCTTTGCCACCATCACCGCCACAACCACCGCCACGACCACCACGACCACCACCGCGACCACCGCCGCGACCGCCACCACTCTTGTAGCCACCACCCTTTGATGCCATCATCATTTTTTATCTGTTGATCTCAGGATGTTCGGTGTCACCTTTTCGCCTGTCACCCCCAAAGAAGTAAAAGAAAGCAGAGTCGGTACAGCGGTTAGTGACTCAAGTCATCTGTTGCAGGTGCACCCCCCCCCCCCTCCCCCGTCATAGTTCATTTCTTTCATCTTTCCCTCTTTTCCTTTAGTGTTCTATCTTTTGCCCATTAGTGGCCACCTCATGTCTATCACTTCCCCTTTTGCGGCAATGTACTCATTTTTTGCTCTCTCACCTTCTTTCTCGCTTCTCACTGTCTGACCATGCGCTGCGCAGTGCTCTCGGCCCTTCCATCTCGCCGGAGCACTTGCTCTCAAGGTAAGCCTCGCCAGCCCATGTCTTCAGTCGTGTGCTGAGCACTTTTTGTGTCACACCGTCTCAAATAAACCCCTTATCCCGCCGTCACCAGGCCTCTCTCTCTCTCTCTCTCTCTCTCTCTCTCTCTCTCTCTCTCTCTCTCTCTCTCTTTCTCTCTCTTTCTCTTTCTCTCTCAACCTCTCTCTCTTTCTCTCTCAACCTCTCTCTCTCTCCAACAGCGCTCAAGCCGCCGGACATTCCCTCGTCCAGTTAAACCTGCGAGACCTAACCGAAGCCGTTCATCTGTAATCCTCAACACCGGCGGACGAAGCCCGCTCGAACTCTGCTACTCTCACCTTCCCCCCCCCCAGCCATTGCAACAATCAGGTTGACAGGAAGCACTTGACTAGTAGATTTATTTAGAACTACAAGTGCAAAAAGGGAAACTAGCCTAAGTTGTTGAATTGAGAACTCTGTCATCAGAAAAAAAACTACTACTTAAAAGCAGGCAATTCACATTCAACTGTGACAATCGACTCACTGTGAACATGTCTCAAATTGCCTAAAATCAAAGTGATATCTTTGAGATGAGCAAATTAAGCAAATTTGGCTTGATCAGGGCAAATTACTAGGACAACAAACAAACAAACAAACACACACAAACACATAATCATTTCCTAGGTTCTAGGTGCTGGAAAGAGAGGAAAAGGGAACGATTTGACTTGGCACACACTGCGTGCACTAAGGGATTAGCAAAAGCGACATTGTGCTCAGAGGGTGAAGTGAGGGAAAAGTGAGGATCAGTTACTGAGGGGTGAGCTGAGCTTTGACACTGCCAAACAAAAAGTCACACACACAGACAGAGAGTGATAGGACAGATAACAGAAAACAACTGACGGGAAAAATGGTAAAACTTTTTAAAATTTTACCTACCGGTTAAGAAGAAGAAGAAGAAGAGAAGAGTGAAGATTAAGGGAAAGTGGAGACGTCAAGTCTAGTAGTAGTTCACTAAAGACCGAAACGATGAGAATGATGAGGGCAACAGTTAGAGAGAGAGGTCGGATGAGGAACAGAGTCGAAAGTTGAGAACTGCAGAGGTGATGTTGGCGATGCCTGAGTGAAGATCTTGCAAAAAGAGTGAACGATTGAGTGAGTGAGTGTCAAAGAACAAAGAGAAGAAGAAGAAGGGGCACAAAAGTGTCACAAAAGTCAAGAGATGGCAAAGGATGAGCGCAAAAGATGGTCAAACGCTTCAGAGGGCAATACAAGAAGCTGAAAAACGATAAAATAGTGAGTCAAAAACGAGTGCAAAGGAGAGAAAAAAGGGAAAAACAAACTTACCGAGTGCACTGCTAAGTGCAAGCTGAAAGCAAAAGCAAAAACGATGGTTTTTTGCTTCAAGAGCACTCAGCTGTCAGCAGAGGACGAGGATCAACAGGTGACAATGGCGATGGCAATGACGAAGATGGTGGTGAAGATGGTGTTGAACAAAAGCACAGGAAAGAACACCAAAAGTGAAAAAGCAGAAGATGAAAAGCACGATCTATTAAGACAGTATCTGTTCTTCAATCTACAGCTTGATGCTTCAATCTAAGTCAGAGATTTGGTAAGGTGAGAAGGGCAAGAAGGGAAGACACAAGGGATCGAGCTCCCAGCGCAAATTGGAAGAGCAATGTCAAGAGCACAAGAGAAGAGAAGAGAAGAGGACTCTGTTCTCAACAAGTGGTGGTGACTCAACAAAAGTGAAGGTGAAGGTGAGCTTGAGCGAGCTGAACTGAGCACTTGCAACTGTGGAGTCAAATTGCAAGTGTCGGCCAAGTGCGCTGAGCTCAGGCTTTTATTTAGTTTCGTGAGCTCCTCCCGCTCTGCAGTGTCGGCTGAAAACGGCAGCGGCAGAGACCGCCCAAAAAGGAGTTTTCCTGCCACTTTTTTTTCTCCTGCCGCCAAACTGTCGAAGGAGGTGCTGTTGCTGCTGCTGCTGCTGCTGATAGAGATGCTGTTGGAGTCCAAGTACTCAGGACCTAGTACTGCCACTGTTTCTGAAGACAGCCTAACTGAGGGGGGCACTTTGAAATGCGATGTGGGCAGGATGATTCAGCAGCAGCCTCAATGTGTAAGAGTGTTGAAGAAAGAGAAGAGAAGAGTAGTGTAATCAATCTAATCGATCACCGAAAAGTAGTGGTAGTAGTAGTAGTATTGGTGGTGCCTTTGCATTTCACATTTGACATTTTAAGCGATTTAGATTTGCATTAATCTGCAACTGCAGCTTAGATTAGTTTGCAACTGGTGGTGTTGCTGTGAGTGTACTGTGACAGTGCACAAAAGGGTCAGTTGATCAGTGTGAAGCAGCCACTTTTTAAATGGCACTCAAATGTAGTCGCTGCCAGTGCCACTACTAGTCAAATAGTACTACCACTACTACTAGTCGAAGAGGTTTGCTGCAGAACAGCATTGAAAAGTCTAGATTAGCAGTTGAAAAAACTGAATCTATAATCAAAAAGTGTTTGATGCAAAAAAAGTGAAGATGCAATGACGCAAAAAAGGTTGTTGGAGTTCATTGAACGCAATCATAGCGCACTAATTAACTGGCCTTTTCATTTTCCCTTCGCAGTTGCAGTGTGCTTTACTTGCACCATTTTGACAAACAAGCAAACAGCCTAGTAGTAGGTTTGCACTTTGCTTCCAAGAAAAAGGCCTCAATTTTTTCCTGTTCCCAGAGCAATCGCTGCTCTCTCTTTTTTTCTCTCTGCTGTAATGAGGCACCTAGGTGAGCTTAAGCAGTAGAGTACTTGTTGATGAAGTCACTCGAAAAAGTGAATTTCTCAGAACATTGAAGCAGGATTGCCAGTGCGATGCTGTGGATGGTGGTTGCAAGTGGCCGGCGGGAAAACGGTTCAGTTCAGAGTTGCAGTGAGGCATGTCATTTGATCTACGCTCTTTTGGTCAACTCCAAACGAGCATTTGAGTGTCTCGGTTTTGAAGATAGAGAGAATGAACGGAAAAAACGGGAAGAAAGAGATAGCTGTTTCACTCAGCTGAATTCTGATGAAATGGCAGTAACCAGTAACCAGTAACAGTAAGAGGGGGGCACCAAACAGGCCTAACGGCGTTCAAGACACACTGTCACTGTCACTGCCAAGCTGAGGCTGCTTTAGTGGCTCAGGGAGAGCTCAGAAAGGGCAATAAATCTAAGGGCTACAGCACTGGGCTTGACAGACACTGCTTGCAAGGCAGGCAGTGTGTTGTCCGACACACAGTGGACAGTTTACAGTGGACACTTCAGAGAAACCAAGACAACAAGGCTAAAGACAGAGAGGAAGTGGTCTGGTTTGGTCTGCACAAGTGGTCACCACTTGTTGACGCTCTGTGTGTTCAATAGTGACAGAAAGATGTGCCTTGGGCAGAAAAAAACTTCATATCAGGAAATCAGCACCACCAAATGAGCTTTGTAGTAGCTTTGAAGTGGCCAGCAAGCAACGAACCAAAAATCGGCTACCACAAGCCATCTGCCCTGTTCAAACCATTGTGCTTTGATCACAAATCAAAGAGTGCGCCTAACAATTCTGCGACTGACTAGGCAACACACAAGCTGCACACAATTTGGCAGCAGCAGCAGTTTGCTAATTAAATTTTTAATTAAAAACGAACTTCTTCACTTTTTTATTGCGTTCAGTGCTTGGTAGTGCTTCATGCCTGACTTGCATTTGTAGCGCGCTTACTTAATTGAAGTCGCAAGGAGTGAAAGTGGAAAGAGGTGCCCCGCAACAAGAGTTGTGTGTCTGTGCAACTAGAGTTGGCCCTCAATCCAAGAATGTACATCGTTCATATCAGCCCAAAGATACCCCTTTTTAATTTGTTTGCTGTTCAAATTAGCCGGTGTCTCTTGTCGGCCAGACAACATGTTTCTCTCTATTTGCTTGCCAATCTTGGTGCCGTTCTTGGGCAGATGTGCCCCACGCAAATGTGGCCACTAATTGCTTGGAAGCAGAAAGACTGCTCCTCGTAAGTTTTTTGTGCACTCTATTGGATCATCTGTCCCATCTCGTTTGAAAGCACAGCCCTTTTAATCGAATGATGGCGACGCTTTTGTCTTGTCAACTTTGCTCAATTGACTGATTGATTTGCCAGCCAGATGACATTTGTTTTCAAGCTAAAAAATAAACTACTGTGCACTGCTGAAACATTTGGTGCCACACAGCCGAAAACGGACAGTACTGCTGCTGCTGTTGCAGTTCATCTTGGGGCAGTAACAGTCAAAACAGCAGCAGCAGGAGTGAAATTTTTGCGGGGATTAATTAGCAGACAACATTTTTCTTGAAGGTATGAAAATGGCTAGCACTTTTCTTGATGACTCAAGATCAATCCCTCGCAGTCCTGATGGTCCACTGTAAAGTGCCGTCGCATTACATTAGAAAGTCACCAAAGTGTAGTCACCACATTATTGCCCAGAGACCACCACCACCATCACCGAAAAGTACGGCTCAATTGCTTAGTCACTTGCCCCACTAACTCACTCATTGTTTAGGCAGGTAGGTAGTGCAGGTAGGTGGTGAAAGCTATAAAGTCAGGTAGTGGCGGCTCCTGTGAAGTGTGTAGTGTTCCTCACTCACTTACCTGACTGTGTCTCCTCATCATTTCACCCTCTAATCGATCAGTCGGCGGCGGCAGAAGCGTGCTCAACACAGCCGACACTACCCAGCAGATAGTCAGGATCAGTGTGACCATCTTGCACCATGTGTGCCCACCATGTGCTAGGTGACAAAAAGACAATAAAAGTTGAGAGGGCCGGTGGCAGTGACGACGACATTGGCGCGACTGTGTCGCTGCCTGCCTGCCTGCCAGCCAGCTAGTAATTGCCCGTAGCAATCAGCTAATTGATCCCTTTGTGGCACCGATCGCTGGTGCCACCGTCTCTCTCACAATGCCTGACTTGCATTTGTAGCGCGCTGACTTAATTGAAGTCGCAAGGAGTGAAAGTGGAAAGAGGTGCCCCGCAACAAGAGTTGTGTGTCTGTGTGACTGTGAGCTGGCCCTCAATCCTAGAGTGTACTTCGTTCATATCAGCCATAGGATACCCCTTTTTAATTTGTTTGCTGTTCAAATTATTAGCCTTGGTGTCTCTTGTCGGCCAGACAACATGTTTCTTTCCATTTGCTTGCCAATCTTGGTGCCGTTCTTGGGCAGATGTGCCTCACGCAAATGTGGCCACTAATTGCTTGGAAGCAGAAAGAGTGCTCCTCGTAAGTTTTTTGTGCATTTTATTGGATCATTTGTCCCATCTTGCTGGAAAGCACAGCCCTTTCAATCGATTGATGGCAACGCTTTTTTTGTCAACTTTGAGTAAGAGAAGGAAAACGAAGCTCCTGAAGCTAACTTGACACTTTTGCTGCTCCCAAAAACTGCTCTTCTTCTTTTTGTCTCCTGCAGAGCGGCACATCTTGATACGAGTCTGGACAGCAGAGTGGCGCAGTAGTTAGAGTAGGCAAAAAATTAGCGGCAATAAAACGGTTCAAAGGAAAAGCAGCAACAGTAGCTGAAATGATGGTGTAGTGTTGCACAGTATGACCAGATTGGCCCCTTCACCGAAATGTGAGTCATAGCTTTGGACAGTGAGTTGTGACAGACTCTGCTCAATTGACTGATTGATCATGCCAACCGGATGACATCTGCACTAGCTAGCTTTCAAGCTAAAAATAAACTGCTGTGCACTGCTAGGATTTGGCTGAACTTTGCAATTGCCATACATTTGGTTCCCCGCGCCACAACGAAAGCGGACAGCCTTGCTGCTGCTGTTGCTGCTGCTGCTCATCTTGGGGCAGTTGAAACAGCTGAAACAACGGGGTGAACTTTGTGAACTGAGCCACAGCTACAGCAAACACTACTTTCTTTGGTAGTGTGTCGGCAATGGCAAAACAGTGGACAAACTCTCGATAGCTCAAGATTGGCTGCACTGTTTTGGCTGCATTGTCCACTCTCTCTCTCTTTCAAGTGCCCATCGCATTCAGAAGGCTTACTGGCAAAGACGCTGGCGCGTTATGTTGCCCAGAGACCACCACCATCACCACCACCACCGAAAATGACGGCTCAATTGCCCAGTCACTTGCCCCCCCTAACTCACTCATTGTCTAGGCAGGCAGGTAGGTAGTGCAGGTAGGTGGTGAAAGTTATTAAGTCAGGCAGTGGCGGTGACAGTAGCGGTAGCGGCTCCTGTGAAGTGTGGAGTGTCCCCACACTCACTTACCTGAGTGTGTCTTCTCATCGTGTCACCCTCCAATTGATTAGTCGGCGGCGGCGGCAGAAGCGTGCTTGGCACAACAGACACCACCCAGCAGATAGTCAGGATCAGTGTGATCTTGCACCATGTGTGCCCACCAGCTAGGTGACGAAAGAAAGACAATAAAAGTTGAGAGGGCCGGCGACAGTGGCGACGACATTGGCGCGGCTGTGTCGCTGCCTGCCTGCCTGCCTGCCTGCCAGCCAGTAATTGCCCGTAGTAATCAGCTAATTGATCCCTTTGTGGCTGATCGCCGGTGCCACCATCTTTAACTCTCTCTCTCTTTTTTGCTTTCTGCCTAGCCAGACACTGTCTTTCTGCAGCTTCAGTTCAGGCGACGACGACGACGACGACGACGACGAGGGAACCTCTTTGCTGGCTAAAGCAAGTCAGCAGTCGCCGCTCCTTCCTCTCCGCCAAAAGACCAAAGTCCTCGACAGTCCATCGACAGTCGGCAGTGTGCTGCCACACACACACATTTCCCTCCCGGAAACAGTCTTTGGGGAGTCAGTGTGCTGGCTGGTTGGTTGGCGAGCACATTTGTGCTGGCGACACAAAGAAGCCGACAAGTGGTCGACTCGAGGGCAGGAGAAAGTGAGTGAGTGAGTGAACATCGACTGCCAACATCGACAGTTCAAGTCGGGGTTGCGGTCTTTTCCGTTGCTCAAACCATCGACAGCATCAGACTTTCTCTCTCTCTTTCTCTCTCTCTTTATTTTAACGTTTGGCCAAACTTTTTCAAACTGTTGCTGCTGCTGCTGTTTCTGCGAGGGGCATCTGAAGAATGCCCTGTCCGGCTTTGAAGTCGACGGGTCTGATGACTTTTCCTTTGTGCTCAAAGAGGGGCCGATTGTTGATCATCGACTCGATCTCTGCAAAGACGTATTTCAACTGGTCGAGTGAAAGTTTGGCTTTCTTGCTGTTGACTCGGCCTGCAATGCTCTGCGTCGAGACTGTCCAATCAAGGGAGAAAGTGGCCAGCGCCTCCTTGATGAACCGGTTTAGTCGTTCGTAGAATCCCCCTTTCCAGAGAGAGTGGGCTGTCAGGTGTTGCCACTGGAAACGGTTCTCCTGGTCTGGTCGTTTTGAGGCTCATCTCCTCCAGGTACTTCTGCCGGTCATTCTTCATCTTGATGAACTGTTTGCCATTGTCGGAATAGAACATCCTAGGCAGGCCGTTCTGCGCCACAAACTGGGTCACTGATTTGAAGACAGACTCAGCGGTCATGTCTGGGATGGCGTCAACGTAGACGAGTCGGCTGGTCGCAAACACGTAGATAACTCCGTAGACTTTGGCGTCACCTTCCATCGGAACCTTGACGGCAGGCTGCTGACGTGGTAGCAAAAAGTTGGTACTGGTCCGTGGTGAATGGTTGATACTGTGTGTCGCTTAAAGCGACAAATTTGGCAGTTGTTGACATAATGCTTCACCATCTTGCGCTGGTTGATGATGAAGAAGCGCTCTCGTATGGAGCTGCAAGTTCTCTCGACGCCGGGATGAAACAGCTGATGGTAGGTGTTGGCTATCACAAGTCGAGAAAAGTGACAGTGAGGCGGCAAGATGATCGGGTGAACCTCCTCGTAGGAGAAGTTCACTGACTGCTCGATGCGAGTTCTCAGTCAGACCAGTCCGTGCTGGTCGAGGTGGGCGCCAAAGTTCCGCAAAAGACTCTGTTTGTCGAATATTATGTTCGCCGATGCATCCACATCAGCGATGTGATGCACTGGAAATAGTTTTGCTGCACCTCGCGGATCAGTAGGATCAAGGCGAGTTCGAGCTCTGGCAAGTCGTCGTATTTGGTGGACATCTGCTTCAGCAGCCTGGCGACGTATCGGTACGTGCCCACTGCTAGCTGGTAAGTCGCGTAGCGGGTACAGCGACACTGGTTCGGGTCGTTGGCTGGCGTTGTTGACACTGACATCACTTGGCTGGAAAGTGTGTGCTCGAACTGGGTGGAAGATGGTAGTTCTCCAGCCTCGAGCCACTGTTTGACTTTGACAAACTTGGGCCAGGTGGCACCGCGCGACGCAATGTCGGCCAAGTTCTCCTCAGTCGTCACGTGACGGAAAGTTGCTGTTGGGGCGAGTTTGCTGATTCTACGAATCCGCAGAGCAATTGATGGCCTGAGAACTAGTGGTAGGCGATTTACTTGGTTGTACTGGGTAGATCAACACCCTGCTCACACTCACACTAAGGTAAAGTAGATCAGACACTTTGCAGCAATAAAAAACACCCTCACAGTAGTGAACTTATTAGCCATGTGAGAAGAAATGGCCGTTGTAAAAGCCGGAAGCTGGGCCGCCGCCACCACCTTCGAGAAGATGTAGTTAAAGAGGACGACGGCTGCTCGAGATTGGCCGACGTTTCGGGGCAGCTGCAGAGAGAAAGACCAAAGAAAACAAAAACATTAGAACATTTGATTCAAAATCAAAAACCACTTCTTTTTTGCAGTTTCACTTACGTAGTGCACGTAGAGGGCCACCTCCTGGGAGACCAGGTGGAGAGGACGTTGGAGAGGACTTCGGCGACCATCGCCCCCCATTACCACCACCGCCAGCTCTCTTCACCGCTTTCTTCAGCAGCAGCTTTCGGCGGAGATATTGGAGGCAAAAGGTGGGCGCAGGTCCCGGAGGAGCCAGGCGGCCACCAGGGCGGGCGTCGCCAATATCAGGTAGAAGGCCCACAGGAGGAGGAGGAGGAGGAGGACCACCGCCTCGACGAAAACGTTCGCGAAGATGACGCAGATGAGGCTGCTGCTGGGCGTCTCCAGGCGGCCGTCGCCGCCGAGGCCAAAGTTGGGCGTCACGCACTTGATCAGTCGGGGGGGGGGGAGAGCTGCCGAAGAAAAAAAGTAAGAAGGGAAAAACTTAGATTTTAGAGCGAAACAAACCAAAAAAACTCTTACTACCTCTTCAGCAGGATCGGGGCCATGAATCTACCACTCATTCGGCGCCGGCGAAAAGTAGTACTCCGAGAAGAGGTACTTGGCTTTTCGGGTAGCCCAGAAACGACCTCCTCCACCTGGCCACAGCGACGTGAAACCTCTGGGGGAGCAAGCCAGAGGAACCGAGTTGAAAGCGTTTCAGGAGAAGAGGTCAAGAACAGTATCCGCCTCTCAGAACACCACGATCTGACCTGCAGTAAAATCTGCCCACACAACACTTGCGCTCAAACTAGGGGACCACTGAATGGAATACATTCGCTAGTTCGGTGGAAAAACACTCGCTCAGCTGTGAAGTCGGTACAGTACCGCCACCAAGCGCCGCAAAGCACCCTGACTCGGCAGTTTTGGAGCCCTAAGTCGGCTTCGAGAAGGCCAGCAGCGGAGCCAATATAAGGAGAGGAGGGCTGCCTCCCAGTCGCCGAGTCGATCACCACCACGCCGGTCAGTACCACGCCGTGCTGTCACCGAGCCCTCGACCCCACTTTACTCTTATGATTACCCCCACCCCCCCCATCCCACCCCTATCCTTCTTCTCCTTCAAGTTTTATTATTAAAACATCTATATCCTCACCGACATCCTCATTGTGGGACCCCAAGCGCCCTCTCTCTCTCTCTCTCTCTCTCTCTCTCTCCCTCTTCTCACCCCAAACCGGCCTATTCCGATAATCGGTCTGCTGCTTTCCGGAGCATTCAAGGCACCCACAAGTCTGCTCCCGAGGTCGGCTCAGTCTGAAGAGTTGGCGGTCGTGCTGCACCGATCACCCTAGCGTGGTCGTGCCGCGTGGTCATTAAGTGTCAGGCAGATGTTGCGCTCCGTTATGGGCCAGGCAGGGAAAAGGGATGGCGATTAAGGAGCAGAAGAAGAGGCAAATATGAGGTAAATATGACCCAGCAGGCAGACACTTCGTTGCTATAAAGTTCTGTACAATGAGTATCAATGAGCTCAAAGTTTGCCTGCACTCTCTTTGAAGAACAGCAGCGTAAACAACGGCGCAAAGGGGCGGCAGTGAAGCGGTGAAGCTGTTGAGGTGGGCAGGCGAACAGGCGCAGGAACAGATGTTGTCCACCTTGTCCACCGGTACTGTTCGTAGCCGTGCTGTCATTGCGAAGATGAGCAGCTGCAGAGAGAGAGAGAGAGAGAGAGAGAGAGAGAGAGAGAGAGAGAGAGAGAGA
>JAALOO010000861.1_pt1 | contig 24746 bp, 21 predicted proteins | sample 7257641 | NCBI WGS metagenome assembly JAALOO01 (sample SAMN14085613, study PRJNA598686) | mite metagenome | biome: ENVO:01001000; feature: ENVO:01001002; material: ENVO:01001226; isolation source: single female mite from University of Michigan culture on fish food culture... ...
TCTCTCTCTCTCTCTCTCTCTCTCTCTCTCTCTCTCTCTCTCTCTTTCTCTTTTTTCCCTCATCTTTTCTCTGTCCTATCTACATAGCAACAAGCTTGGCAGACACCTAAAGCTGCTGCTGATGTTGCCGTAGCCGCACTAGTAGTTCAGGTGATACTAGGATTGCAAATTGACATTTGAGATTCTAGTTAAACAAACTGCCTGACTGAACACTGCAAGGAAAGATGCTTTGTAAATAGAAAGCAAGTTTAGTGCCCGCATTCGTGCGGTTTTATTTTTGATTTAAGTTTAGATGCTAGCCGCAAGCACTGCTGCTACTACTTCAATTACTATTTTTGTTTTTAAACTTTTGTGTTTTTGGCGTTTTTTCGATCATTCTTATGTTTTCAGTGTTTTAACGTGTTTTCTGCCAACAAAAAACGTTGTTTTTTACTTTTAATTTACTTTTTGTTCATTTTTAGACAAAAAAATAAAAAATAAAGTTGCCCATAGAATGCAAGATGTAAAAGTTTTTAAAATTATTATTTGTTTGAGCTATGTTTTTGGTCAATTACAGTTTGTAACTTCACTTTTTTATACGTTTTACTTATTTGCTCTATTTTGTTTTAACGTTTAGTGTTGTTGCTTTTTGCGTAAACATAAAAATGTTCAAATTTTTTTGTTAAATTAGTGCAAAAAAATGTTGGAATAAATAACAAAAACCGGCATCTTTGACTGTGTCAAAAGGAATGACAAACATTTTGACCTCCTGTCGTTAAATTATTCAATAACATAATAATTTAGCTGTTGCTGGTTTCACAATGGTTTTTATGGTTTTTGCATTTGCCGCTGTTGCTGTTTTTTGTAGCCGGATATGAAAAAAGTTGACAGTTTTTTATAACATTTTTTGCCAAATTTTTTTAATTTTTTGCATCTATTGTTTGTAAAAATGCTTTTTTACAGTTTATTAAATTTTGTTTTACTGATTTTATTTAGTTTAGAAATGTAACAAATTAAAGTAGTTTACTTTGTACGACCAGTCGTTTTGATTTTTTTGTTTACTTTTACTTTAGTTCTTAAAGTACCATTTCCTGCTGTTTAACTGATCTTGTTAGCTTTTTTTAAAAAATAGTTACATTTTGTTTTTGCATTTATTTTTTATCAAACTTGTTACTTTCAACTTTTTGCTACATCAATTTTTTAAGTTGTTTTTTTAACTAATTTAGGTTTTTTATACTACAGTACGAGCAGTTTTGCAGTTTGATTCTAATGTGATTAAGCGCTGAAAAAAATATTTTTTTGGAAGTTCAAGGAAAAGGGATTGCTAACAGTGTTGTTTTATTTATTATATTTTTTATTCTGACTTTGAATGTGTAGAGGAAAAAGGCCATACAAGTCAATCGCCAGAAAATTATTAAGAATTTTGATGCAATTTTTTGTTATTTTTTCCCTCTTTCTCAACTTTGCATCCTGCGTTTGATTTTTGCAACTCTGTACAATTGCATTGGTTACTTTGTTACGCACAGTACAGATCCACAACGACACATTTTTATCATTTTTTGTTTTCCAGCCTGTTTGCTGATGCCACTCCAGCTAAGTCAGCAACTTAATGCAGCAGCACCCGATTACCGTGTTAAAGCCGTGCAGGAAAGTGGCAGTCTAGAGCCGCTGTTTTTGTTGCTGTTGTCATCCGCTACCGCTGCTAAGTAGTCACAAGATAGAAAAACTTCTCACTATCTTTCTTCTTTTTACTTTCACAATCTAAGCTCAGTTGTTTCTCAGTAAAAAAGTATCGTCATATGATTTTGTTTTTTTTATGTTTTGCCAATTTTTCTTAATTAGATGTACTTTATGATTTAAATACTAAAAGTCAAAACAAACAAACATTGAAACTGGCGCTGAATCTTGCTTTTACTAACGTTTTAATGCTTAAAAAAGCATCAACAAACAATGTTCTAGGATAGTGCATTAGAATTTTGATAAATAAAATTAAACAATTTTATAATTTGAAATATTATCATAAAGTAATTTGTTTTTTAAATTGGCAAATAATTGGTCAAAATGCTTTTTTATTAAAACCAATTTAATTATAATTTAGTTCCCAGTAAATTTACAATTGTTTTGCAATTTTTTATTTTTAACGCTTGCAACAATTCATTATTTTCTATTTTTAGCCTATTTACCACTTTTTAGCTTTGTTAAACATTTTAAATTAAAAATGACAGCAATTGGAGTCCATTGAACAATGGAAAAACCTTTCAATCTGCAATTTAATGAGATTTAGCATTTCTTTGCATTAGTTCATTTTTAGTAAAACAAGACTGTTTTGCTAATTTAAAATTGTCAATTTGTTTTTGCTACATTATGTTTTTTACTAGAAGCGGAAAATTTTTAATGATTTTGATTAAGCAAAAAATTCAAAATGAACATCATTTATTCATGCTTGTGATTTGGTTTAGTATTTTATCATTGTATTAAAAGATTTTTTAAGAAAAAAATCGTGTTTTTTCAAAACTAAAAATTCTGATGTTTTTGCCAATCAGTTTTGCCAAATGCAACAAAAAAGCTCATTTGCTACTTCAGTATTCTTTTGTTTAAAAAATTTTTTAGTTTTATTTTAGTTTTTGCTGACTTTTTAAAACTAAAATTGGTTTATTATAAGTAAAACTAATCTAGTTTTTTGTTGATTATTGTCTTATTGTTTTATTTTTCCAGCTAATTTAAACGTAAATGTGTAAATTATTGATGCAGAGTTTAATGATAATGACAGTAATGCTAGGGATGCCGTTTATTCCAAAAACACTGAACTTTCATTTTTTGTTTGATTGAGTTTGTTTGTTTGTGATGATCCGCTGACGATAACCGGTGTAGCAAACACACAAAAATCAAAAACATTTCAAATTTCTAAAAACAGTTTGCAAATTATGTGCAAAAACAATAGATTTATAATTAGATATAGTTTATCTAAGCTTTAAAAAACAATTTTATCTTGATGGTAATACTTAGTTTTTTTCCAAGTTTGCTAGTGACAAATTGCAATTTTGTTTTTTCTGTTTTTAAAAAAATTTGATTTAATTTTTTCAAATTTTCAGTTACTTTTTGTTTAACTTTGCTAATTGTTTTTAAAAATTATTTGTTTGTTAGTATTTATTTTTGCATTGTTTAAAATTATAATTTCACAGTTTAAATTAACAAACATTTTGTTGTTGTTAAACAAACACGCTAAAACCATACAAAAGTTTGACAAACTTAGTACATTGCCAAACTGTTTTGTTGCTCTAAAATGTTAGCATTTTTTCTAAAATTAATTAATTTTTTTCATTTAAAAAGACTAGACTAAAATAATAAAAAACTAATTTTTTTAATAATTTTTTAAGTAAAAAGTGCTTTTTGTATTTACCGTATGCTGAATTTAATATTCAATGTGCTTGTGTGTTTTCCAGAATATGTGACTTTCTTTGTAAAACATTTTTTCTTAATTTTTAAAAACTTTACACAAAGATTTGTTTGGTTTAAGCAAAACATATTTCCTATATTATGCGCAAGCACTACTTTGTGTTGTCTTTTTACAAAAACATAAAACTGTGTATAAAAAAAATGAGTCAAGCGAGAATAAAAACAGACGTCTAGAAAGAAAACTCTTAAACAAAAACTAAATTTTTTTAACAAAAATTCAAAAACAGGAGCAAAAATGATAAAATAATGTTTACTCAAATAAACGGTAGGGGGGAGTTTTAAATTAAAACATTTCAATTTAATTGTGTCTGATGTTTTGGTAAAAACTTCAATTAGAAAGTTTTTTGTTGCATGATCATATTATATAAGTCATTAAAAACTTTAAATAAAGTTTGAATTTTTTTAAGTTTATAATGTAGTTATACATTTTTTTACAGATAAAATAAAAAACTAATTATTTTTTAATTTTAAAATTTGTATAAATAGTTAAAAATTTACTTTATTTTAATTTTTGTAGAAAAATAATTTTGAATGTTAAACAAAACGGATAATAAAATAAAAAAACGGTTTAAACTTGTAACAGTTTTTTATTTTGCATTTGTTTAACTAAACATTAAAAAAATTTGCAATTTCTTTGCACTTGAAACAGTTTTATGACCATTTGCACCGATGCGATGGTCAAGTGTGATAAATAAAAAAATTGAAAATGCGCACTTTTCTTGTTTGTGTTCAATTGTACAACAGACAGTGAACAGCAAAAAATAAATAATAAGAACACGTAGTAGACAAATTGATCCTTAAGATTAATTTTTGTTTTCTAAACGTTGTTCATTTTATACAAACTAATAGTTGAACAGAAAGTGTTCGTCACATTTCTGGTGTTTTTGGTAGAGCTGTCTATTTTATTTCTACTTCAGAGACCATCAGATTGAGCATAATCTTAAAATTTTTTTAAAGATATTGTCTGTGCAAGTAATTTCACACTGATTTGATCACATTTTTTTAGAGCAACAAGGATCTATTTGCCATCTGCGCACTAGTTTGTCAATAATCGGTAGTAATTACTGGTGCCAAAGTCATCCAGTCTAGACAGAGCTAATCAATTGCAGAAGATTGAAGAGAGAAAGAAACAATTATCTTCGTTTTCATCCTCTTTTTCATCTAATGACAATGTTCGACTGATTTTTTTATTTTTAAACACAATGTCCTTTACCGCTGAATGCCGCTTTTGATGTCACTACCCCACTACCTTTGTTGTTTTTTGTTTCATTTTTTGTGCAGCAATTTTTCAGATCAAGTAATTGCTCCCACCACAGCGTTCAACTCCGTTCTTTGTTTTGTGCTTTAAATCACAGAAAAAGAAAGTTAGACTGCTTTGTGTGGCAATTACTTCTAGCCAATTTTCCCTGGCCTTTACTTTGCAACAAAAAAGAGGGAAAAAGATTAGTTATCCCAAAAATGCAACCAAAAAGTTGCAGCTCCTCACTTCTTTTACCTCTTTCTCTATTCACTGGCTCACTTGGTTATTCAAGTGGCCAGAGAAAGAGTATCTGGTTACTTTACCTTTGTTGTTCAGACCATTACCTTGCTACTGCTGCTGTTGATGTGTCATTCAGTATGCATGGACACGTTCTTGAGTGATAGTGTCGAGAGGGCAGACTGAGATCGCCGTACACTACTACAATGCCGTACGACAGTAGCCGGTAACCTTTTTCTTTTACCTAGATGTATCATTTGCCCTTTACCTCTTCTGCTTCAATTTTCTTCCTTTTTTTTGCTTACACCGGTCATATCTAGTATTGGTAAGGGGGTGATGATAATGGAAAAAAGAAGGAAAAAGAGAGAGATTTTTAAATATTACAATGTGTAACACTAAATTGCAAGTGAAAGGCACTGAAGTGGAGGCAAAATCTCCTGCAGGCATAATTCATCTCTCTCGCTTTCTTTTTGTTTGTCGGCAAGTGAGTGCGTAAGTGAACGGGTAAAAGTGTTTGAAACACTGAGCTAATACTAAGTTAAAAATAGGAATTTGCTTAGCTATACTAGCAAGAAAAAAACGAAGCGAACAAAAAAAATACAAGAAACAAATAAAATGAAACCTGATAATAACTATTGGAATTGTGTGTTTGGAGGCGACGACCACAGCAAAAACAGTAAATTGAATGGTTGATTTAAAATTGCATTTTTGCTTCTTTACAAATTTCTAAACACTAAATGAACTGCCTATTTTTGTGAATTATATCCGTATATTAGTTTAGTTTCAGTTTAAACAAGGAAAAAATTTGCACTGATCAGCATTTTGGCAAGGTTTTTCTTGTTCTTGTTCTTTTCTTCTATCGTTGTTTTTGGTATAGTTTTTGATGATTTTGTCAAACTGCTGTTGTTGCAACCGCAACAAACTTTGTTTCTGCAGCTTACACATGATAAATTCATTTTTACTGTTTCATCTTTTACTGTCACTTTTTTGAAACAATTTTGATTTTTATAGTAAAAAGTAATAAAAATAAGTTTTACTAAAAGAGTTTATTAACTTTTACATTTTTTGTTTAACTTTACAGTTTAATTTATAGTTTGTTTTAAAATTTCAGTATTTTTAGTCAGTCCTATCTAAAAAGTTTCAAACAAAATTTTGCGTTGATTTAAAAATTAATTATTTAAACTACTCCCAGTTAAATTAAATGTCATTTTTATTAGTTTTTAGTCAGTAGGCTAATGTTTAGTTTAACAATAAGGGTTTTGTTACAAAAGGAACAAGTCTCAAACTTTTTACCAGTTGATTATCATTTTGCATTTTTTATGTTCGGCGGTTAAAAATAACTTTAATAAACAAAAAGCGGTTATGTTCGTAAGAGGTACAGGGTAACATTTAGATTCAGAAATTCAAACCCCTTTTCAATTTCCTTTTTTCTTTGAATAGCCGTCAATCTCAATGGGTTTACTGTGGTTCTTGCTACTGACTGGGTCTAAATTTAGCCAATGTCTCATTTCCATCACTAATGTTGTGACGGCAATTGATGCGGCTAAAAATGTTAAAGGGCCTATGTTTGCGCTATTACGGCAACTTTTTATTATTTTTCTCTAAACTGTGCGTGTGTTGATTTAATTTGATTTGATTTTTTACTGATCGTATTTTGCATAAAACTTTTTTCAATCTAAAAATCAATTTGCAATTTGTGTTTTTATTTTTTTAATTTATCAATTTTTATTTTTTTAGAAATATAAAATTATTAATATTAAAAATAACAAACATTCATTTTGGTAGTTTTTTAATAAAATGCTTTGTGTTTTGTTTTTTAAAAAAGTTAAATAATTTTTAATAAATTCAAGTTAGTTTGATTAGATGTCGTTTAGTGCTTTGCCATTTTCAGATTCAAATGTAAGGACGTTTATAAAAACAAACAAAAACAAAAGAAAGGTTGTGCGACATTTAAAAAAAAGCGTCATCCAAATAAATGAGAACAAAAAGATAATGTGATTTCTAATGTGAAAATAAATCTAAACTGAAACGGCATTCTACGATGAAATCAATTGCCGTCATGTCAAATTATTATTAAATTGACTCAATTTTACAGTAAATAGAGAACTGTTGTTAGTCAGTTAGCTGAAGTCTCCAATATTTCCTTAAGTGGATGACATTTTATACCCAGATTTAGCCTGATTGCTTTATTTAGTTTGCTAATGTGTAGTAAACAAATTTTTATTTTTCAAGTTGTTGTTGTTAATTTGGCATTTAAAATTGTGCTTCAATAGCAAATTTTCAATTAAAACAATGTTAACTCAAAAACGCAATTTGCAGTTTTGTCTAAATTACTGTTGATTTTGTTTTTTGAAGTGTAAGTTTTGTTTATTAATTTTATTTTTTATTTGATCACAGGCTCAACTTTTGTTTTATTAAAAACTGCTTCTTTAACAACTTAAAACAAAGTTTGTTTGCTGGAAATCAAAACTTTGGAACAAAAAAGACTTCAGTTACTGTAGCGTAGAGTAGATCTTCAGATTGCATAATATTCTAGAGGTAAGTTTTCAAACGCAATAAAGGTTTTAACCCTAAATACCAACTCTTTTGTTTGTGTTTCCCACACTACTAGTTCAAATCAGGATACCGTGTTTTAACAATAAAACTGAAACCTCTGAATTTGCAATTGATAAATTGCAAACAAAAGTGATAACAAATTCACTTCCACCAAAACCTAGTGATATTGCTTATGTTATGTGACAGCGCTTCTTTTGCTTTCCATTGTTTCACGTCAATGTGAACGCCTATATGAACTACCGCAACAACAACAGCATGTCTTTCTACCAGGCCTCACCTTCTGGGGGCGGAAGTGGAAGTGGTGGTGGTGATGGTGGAGGTGGTGATCACCACGCTCATCACCACAACCATCACCAACAGCTAAACGGTTATCAACAGCAGCCGCAGCAGCAACAGCCACAGCAGCAACAGACCACAGCTTCCTACTCAAGTGGTCATGGTGCACAGGTAGCTCTGGAGATGATGCCCACCAATTCCGGACCAGGCGGAGGAGGAGGAGGAGGAGTAAGCAATCACCATCCTCATCACCATCCTCTATACCCTCACCACCCTCACCCTCACCACCAGCAGCGTGCAATGAGCCTTGATCAGGGCGCCTCAGCCTACATGTCGCCCGCTCAGCAGCATCAACTGGTCACTCCTAATGTAAGTGCTAGTAAATTTCTGATGATGATCATAAAATGACTAATTCGCTAAACTTCTTTTTGAACTTCTTGTTTTCAGGGACGTCTGATGCAGCAACAGCAACAGCAGCAACAGCACAACCATTCAATGGCCGCTCATGCCGTTCACGGGGACTCTCATGCAGAGCTTTCCATGAGCTCGCCGCTCTCCGCCTCACTTCCGTCCACTTCGGGCATTGCCTCCACGGGTGGGAACAATAACAACACCATCGGCAACCACCACCACAACCACCTCCTCAACCTGCCGTCCCACCTGCAGCAGCAACCAATTGACACCAGTAACATGCAACGCATTCGCCGTTGGAAGATCTTCCCCGGACGGAATCGCTTCTTCTGCGACGGTCGCATCATCATGGCCAAGCAGATTTCCGTCTTCTACTTTACACTACTGCTGATCAATGCCACCTGCATTCTTTTCTTCTACTACGAGTAAGTGTGTCTTAGTGTTTTGATGCTTTTCATTTCTCAAATACAGATTTTTTATCTTTTTTGTCCCCACAGCTGTCCGTACCTGGCGCAAAAGGTGAGCTGGGCCATTCCGGTCGTCGCCGCCGTTCTCTACATTTTTGTCATGGGCACACTGCTGCGCACCAGTTTCACCGATCCGGGCATCATTCCACGAGCAACTCCAGACGAGGCGGCTGATGTTGAGCGTAAGTGGTTTGAGTGTTTTAGTGTTGTAAATTGTTGTTTTCAAACACTTACCAATTGTCCTTTTTCTTTTTTTGCAGTGACCGGTGGCAACTCGCCCAACTGTCGGCCGCCGCCCCGCACCAAAGAGGTGATCATCAATAATCAGTCAATAAAGCTCAAATACTGCTTCACTTGCAAAATTTTCCGCCCGCCTCGTGCCTCTCATTGTTCCCTCTGTGACAACTGTGTTGGTAAGTGATTGCAATATTGCATTTTTTTTCCAAATTTTAATTGCATTTTTTTTGAAAACAGAACGCTTTGATCACCACTGTCCGTGGGTGGGCAACTGCGTTGGAAAACGAAACTATCGCTTTTTCTACATGTTCATCGTTTCGCTGGCCTTTCTTTGCGTCTACGTTTTTGCCTGCATTATCACTCATCTAATTCTCTGTAACTTAAAGTTTTTTAAAGTTAACAATTTCTAATTTCATTCTGTCTTTTTCCAGTGTCCAAAGACTCCTCATTGACAGAGGCAATCCAAATGTCGCCGGGAAGCATGGGCGAAGCGGTGGTCTGCTTCTTCTCCGTCTGGTCGATCCTCGGCCTGGCCGGCTTCCACACCTACCTCATCTTCTCCAATCTGACCACTAATGAAGACATCAAGGGCAGCTACTCCTCAAAGCGAGCCAACTCGGTGACCAATCCCTACTCAAAGGGCTCCGTCTGGGCCAACTGCTGGTCCATTCTCTGCAGCACGCAGACGCCAAGGTGGGCAGAGTTGATTACTAGTCTATCACTTCACTAGCTATCTTTTTCTTTTTTCATTACCTTTAGCTTAATAAAATCCCGATCGTACATTTACTGCGACGAGCAGACGATCACCATGGCGGCCAACCGCCGAACCAACGGCTCCATTTCCGGCGCTTCAGGGGGCTCTGGTGCTGGGGGCGGTGGTCACCCTCTGCCGCGCATTCCCCACCCTCGAACCAGCTTTAACGCCGCCGGCTATCCAATGCAGCCGCAGTACCCGAACATCATCGGCGGCACCTCCATCGGCAGTCCCAGTCTTCGCCAGCATCACCAGCAGCAACCACACCAGCAGTATCCACAACAGCAGCAACAGCAACCGCATCGTGGATCATTCTCTGCACCTCACTCAATGGACGGCAGTGCTCCCCCTCCCCCTCCTCAATCTGCTCAGCATCACCACCAATGTCATTCCCAGCATCATCATCACCAACACCACCTTCAGCATCACCACCAGCAACAGCAGCATATACTGCTGCAAAAGATGACGCAGCAAGCGGCCAACCAGTCAGCAGCAGCAGCAGCAGGCAGTGAGCAGGACCGCCAAGAGCTGCAAAACTATCATTTGCTTATAGACCAGAGAGCTGCTGCCTGCTACAGCAAGCCAATCGGCGCCTCGGCCCTATTTTTGCAAAATCGAATGGCAGATTACGGCTATCAGAGAAACGGCAGCATGGGGGCAAACTGTGCTCAGTGCAACCACGCTCCTCAAACTGGGCCCGATTTTGCCAATTCCTATGAGCCATCCTCAAGAGCGACTGCCTCGTCGTTGTCTCTGGCATCGACTGCTGCTGCCGTCGCCACCCCCGGTGCTCAGCCGCCCTCGTTTCGCTCAACAATGCTGAACCACAATGCAGTCATTTCCGGTAGCAGTACCGAAAGCAGTACCACTGTCCAACAAAACTCTTTCCGCCTTTTTGGGCGACGAAAGAGCAGCATCAGCAGCAACAGCAACAGCAACAGCACATTTGCCGAATCGCTCAATCCACACTTTGTGGAGTTTGATGAGCTCGAGAGGGAGAGGGAGGCAAATTCTATGACGCCCATGCCTAGGCCCCCTGTGGCAGCCAGTTTGTTCTCCATTCCTACGCCCAAATCGGGTCGTCGTCGTCGGGACAGCCACGGAATGGACAACATCACCACCACCACTACCAACTCCGTTGGATTGGTCACCGAAGCGTCAGTCACTTCTGCCTCATCCTCTTCCGGCGCCTCAGCCAGCGGAACCAGTGGCATCGCCTCTGGAAACTCTGCCTCTTCTTCAGTGTCCTCAGCAGCAGCTGCAGCAACAACAGGAGGAACATCAGCAACTTCTGCGTTTTACAAAGGTCAACAATCTCGTGATTACGGTATGTTTCCCTCAAACAGTGTCACAACCTCTTTCCAGACTACTTCTCAACATCAGCAACTTGAACTGCCTGCAACCTTAATTGCAGCATGCTAAAGAGAGAAACGGCTATTTTTGAAAAAAATTTAGTTGTTGGTAACGAGTAAAATAGCTTAATTTAAAATGTTTAAGTATTCCTATGGTCACAACTACAAGTAAAACTGAAAAAATGTTAACTCAATTTTTAAAAATCAATCATCATCTTTGAATCACAATTTTAATTTTCTTATTTATTTTTTTAAATTTTATTTTTGTTTATTCAAGTTATTTACTTAAGCAACGGAAATTGTAATTGTCAAAAATATTTTTTTTAATTATAAAATTTACTTTTTTTATTTTTTGTAGATTTCAATTTAGAAATCGTTTTATTATAACCTTTTTAACTTTTGATTTAACAGTTATTTTCAGAAACACCATTTTTTAATCTAACTAATTAATTTTTTCTATTTTTCTCTTTTCTCGTTTCATTCTTTTATAATTCTTGACCAGCTTACATGAAATAATAACCAAGGTTTTGAATTCCAGAAAAAATAACTATTTAAAACAAGTTATTGCAATAATAAATGCATAAAAGTTTAAAAAAACCTTATTTCAATTTTTTTAATCAAACTAACACTTTTTATTTTTAACTTTAAAAACTAATTTTGTACATCATTATTATTTTTAACAATTTTATATTTATTTTTGTTTATGTTTTATACATTGTTAAAATACTTTTTGTCACACATTTGACAATTCCATTTGGTGATATACAATAAATAAAAAACAGTTTAAAAATGTCAAATTAAAGAGTTTTAACAAAAAGCAATTTTATTGTAAAACAAATTAAAATTAATTAAACATAAACAATTTTTGGTTGTTTTTGTTGTTGTCAAAATGATATTTAAAAACACTTTGGAATGTTATCAAAACAATTTTTTAATAAAATCAAATCTAGGTTACTAACATTTGTGTTTTGTTTTTAAACAATTTAAAATATTTATTTAAGTTTTTCAACTTATTTGTTTTGATTTTTGAATATTTGGACACAATAACTAACTATTGATAAGCAACTTAAAGTCAAATTTTTTGTTTTTGATCAGTTCAATTGTTCATTTCACTACATTAAGATTAGTGTTGTTTGGTTGATAGGCAATTACATAAAAAGAATGTTTAAGTTAAAACTCATTTTTTATCTTTTAATCTTTTGTTTGACAAAAATTAAATTATTGTTACTGAAGTGTTAATTTCTTTTTTGTATATAAAGTCGACCATTTTGCTTTGGTTGAGATATACAAAAACACATTTTAAATTTACAAACAAAAAACAATCATGAAGTTTGTCATCGTCATTTTGGGGCTGGCCGCTTTTGCCACCGCCACAAGTGAGTTTTTTTCTGAAAAAGAACTGGAAACTCATTTCAGTCTTTTTAAGGTAACTTTAATCAATAAATTTTCATAGTTAAGTTGATTTTTAATTACTTTTTGTATAACAACATAGACCGAGTTTGGCCGAAACTACAGCAACTCTGTGGAAGAGGCCTACCGAAAGAGCGTTTTTGCGGACAACCTTGAGTTCATTCTGAAGCACAACCAAGAGTACCTGGCTGGTCGCAAAACCTTCACTATGGGGGTGAACAATTTTGCCGACATGACCAATGCCGAGTTCAGAGCCCGTTTCAACGGTTTTCGCCCTTCTGCCGGTCTGGCTCAATCGCAGGATTTCAATAAAAACGCCTACAACGCCTCTGCTAGTGTTGACCTGCCTGACACCGTTGACTGGGTCAAGAAGGGATTGGTGACGCCAGTTAAGAACCAAGGTAATGTTTGAGTTTTTACGGTCAACTTTGTTTGTAACTTTTTTCTATTTAAATTAAATACTTTCATTCAACAAACATCAGGTCTATGCGGTTGCTGGTAAGTAAAAAATTTATTAATTCGTCTATTCTTTTAATCATTATAATCTTTCTATTTTGCGCCCCCTCCACAGCTGGGCTTTTTCTGCAGTGGGTGCGATGGAGGGCCAACATGCGCGAAAAACTGGCCAGCTGGTGTCCCTTTCCGAGCAAAACCTGGTCGACTGCTCCCACAATGGCGTAAACAGGGGTTGCAGCGGCGGTTTGCCTTTTCTCGCCTTCCAGTACGTCATTTCCAACCGAGGTATTGACACTGAGCAATCGTACCCATACACCGCCCGCGAGGGGCAATGCGCCTTTCGCCCTCAGGCGGTGGGCGCCACCTTCACCAGCTTTCAAATGGTAGGACCACAGGGCTCGGAAAGTGCGCTGCAGGCGGCCGTCGCCAACGTGGGCCCAATCTCAGTGGGCATTGACGCCAGCAAGGCCTTTCAGCACTACACGACTGGACTGTTCGACGACCCGTCCTGCACCGTTGACCGGGTTGACCACGGCGTCACCGTCGTCGGCTACGGCACCTACCAAGGACAACCCTACTGGAAAGTGAAGAACAGCTGGGGTGTCGGATGGGGCGAACAGGGATACATTCTCATGTCGCGCAACAAACGCAACCAATGCGGAATTGCCAGTTATGCCTCTTACCCCATTGTCTAGTGTTTAGAATCTGTTTTTCTAATGGCCAACCTAATAATGAACACACCCGTTTATATACAAAATTAATTTAAATGTTATATCACAATAAACAAATAAAAAAGAAAGTTCTTTAAAAAATGTTGTTTCAAATGTTTTGACAGTTATTTCATTAGTAACACTAAAACTTTGCAGTTTAAATAGAAAATATCACTAATATTTTTAACAATTTGATATTTGCTTTTGTTTATGTTTTATTCTTTGTTTAAACAATATTTGCCAGACATTGAACAGTTTTTTTGGTGATATTCATTTAATATAAACATTAACAAATGAAAAACAATTTTAAAATTTTAATTTGGAAAGTTTTAATAGAGCGCAATTAAAAGTGAATTTAAAAAATTTATTTTAAAATGCTTGATATCACATAATGACTGAACTCACAAAAACTTAGAAAGAAAATGGTACTTTTAAATGATAAACTTGTAGTGGCAGGGCAGTAATCCTAGTAAACACCAATTCTTACAAACTGTTGACAAGTATCTTCAAAATTCTTTGTTAACACCATTACACATTTTTTGTCATCACTCGATCTAATTAACATTAATTTTTTAACATTAACGGTAAAGTTAATGCACAGAATAAGCACGTTTTCAATGTTTACTTTATTAACCAGTTTTGTGGTTGTCGTTGCCGTCGTCAAGATGTTATTTGAAAACACTTTAGAATGTTATCAAAAACAATTTTTTACATAAAATCAAACCTAGGTTACTTACATTTGTGTTTAGTTTTTAGCAATTTTAAAAATTTATAAATTTTTTAACTTGTTTGTTTTGATTTCTGAATATTTGGACCCAATAACTAACTATTGATAAGCATCTAAACTCAAATTATTTGTTTTTTAATCAGTTCAATTGTTCACTATATCATTACGTGTTGTTTAGTTGATAAGCAATCACAAAATAAAAGAATTTTAAGTAAAACAACAGTATTTATCTTTTAATCTTTTGTTTAATTTACAAAAATGAAGTTATTGTATCTAAACTGATGATTTCTTAGTTGTATATAAAGTCAAACATTTCGCCTTGGTTGAGATATACAAAAATACATTTCAAATTCACAAACAAAAAACAATCATGAAGTTTGTCATTGCCATTTTGGCGTTGGCCACTCTTGCCACCGCCACAAGTGAGCTTTTCTCTGAAAAAGAACTGGAAACTCACTTCACTCTTTTCAAGGTAACTTTGTTTAAAAATTTATCTAGTTAAAGTAAAATTTTAAATACTTTGTAAAACAATTTAGACCGAGTTTGGCCGAAACTACAGCAACTCTGAAGAGGAAGCCTACAGAAAGGGCGTCTTTGCGAACAACCTTGAGTTCATTCTGAAGCACAACCAAGAGTACCTGGCCGGACGGAAAAGCTTCAGCGTGGGAGTGAACGACTTTGCCGACATGACCAACGCCGAGTTCAGAGCCCGTTTCAACGGTTTTCGCCTCCCTGCCGGTTCTGCTCAATCGCAGGATCTTAATAAAAACACCTACAACGCTTCTGCTAATGCTGACCTGCCCGTCACTGTTGACTGGGTCCAACGGGGATTGGTGACGCCAGTCAAGAACCAAGGTAAAACTTCCGTTTTTACTGTCAATTTTGTTTGTAACTTTTTTCTATTTAAATTCTAAACTTCCACTCAACAAACATCAGGTCCATGCGGCAGTTGGTAAGTCCAGTTTAAATAAATAATTGCCTCGTTTGCATGCACTAAATATTTTTTGGTTTTGTTTTTTCCTTCACAGCTGGGCCTTCTCTGCAGTGGCCGCAATGGAGGGTGAACACGCGCGAAGCACCGGCCAACTGGTGTCCCTCTCCGAGCAGAACCTGGTCGATTGCTCCCACAATGATTACAACGATGGTTGCGGAGGAGGTTGGCCTTGGGCGGCTTTTAAGTACGTCATTTCCAACCGAGGTATAGACACTGAGCAATCGTACCCTTACACCGCCCACCAGGGGCCCTGCGCCTTTAGAGCTCAAAACGTAGGCGCCACCTTTCGAAGCTATGCAAACGTGAGTCAGGGCTCAGAGAACTCGTTGCAGGAGGCCGTCGCCAACGTAGGCCCCATCTCGGTGGTCATTGACGCCAGTCAGCCGTCCTTTATTTACTACAAGCAGGGAATGTACGACGAACCGGAATGTTCTGTTTATCATCTTGATCACGCCGTAGCGGTGGTCGGCTACGGTCTTTTTCAGGGGGTGACGCCCTACTGGAAGGTGAAGAACAGCTGGGGCGTCGGATGGGGCGATCGGGGATACATTCTCATGTCGCGCAACAAGGGCAACCAGTGCGGCATTGCCAGCTACGCCTCTTATCCAATTGTCTAGTGTCTGGTACTTGTTTTTCCTAATAGTCAACTTTCTATTAAACACATCCGCTCCAATACAAAATTAATTTAAATGTTATACTACAATAAACAAAAATTAAAATTAAAAGAAGTTTTGCAGAAAACATTGTTTTCAAATGCTTAGACAATTGTTTCATCAGAAACACTGTCAAATTTTGCAGTTAATATTGATAGGTGTTGTTAGTATCATTTTTATTACTACTCCTGCTAAAGTCCACTGCCATAAAGGCGAAAGTAAAGTTTGTCAAACTGCAAAGAAAGTTGACTAAAGTTTAATTAACTTACTGTATAATTGTTTGGCGTTTCTTGTAAATGTTAAACAAAAACAAATGTGTGTCAACTAAAAATTTCAATGTTTTTGTTCAAAGAAACATTAAAAATTTGCTCTAGTTTACCAAAGACAAGTTAAATTTCAGACAATTGCTGACCTTTAAGTTCATTAGAACTAAATAATAAGCAATAAAACTTTGAGATGTTTTTTGCGTAGAAATGAAATGCACAATAATTTGTTTTCAACACATTTTGCATTGTTTTACTCTAACTTTTAAACAGTTAAGCGTATAGTGTTTATAAAATTTTTCACTATATGTGACTCTTTCCAGTGGACCTCTGTCAACATCTTTTGACTAGTATATAAAGCAACAATTGTTCGACTAATAAACATCAAACTCGTGAAGCAACGGTTTTCATCGGTTCACTTCCCTTGCAAACTTGCAAATACCCACCATTTTTGTAACTGTCAACGATGACTTCTTTTTCTTTATTCTTTTTTGCCGTCATTCTTTTGGGTTTTATCTTCCAGGCTCAGTCTCACCAGCTTTTTAAGCCTGGTGATGAGTCAAAAAAATTTGAAACTGCTGCGGTCATAACAAACCTTTGCGAGGACAAAAATGTGGCCATTATTTTCCACGAAAACGACTGTTCTCGTTTTTGGAAGTGTAAGGGCGAATTCGCTTATCTTCAAGTGTGCGCTGGGGGAAAAAAGTTTGATACAAAAACGTTGATGTGCACCAGCCCCAAACATGCCTCCTGTCGGGATGGTCAAACCCATCAATAAACTTTTACATCTATTTGCTTTTTTTCAATAAAACCAAAGTGAGTTTTTAATTTTTTAATTTAATTGTTTTAACAATTAAGTAACCTTTCACTTTTTTAAATAATTTTTTAAACAAAAAAATTAATTTTTGTTTTAAAAACTAGAATTTTTTTTGAACTTGGACTTTTCTTTGGAACTGCTTTTGACCTGTTTTTGGAATATCATTTAAACCGGTTATAAGCAGTACAGCTGCACCATTATTTTTTTCCAAAATATTTATTAACAATCATTGTCATCATTTTTGTCTTTGAACTAACCCTTAAATAAAAATTTTTTTATAAACGTTTTTTTATTTTTTATTATGTTTTAGCATGTTAGCACAAATTAAGATAAAGTTTGCAACTAAACCAAATTATTTTAAATTAATGCAATTATAAAAAAAATTTATTAATAAAAAGTAAAAACAATTTTCTTTTATTATTTTTAGATAATTTCTAACAATATTTAATTTTTTATACTTTATAAATGGTATTTTTATATATTGCAAAAATACATTTTGGTTGTTGCACTAGTTGCCCAAAACTTGTTTGAGCTATTTTTAAAATTCATCTCTCTCTCTCTTCACTTTTTAATTTTGACCAAAAGCCGGTTTTGCCTAAAGACTCATCAAACACAAGCAAAAATTTCTGTTGATGCAGCAATTGTCGTCTTGACCGTTTTTATTTATAACTGAAACAGTGTGCACATAGTGTACAGAAAAACAAAAAAAATATTTGAAAAAGAGAAATGCGGTCAGATTAGGTAATGTCAAAACAAGAGAGATGTGAGAAACAGGTGAAAGTGAGAAAGAGAGAAAACGAAAACAAAATGACAAGTTGTTCAAGTTTGTCTGCTAGCAGTTGTGCTTGTTAAGAAGGTAGCACAATCACCTGGTACCGTTCAGTCGTCTTTAGCAGTTGAAACGAGCCATTAACCAAACATCGGTTACTATTATTTTTCAACAACTGCTTTTAACATCTTTTTTCACTAGATCATCAAACGCAACAAACATTTTTTCACAAATATGTCGTCTCAAATTCAACAAAACTTTTGCCTTCAAATGCCGGTCATCTTTCGAGCATTTTTTCTGTTGTTAATTGCCTTTGCTTTAGCAAATTATCGTTTTAGTAGTTTAGTGCCCGAAGCTGAGGCATTCATTTTCTGGAAGGCACATTCCACCGCTTGTGAGGCGGAAATCTGTGACGGCATCGACACCAACTCAGGTCGTAATGTGGCCTGTTGTTTCCTTTTCAGTAAATGTTGCGGGTAAGTAGTTAAATAGACTATAAGTTTATATTAAAAAATTAAGTGTTGTTGATAAACGTTTGCAATAAGTTTAGTTTAACGTTTTTCATATACAAGGCACTCAAATGTTTGAATGCAATATCAACTAGTTTATGTTTATGTGTTGTAAAACCTTGTTATTTATTTTTTTATTTACTAGTTACAAAAATCTGGATGAAGCAGAAGCAATTAGAGCCAACTTGACCGGAACGACGCCGGCACCGTAAAACTTCAAAAATTATTATTTTTAACCTCAAACTTCAGTTTCCAATTTTTTTATTGGTCATTATAAATATCAACAAATTACTTCAACAAAAACTATTATTGTTTTACGCAAATAAATGAATTAATTTCAATTTTAATAACCTAATTTTCTTTCCTGGATACTGCCAAATCAACCACACTAAATTTGACAACGTTTTTTATTTTTTGCAGCTATAACTACATTTTGTGTCATTTTTAGTTAATTTTGTTTTAAATAAATTTTTTTCATGATTTTAATAAAAAACAAAATATAGAAGCAATTTTGTGTAAATTTTGCTAAACTGTCAAGGAATTTTCTTTGAGGTGATGGTTTCTGACGAGACCATTAGAGAACGCTCCAGAGCATGGAGCGGCGACTGGCTGAGTCATCGCCTGGCTGCTGCTCAGCACCTCGCCTGTGAGCAATTGGATGACGTGAACGTGAGAGGAGCGATCCCTAGCGTCGTCTCACCGCCCCACGTGCTCCCACCGTCGCTAGAAGGCATATAAGCCTGCGGCGCCCAGAGCATTGGAGCTAGCAAGCATTCAGTCTCAGTCCGCAGCAGTCACCGAGCAGAGCGCTCCGTCCGGCTGCCCAGTGCGCGCCCCATCATCGCCGGCCATTTTGCCGCGCCGTGCCCCGTGCCCCGTTCCCTGTGCCGAGCCCCGAGCCCTTCAGTCTTTAGACTCCTGAGCCCTTGGCCCATTCGTTCGGAGAAGCCCTCATCACCTACTTCTTCATATCTGTTACCCCTTCCCCTCTTTACCTTCTACCGATTAAACATTCCGACCATCGTACGCGCCTGTGTTTCTCGTCTTTCTACCAGACCAACACCTGCCCATTTTTCTCCTCTCTCTCTCTTTCTCTCTCTCTTTCTCTCTCTCTCTTTCTCTCTCTCTCTCTTTCTCTTTCTCTCTCTCTCTCTCTCATCTTTGCGGAAGAAATTCCGTGACACTTAACACTAAAAAAACCGAACATAGTTTTTTAGTAAAAACTTGATATCACTTGTTTTTAATAGTAAAACTTACAATGCATCACATTTATTGAATTCATTAGAAAAATACAGTTTTGTTGCATTAGGCAATTAAACTGCTCATTTGATGTTTTTGCTATTATTGTAATTAAAATCCAGTCAAGTTCAAGTGTTCATGTGTTTGTTTAGCCATCTTTTACTTTTAACCATAGTTTCAAATGCATTAGCAAGCAATCGCTAAGTGCAAATGTATTTTAATGTCAATAGCAAAAACAAAATGTTAAAGTTGCTTTGTTTTTTTATTATAAACACATTTTTGCAACTGACTGTATTTAATTTCGCCAACTATTTATCAAACCGTATAAATTTAATAAACTTAATAAAAGTAATTTAATGTTACAAATTAAACAAAATTTTGCAATATAAAAGGGTACAAATAAAACAGAGTTAAAAAAGGTTTGATTGAAAAAACGAATCAAATCTTTGATGTGTTTGTAAAAACAAAATTAAAAAAGTAGTTTTTTAAATATGTTTGTTTTTGTGCAGTATTAAACAGTTTTGTTGGTGTTTTTGTGTAAAACTTTGTGATTAAATTGACAAATAAAGCTGCAATGAAAAGGAAAAAAATCTTTTGTTTTAAAAATTATATTTATTGATTTTGGTTGCGTTTTTTTACTGTAGTATGTGTCTGTTGGCTGGTGTCGTCAATAAATAATGACAGTGGCGTAATGAAGGAACAAGCAGAAAGAGAAAAAAGGGAAAAGAAAGGAAAAGTAGGAGAAAGGCCACGAGATCGAAGATTCAGTTAAAAATGCAATTTAGAACTTTCTTTGTGTTTAGCTGATAAAGAGCTCAAGATTTGGCAATGGACGTTGAAGATGATGGCACCACGCTTATTACCTGCTTTGCAGAAGAAGAAAAAGAAGAAGAGGATTCAGCCGTCTCAAGGTCGAGAGGACTGTCGATGATGGTGTTGCCACTTTCAAAGATGCCCTTCTTCTTATTTCCACCAGTTGACTGATTTCTGCTTTTGTTGCCTGCTGAAACAGTGGCAGCCACCACTGAATCCTCCTTTTCAGGATCACCGGCGCTGGCGACGCTACTGTCACCACTACTTCCTCCATTGTCCACCTTCTTCACGTAGCTCTCCTCGGGGAGGTACTTGTTCTCCGGCGACATTGGACTGCCATTGGGCATGAACTCAAGGTCCTTGACCAGCGCCGGTGGCATTGCCCAGTGGCGGCCGCTGACGCCTCGGACGCCGCCCAGAAAAAAGCTGGTCAGGCCGACGGGCAGTTTGGTCTTCAGTGGGCGTCGTTGGTCGACGCCGACCTTCTCTGGTTGATCATTTGACAGCTGTTGTTGCTGTTGCTGCTGCTGTGGGTGAGGTAGTCTTTCAATTTGACTGTTGAATGCGTTGGTCACTGGTACTGGTTTTGCATCCACGGCGGTGGCCACCTCTCGAATGACCGCCTCGTAAACCGGAAAGGAGTTCTGTCCACCGACCTGGTCTGCCGTTACCGGGACAAGGTAGATCTTTCGGAACTCGTTTGAAGGAGAAGGTCGACTGGAGCTTTCTAGAGAATTTCCCTCCGTAGTGCCATGTTTGCCTCCGTTGCCGTACTTGACCTTGCCGGCGTTGTCGTTGCTCTCATACCACAACTCCTCGGCGGTTTTGGTCACCCCCTGAGAAGGGTGATAAGCCTGCTGCTGCTGCTGCTGGGGATGATGGTAGATGATGGGCTGAAAGTTCTTTGGCGGCAGAACGTACACTGGGTACTGCTCAGAGGGAAGCGGGATTGAAGAAGAGGAAGAGGAACTTGAACAAGGTTTAGCGTGTTTGACGTGCTCTGATGATAGTGGTTTCAGGAACTGCTGCTGATGATGATCTACTCGTTTGGAAATTTGGTGGTGGTGATGGTGATGATCCCCTTGATCAGCGGCGGCTGGGACATGCACCACTGGAGCCAGGTAAAAAGTAGTACCAGCTGAAGTAGTAGGTGGGTGGTAGTAGACAGGAGAGAAGCGACCATGATGGGGCATTGAGTCAAAGCTCGGCTGGTAATACTGCTGTTGAGGTTGAATCTGCGGTTGCGACGGTGGAACCATGTGAAACATCGGCAGTGGCGATCCACGACCAAGGTTTGAAGTGGCAAGGTAGTGAGAAGAAGTAGTTTGAGGTTGGTAGTGCTGCTGATAACTAAACTGCTGCTGCTGTTGTGGCTGCTGGTAAAAGGCGTAAATGTTTGGAGAGCTTACTGAATTGCCCAGGTGGCGAGATCGACGTTGTGCCAGCCATGCTGGAGTGAAGATGTTCGCCGAGGGCACCAGTTCCTGCTGAGGTTGGTGACTAAAAAGCTGCTGCTGCTGCTGCTGTTGATGATGAGATTGCTGGTGACTGAAACCAAAAGAGGAGGAGGATGACAGTGCCAGACTCGATGTGGTCAGTGTGAACATCAAAACAAACGGTGATAATGATAAGCGTTTCATGGTTTTGATATTTCTTTTTCTAATCAAAATGCAGTGACAACTTTTTGACAAAAAAATAAAAACTAAAATATTTAGCTGCTGCTGCCTTTAAGACAAATGCAAACGCTGTAATGAAATCAACCAAAATCGTTCAAGTCGTCAACTACTGCTACTGATCGAATTCACAGATGACTGCCAACTACAAACACAGATGTGTGCTACTGCTGCTGCTGCTGCTTAAGTGATCTGATGAAGCTGAAGCTAAAGCTAAACAGTCGATGACTGACTGACTAACTGGAATGATTGAGAAGAAAGGAGAAGTATTTAAAAGAGGGAGAGGGAGAGGGAAGAAATAAAATGAGAAGTGAGATGTGAAACGGTGGCTGATTTCAGTGGCAATATTTATTTCATTTCATTTCATCGTTTGCATTTGCGTTCAAAGGCACCGCTCTTCCTTTGTTGTGCTTTGAAAGCCCTTGAGCGCTGTTGTTGTTTTAGTGGAAATGTTGATGGCGGTGATGGCTTTAGCAGAAGCGGCAGTCGCATCTGCCTGCAGGCTAAGCAGTCTAATTGATGGTGCCGCTGCCACAGTCGTTGTCTGCTCGTTGTACAGTGACAATAGCAACAACAATAACAGCGTTGAAAACGATGAAAAAGAAAAACGTCAAAAAATTTTGCTTGCCGCCACAATTTGACTGTCTGTGTTGTTTATGAGAGGTATTAAAAAGTTTAATAAAGTAAGTAAAAAAGTAAGCTGGCCAGTTAATGAAAGAAAAGTACCTTACTTGACTGTCAATGGAGTAGCAGTTTTGAGTAAAGCTGCTTAAGTTTCAATAGTAAAGTTTATTTTTTATGTAAAAAAGTGAACTTTGAGCCGACTACCGAGCAACAAGTGAGGGGTACTTGCAGGCAATCCCGCTTTTTATATTAAAGTTAAAGGGAAAGCGGTTGTTGTACAGTGTTGTTCAGACGGCAGAAAAAGAAAAAGATGATGATGATGATGAAGTGGTGGTAGCAGTGGTGATGGTGGTGGTGGTTGTGGTGGTGGTGGTAGTATTGTTGGTGATGATCCTGCTTCCTCTTTCCATCACCACTTGAACAACTCGTCTTGGTCGTTCAAAAAGTGGTAGTAGTAGTGGTGGTGGCAGTGGTGCTGATCGTGGTATCAGTGTAAGTGTGTGCCTGGTGCAGACTGAAAGAAAAAGAAGGGATGCAACTGCTGTGTCGTGAGGAGATACCGATGAAAACGATGATGGCGGTGGTGGTGATGGTGGTGGTGGTGATGGTGGTGGTGGTGGTGGTAGTAAAGATGACGCTGATGATACTGATGGTGATGGAGATGGTGATTTGTTTGGACACTGCCGAGTCTACAGGCGGCAGTTGGCGGCGGTCAGCACTAAAACTGTGCCCCCTTCAGAAGATGAGTGTACCTTCGTTATGGAAGGAGAAAGAGAAGGAAAAGGAGAAAGGAGAAGAAGTAAAAGGTGAACAAACAGGCTACCACTGCTCAATTGATGATAATGATGTTCTGCTGCCGCTGGTCAGTACTGGTCAGGGGCCACTGTTTGTGATCACTATCATAGTGTGCACTTTGCCCCTTTTGGTCTTTATTTCTACCGTTTTCTCCTGCTGGCTTTTAATTTTCTTCTTTTTCAATTGCCTGCTCGGCTTTCGTCCATCAACCGCCAACTTTCGGTCATAACATGCGTATGCTAAAAAGAAAAAGAAGATCTATTATTCAATTAGCGGAACAACCACCAAAGCTCGCAACAACCCATTTACCGGTAGTGCTAGTGACTGGCAATGGCTGGCAATGGAGGCAGTTGTGCGTTTTTAATTCGCATTGCGGTAATTGCAGTTGTGGTTGCGGTTATGACTGTGCAACACACGACAGTACTCTTAAACTTATTACCGGTCAGACTTTGGATTCGACTGCTGCTTCTGCTGCTGTGAAAAAGTTTTTGTCGACTATTATTAGTAAAGCACAGCACATCGCTCACTCCAGCAAAAAAACATTGGTCAAGCTGCAGTGGTCACAGCACTTGATCAGTGAGCGTTCTATCTGCCAAAATGCGGAAAACATGTGTGTATGTGTGTGGCTGGCGATGAAAAATGAACTGCACCAGCCTTGTTTCGAGAGCTTCACTTCCTATCAGTAACAGTATTATTCAGTGTTGACCTTTGTCAGGAAGACTGGCCACTTGATCGTAGCCAGTGATGGTCAGTGGTCGATAGCTAGTTTTATTAAGAAGTTTACTTTTTGTGCTTGTCTCGGTCGTTGCCGGCAGCAGATACTTTTACTGCATATTTTCTGTTTTCAGTACAAGGTTTGCAAAAACAGCAGACAAAAAGTGTCCACTCTACTTGTCAATGAGTTGACAGCAAAACACACACTCACTCACAAGCACACTCTAAAATAAAAATTGTGAAAAATGACAAAAATAGAGTTTTAAAAAGTAAAAAGCGGATAGTGATGATGATGATGGAAATGTTTGCTTGTTATGGTGAAAAAGCTTAAAAATGCTTTTTAAAACAAAGACGCCGCAAATTTTTAAAACATTCTCACACAACTTATTCACATCAACATTTTGACAGCAGAGTTTGTGCCTAAATAGGTGACAAATGCAAAAAACTGTCCTTAAATAAATTAAAATGAGTAACAGTTTGTAAAAAACAAGCGTTTTTGCCAAACAATTTGTCATTGTTTTTGTTGTTTTTTACTATGAATTAATAAATCTGCTAAAAAATTAAGGCCAGACAAGGAGGCAGGCGGCGCTGTGTTCGCTTCAATGTGTTTTCTAT
>JAALOO010000435.1_pt3 | contig 24680 bp, 31 predicted proteins | sample 7257641 | NCBI WGS metagenome assembly JAALOO01 (sample SAMN14085613, study PRJNA598686) | mite metagenome | biome: ENVO:01001000; feature: ENVO:01001002; material: ENVO:01001226; isolation source: single female mite from University of Michigan culture on fish food culture... ...
CTGATCATTTTAAGTTTTTCCTTATTTTTTCTTCAACCCCTCTTCTATCTCAACCTTTATCTCTTTAAACTGTTGAGTTTTGAGATAAAAGAGGTCATTGCTTGTAATGGAAAAAGGCCCCAGTGAAATTTGAATTGCAAAAAAGTCCATGAGCGCCAGCAAACGGTCCACTCGTCTGGGCCACTGGCGCAAGATGGCAATCATTTCCTTCTTTTTCTTTCCAGATAGAGGTTTCACCTTTGCTTCTTCCTTTTCCTCCAGTAGCTTTTTGACCGTGTTCCACATCATGTTCACCAGGGGGAACATGTAGTAGTGGTGGTCGAAAATGTCAAAGCCATCAACGGCGGCAGCCTTTTCAAGGGAGGGCAACATACGCTCCACTAGGCGATTCGCATCAGATAGGCTGTAATGACAGTAGTAGATGGTCAGACCTGTAAACTGCAAAGCGAATTGTTGGGAAATGTGACCACTTTCATAGCCGTTGACAAAGAGCATCGACTGCAGCTTATCCAGTGCTTTCTCAGTATCCTGTATATTCTTCAGAGGATTACGATGAGAGACATCCAAAGTTTCGGAGATAGATTTGGAAATTGCTTGGAAGTTTGCATATCGTTCCGAGATCGTTTTTAAAGGAAGGGAAGCAGTGCAAGCAGTGCAGGCGAAGCTAACGGTGGAAGTATCGGAGTCGACTTTTTTGACGAGGAGAGATCTAGAATAGGTATTGAAATGAGTAATTTGTTTTCAATAAATCGAATATCAGCATCACTTACCGACATCGGTCACAGGAAAAAGGCAGATACATTCCATCGAGTCCTTCTGCGAGCTCAAATTGGCACCGCTGACATGTGCAGTCAAAAAAACTGCCCAGATTTTTCTGTCGCTCGCCGACGTGCATCTGAGTGTAGTGGTTGTCGCCGATCATGCACATTCGCACCTCCTCGCCCACCTTGATGGCGCGAGTTGCCTGGCCAAAGAGGAGAAGGTTGCACAGGCTGCCGCCCTCACTGGCGCATGTCACATTGCGACGCATGAGGTTTGGTGCGCAGGAGTGCTTCAACAGGAGCTGTCCATTGGGGCAGACTACTTTGGTGGTGTACTTCAGGGGATCGCCGGTCAAATCGGAAAGGTCCTCAAGCCGAAAGCTCTTTGCCATAATGCTGACGCTTATCTGGAGAATGTGACGGAGCAAAAGACAGCGAGTCAGATGAAGGTCCTCTGCGGAAAGTGGCTCGGCAAAAAAGCCTAAGCGGAGGACAATTGCCAGAAGCGCCTCTGCCATGACAACCAGTCGAAACTCGTCTACATGATCACCTGGATGTATCATTACTCGTCGTTGTCTCATCTGGTACACAGCCGAATATGACCCACAGAGAAAAGAACTTTTGTCTGTGCTGTTGGTATCCGGCGCTTCGGGCAAAAACAATTCTTTTCGCTGACAAGCTTGATCTGCCGCCTCAATGACCGTTTTGGCCGTCTGCAGACCGCCCTTAATGGCAAAGAGCATTCGCAGAGGTAAGAATGCTTCATATTCTTGTAAAAGTGAAACTATGCCACATTCGAATCGGTGGTAAGCAGTCCAGGCTGCCTCTCGACAGGTTTTTGAGCAGAAGAGAACAGTGGAACAGGTGCTGCAGGGAATCGCAGGCTTTATGTACAGCGGCTTTCCTGTTGGCAAATTGGAAAAATAGTTTGATTAAACTAGTAAAAAATTTTCACAAGTATTACCTTCACAAAGTTCTGCATTTTCTTTTTTTGAGCCGAGGAACTTGGTTGATTCAGCAGTTGACAGTTTGTATTTATCAACCTGCAGAGGATTGGCGCAGTGGTGGCAGTGCTTTAACTCCAGCTTATCTTGCAAAGCACTAGTGTAAGGCATTTCAAGGTAAAGAGTTTCTCCGCGAGCGACTGGCTCGCGAGCCACCAAACAGCGGCCTTTCTCGGGGTCAATCTTCACCTCTAGCTTTGCACTGAATGACGGAAGAACAGGCGAGGGTTTAAATTGGCACGAGTTGGAGAATGCAGTGATGATGTCAGTTAATGTGAAGCGTTCATTTGGTGATGGTGATGGGGCAGGGTTTGTTGAGATTTTTAAATCTTTTGCAAGACACTCAATTCTATCAAGTGCAGCTTCTACGCTGGTCGAGTCTTTTAGGCAGTCATCATTAAGTACTTTCTTTGCTTCGTCTATTTTTTCCAGGTTAGTTAGTGCTTCAATCTTACGCAGTAGTAGCGTTTCGATGTCTTTGTAACCTGTTTCTAGTGCGTACTCAATGTCCATCAAAGCGTTGGACCACTGACCAAGTTCGAAGAATACAGCCGAGCGATTTGCATAAGCAAGAGCCAAGTTTGAACCGTTTGGATCAGTATCAGGTGTTACAACTTCAACTTTCGGTGCGTAAAGAGCGGCTTTTGTGTAGTATTCAAGAGCACGCGAAAAATCTTTTTGTTTTAAAAACATGTCATCAGCTAACTTCCGCTGAAGAGCTGACATTCTTAAACTTTTACTTTCCATGCCATTTCCTTTGATGTTATCTATCTTGGCGTTAATAAAGTTGACAATCTCTTTTTGCACTTTTGACTGAGCAGTACTGCTACAGTACTTGTGGTACAGTTTTTGCATCAACAGTGAGGGATGCTCAGGAAAAACATAGTTGTTGGCCGAGGAAGAGAAGTCTTCTTTGTTAAAATCGCTCCAAAATTTTATAGCTATCTCTTCTATTTTTATTCCTAAATCGCCTTTACCAGCATCTATATCTTGATTCATGTTGAACTGATTCATTCTTAATGTGTTGTGCTCCTGAAAAAAATAGTCAATAAGTCAATGAAAAAAATGTGCGACAAGTTTTAAGTAAACGTACAGATATTCTTAGAGTTTTCAAGCAAAATAAAAGTTGATTAAAGCCAAGAAATTTCAGCAGAAAGAATGTCAAATAAGATGAATTTGGTGAGTTTATCAAACATAAACAAAAACAACATGCAGTGTGCTTGTTCAAGCGTTTTTTCACACAGTCATTGTTTAGACTTTAGAGAAAGAGAATCCAAGCTGAATCCAAATCCCAACTGTTTCTTCACTGCACACTGACTGTTGCGCTTCTCTTTCGGTTTGTCCAACTGTCACAGTGCACTGAAGGAAAAGTTAGGATTTGGATTCCGACTTGACTCTCTGCTTCTACTTGTCTGTGAGAGCCCTCAAATGAGCAGACGGTTGTGTACGTTACAGTTCAGAGAACAAACGTAGCCCAGACAAACAGAGTGCTTTAGTACCCCATTAATATTACTCCACACTGTGTGCTTCAAATATGATAAGTGGGAAAAGCGCAAAAATTAATAAAATGTGATCTTAGTGCTAGGCCGCACTGTAAAGTAAAAACCATATCTAAATATCTTTGTTTATTTTTGAAAGCCCAAAATAGCATTTCAAACAGAAAAAAGCATTACAAAGATTAAGCAGCATTCACCTGTTGAGAAGGACAGTGTGGTAATGAATTATATAAAAAGGCTACTTTTTTCTTCCTGACTCATTACGTAGCCTTCCAATGAAGTAAAAATAACAGCAACAATGGCCTCTATTTCTCAGCTATCAATTGCAAAGGATGAAAGGTCACATCAACAGTAGTGGCGAGGTGATCGTCTCAATTTGTTCTCAACTCACAGTATTTTGTTGCCATCAATTTATGGCACGCTTGACCATCATTACCGATTCAGTGAACTCCTGCAGTAGACCACTGCAGTCTGCTTTACAAAACAAATGCTATGTACTTTTCAAGTACATTCTCTTTTATTCCGCATTTCCTCAATTACTTTTAAGGCCAGTTTTAGCGTATATAAAGTCGTCTTTCAGGAAAGTTGCCAGCATCAGCTCATCAGCTAGCAATCGTCTACCACTCAAAAAAACATGAAGTTAGCTCTTTTCGTAACCATTTTTGTCCTTTTCTTGGCCACTGTTTTTGCTGGCTATGGTGGTGGAGGTGAGAATCGCAGAAAAACTCTATCTTCAGAAACAATTTACTTACAAATTTTTTAAGGTGGAAAACGGGGAGGCGGTGGTCGCATGAAATATGGTGGTGGTGGTGGCGGTGGTCGTCGTCATGGCGGTGGTGGTGGTGGTAAATACTACAAATCACTCTAATGCATTCACTTTTTAATCAAATTTTTTTACAAAGGATATGGCGGTGGTGGTCATCGAATGAAAATGGGCGGTTATGGTTAGTCAAAGTAGTTATATGGAGCATTCTTTAAAACTAATTTATGTTTTGTAGGCGGTGGCAGAGGGGGTGGAAAGGGCAAGTACGGCAAATAAAAACAACAGTTGGACTACTTAAAATCTCTCAAAGTATTTGTAACATGTACAAACTTCAATAAAATACACTCGTCACGATTTGCACAACTTTGCCGGGTAAGCTTTGTGCTTCCCGCAGATGGGCAGTGGATGACCGACTGAATTGAAAATCCACTGATCTAAAGGCAGAACGTTGTCATCTGAAAACGTCAAATACAGATACAAAAGTGTTCCGCTGAAAAAGTCAGCAGGCTGGTGGTTTGTCCAGCCACTTTTTGGATTGTTGACATCCTTCAGTCCGGAGAAACCGTTTCTATCAGTTCGACAGTACTTTCCAATTGCCTGTGCCATCTCCCAGGCCATCTGACGGTACTTAGGGTCACGGGTGCGTCGCCAGAGGATAAAGTAGCTTTCAGCTAGTTCAGGACTGAATTTTGAGTAAGATTAGTATGAAGCAGCTACAATTAATTTTACAAAATTACCTCAAAAGAAAATCCGACGTGACCACTTTAAAGTTGTTCTGCGGCTGAAACTCTCTGGGCCCTAATCTGAGGGCTGCCTGCATTGACGCTTGGTAGCACGTCTCCGTCAGTTTGTCCGCCAGTTTGGAGTGCCTTTTTATTTGTTTTTTCGCTGTCGCCTTCTCTTCCTCAGTGCCACCCAAACTCTGCATCACCGTCGCCCCCTGAATGAGCATGGCCCCAGCCAGACAGGCAGAGTACTCCATCACCTCGCCAAACTGCTTCCTCGCTGCGTCGTACTCCCTCACCCAAATGATGCCGTTGCTCTCCTCTTTGAACATCTGTGCACGGTCCATGGCCTCAATCGCGTCTCTATACGCCTCGAGGGCGTCAATGCTCTGCTCCGACTGTCCCGACTGAATGTACGACAGAAGGAGGTTTCGGTAGTAGTGACCGCCGGAGTCGCCAAACAGCGATGAAGTTTGTGCGTCCCACTGACCGTTTATGTTCATTCGGGCGTAGTACAGGCCATTTGGCTTGGCAGCCGCTTCCAGATGCTCTCGTATTCGAGTCACCTGCTGCCGGTACTGCGGTTTGGCAGTCAGGTCGGAGAGGTAGGCGTGCTCCAGATACTGGCCACCGATGGTGCTCAGCGACGGGTACGGATTGATGGTGCTGAGGTCTTTCAAATTGAAGAGACTGCGAGGAATGCCAGTGGAGGTGTTGTAGGCGGACTCTATGCGAACTGCAAACTCTTCGGCCTTCTTCAGAAACAGTTCATCACCGGTGAGTGCATAGGCAGACAGCAGTCCGCCGATGTAGTGCGTCACATGACCAAAGATGTTTGCGTAGGTGTTGGTGTTCTCAAAGGAAAAGTTGCCCACTATCCACTGCTTGCCCTGGGCAAACTCCTTCTCAAGGCCCATCACCAAGAAGGTGCTCAGTGAGGCGAATATCGTCCTTCCGCCTTTGTGGCCAATCTGACTGCCGCTGAACTTTCGGTCAAAGGTGTCGCTCACTGGCTCAAGTGCATTGTCGCCCCAGTTGTACTTGACGTAGGCTGCCCAGGATGAACGCGCAAGTTCAGTGACAAACTCACGACGAGTGGCCATTTCGTTTAGTTTATCTGCAAAAATTATAGTATTTTTTATTATCGTTTTTAAAAATCTGAAAATCAACGAAAATATCAAACTCAACTGTTGAACCGGTTATTCATTACATCTTGAAGAATTAAATCGTGGTTTTTATTTTTGTAGAAATTGAATTTAATTACGTAAAGCAGAACTAATGTGACCACCGTTAAGGCCATAAACTTGAGAAAAGCTATCAACATTTTCTTTCTGCCATTGTTTTTTTCTTCTTTATCATTTTGTCCGATTTTTTCTTCTTCAGTAAAATTAAAGTCAAACTTTCCCATTTTGTTATTGGCTGTAAATTTTCTGGCCAATAGTGCCACCAGCCTAACCAGGTGTAGAATGAACCAAATGTTAGGTTTGATTTCGATGCACAAAAATAGTCAATTAAAAAGTCTGTTAATTACTACTAAGATGCTTTTTAGCCTGTTGAAGGTCAACTTCTTTTTTAAACACAAAAATTGTGCGTGTGTGTGCATTATGCTGTGTACTATTGTTATACATACAAAACCTGAAACACACATTGTTGCCTTTTTTGTGCATGACTGAAGACTTTATTAACATCATTTCAATTGTTTTTACTTAGCATTCTTTCTTCTGTTGATTCTATTTGCGTAAAATTATTATTCTTTTGTTTACATTTGTGCAAAATTAGCATTTTAAAACATTTAAATTTATAATTTGTTAAACTAGCTTTTTAATTTGAGTTACAATTTAAAGTGACAAATGTAAATTTTGTTATTGGAGCTTGACATTTAAACAACATAAAAACACACAGTCAAAAGTTAGTATGACATCAAAAAAGACGTCACACTAAACGAGGAAGGCTTTATCTGAATGGGCCTGTTAGGTTTCGGATAAAGTTTGTTGTACACTTGACTTCCCCTCTCAACAGTTTTGTGTGTGGTACTGCCTACCAGTCAATGAGTAATTTACTATGCTCTTTAGTGGAACAACCAAAACAATTGTGGCTGCCAGCAGAAGCCCTTATCAGAACGGTCCTCTTTTGTCATTGTGGATAATATGATGATGGTTAGCGATAAGCAATGTAAACCTGCTGTTCAACAAGCATGACTTTTGGCAAATGAACGTAATTTTGTTAGTGTTTCTTTTAATTTTGTTAATTTAATTGTAATTAATTTTCAATTTATTTCGTCTTTTGAATGTCCAGAAAACTGTCCTTTAGGGCATAATTGCAATAGTGGTGAAACTAACAACCCAATCCCATGTGAGTTTAAGGTGATGAAGATTAACTCTAGATGATAAGATTGTACTTTGTGCAATGAGTGATTTAAAAAACATATAAATTAAAAGTTGTATGCATGTTATAATGACAGAGACTTTGTCTACTAACCAAAAGCAAAATGGATTTTTGGACACTTTTTCTTGGCCAGATATTAGCCGTTTTACTGATCGTCTTTTTGTGAGTATTTTTAGTTAAAAAAGTTTTATACAAAATAACATTAAAATTTTTTCAAAAGTTACTACTATCAAAAAATCAGCTACTGGAAAAAACTTGGAATAAATGGACCACTTGCATTGCCACTTTTTGGAAATGAATGGGAAAAATACTGGAAAGGTCAACAAAGGTGTGAGTTGGAGTGGTTCCAAAATTTCGGAAAGATTTATGGAACGTTCAATGATAAACTGGAGCCTAGCTTGACAATAGTTGATCCTGAACTGGTCAAGCAAATTATGGTAAATTGATATTAAAGCCCACTTCCTAATCATTCAGGTGTACAACTTTATTTTAATTAATTTTGCAATTTTACAGGTGAAAGATTTTTCTCTGTTTGTTAATCGTGCCCCCTTTCCCGGCGGAGGACAAACAAATAAGATGCTTTTCTTTCTTGAGAATGAACACTGGAAGAGAGTGAGGTACTATTGGAATTTAGTTTCAATATTTTTCTGACATTTTCTTTAAACCTTTGATTTTCAAAGAGCTATTACAAGCCCAGCTTTTACTAGTGGCAAACTTAGAACAATGACTCCCTTGATGGAGCAGGCTGTCGGAAAGCTGATGAACTACTTTGAGAAAGTCAGCAAAAACGGTGAAGCTATTGAAGTCAAGAAAGTTATTTCTGGTTTGTATGTAAAATCAATGTACAATTTGACAATAGATATGTAGACTAATTACAAATTGTATTGTACACTTGTATGTAAAATCAATAGTACTATTGATGTCATTAGTTCGACGAGTTTTGGATTTGATAGCAAGGCAAATGATGATCGTAGCGAAGAGAATCCATTCGTGAAGACTGCCACAGAGATGTTTGCCTTTAACTTATTAGGCACCGTCATAAAGCACTTTGTTCCAATGTCTGTACTCAAATGGATTTACAAACGAAGGAGAGCAGGCAAACCGGAAGGTGGTTTCATCGGAGAGATGTCACAGGAGATTGTCAAACAACGACGAACAACAGGTGTTCGCAGAAACGACTTTATTGACTTGCTGGTGAATGCCTCAGTGAGTGAAGAAGAACTGAAGAGCGATGATTACAATAAGTTTACAGCAAATGATGACAAAGATGGTGAGTAAAGTGATAATAAAAGGGCGGATTGTGCAATTTAAAAATTTCACTTTATTTAACAGATGAAGTAGTTGAAACTCCTCAAGCTAACACTGGCCATTCAAAACTAGTGAAAAAATTGGACGATGACGAAGTATATGCTCAGTGCATGATATTTTTTGTGAGTAATGCATTTTTTGTTAAGGAGTTATTTTTAAAACTTTGTTTTTCTTTAGATTGCCGGTAAGATTTTGTTTGGCTCTACATGTCAGCATCAAATATTAATTTTTTTATTGCAAACTTTTAAAACACTTATATAAAAATTGCAACAAGGGTAAATACTTTTTTAAATATTTGCTGAGCATAACTTTAATTTGTGTTTTTATTTTTTACTTTAGATTTGAAACAACTGGTAAATTTTAAACTAATTCAGTTTTGAACAAGTTTTAATCGTCATTTTTAGCCTCCACTTTAACTTATCTCTTGTACGAACTGGCAAAGAACCCAACAGTTCAGGAACGACTCTACGAAGAACTTTGCAATGTCAAATTAGAGAGCGATGACTTTTACGATACTGTGATGAACAAACTGCCATACCTGAACGCCGTTGTCAGTGAAACGCTGAGAAAGTACCCACCTGTGAATCGACTCGAGAGACGAGCAGGCGTCAGCGGATACAAACTGGGCGGAGTGACTTTGCAGAAAAATCAAATGGTCTACGTGTCCCAGTACGCAATGCAGCATGATCCAGAGCTGTTCCCCGATCCTGAGTCCTTTCAACCGGAGAGATTCCTTCCGGAGAATAAGCATCGCATTGTGCCCTACAGCTACAATCCCTTCGGACAGGGTCCTCGAAATTTTACGTGACCAATGAGTTTTCTTGATAAACAGCAGAGTAGTTTAATCTGTTTCATTTCTTTTTTCAGGCGTCGGCATGCGGTTCGCCCTCCAAGAAGTGAAGGTGTGTCTGGCCAAGGTCGTGCAGAAGTACCAGTTTGTTGAGACGCCAAAAACGCCAAAGAAGCTCACCTTTGTTCCTGTCGGTCTGATGGTGGTGGATCCATTTGAGCTGAAGGTCAACCGACGAGGTTAAACTTATTACAGTATAACTTGTACTGTTTTGTAAAAAGATGTCAAGGTTCACTCTAGTAAATGTTGCTGATTGTGTTAAACACGATCGATTTTTGCAAATTAGCATTCTGGTTAATGAACCTATTTACTAGTGTTTTGGTGCCCTTTAAAAGAGTGCCACTGTTTTTATGGCAATGCTTTTACTATATCAATGATGACGACTCTGCCTGGTAAATTTTTTATATTTAAATGTAAATTAAATTTGTTAAAGTTGTGCTTTCTTCAGTTTTTCTTTCAGCTTTTCTTTTACAGTTCTTAGTGAGAAAAGTTGTCTCTCAAGAAGTTGACATCCCTCTAGTTGATGCTTACAAAAAAAATTGTGGAAGAAATCGTCTCAAAGGTGGCACCATTGTCAATGGGGTTGTCGCCGGTGAAGGCGAGTTTCCCTGGCTCGTGTCTCTTCAGCTGGACGGAAAACACTTTTGTGCCGCTTCAATCATTTCTGATAGATGGTTGATTAGTGCGTCGCACTGCTTCACCAAGTAAATAGAAGAAACTAAAACACTACCTAAATTATCTAATCATGTTTTACTTATAGAATAATAACAAAGGGAGTAGTGAATAAGGTGGTCGCCGTAGCGGGCACCAATGACATCGGCAACCAGTCGGCGGGCGACCGGTACGCCATTGAAAAGCTAATCAGACACGAAGCCTTTAACGGTGGCACCTTCTTCAATGACATTGCTCTGCTGAGAAGTGCCTCGCCGATTGCCCTTCGGAAGAGTGATTCCGCCTATCAGGTGAACACCATCTGCCTGCCGCCGTACAATACTGCCAAGGTGGAGTTCCCACCGGCGACTGCAGATGTTGCAGGCTGGGGCTACACTGACTTTTTCAATGGCGAAGTAGAGAAAAGATTGAGACGGGTAACTGTCAGTTTAATTGAACACAATGACTGCTACCATGTGTACGCTGACAAGTTGAAAATATACATGAGCAATCAGACGTTGTGCTACGGCAAGGATGGCAAGGATAGCTGTTCAGGTGTGTTCAACACTAAAAAAGTTAAGCACTAATTTTATTTTTTCACCAGGCGACTCTGGTGGTAGTTTGGTCAAGAAGGTTGGCCCTCAAACGACGGCAATAGGACTAGTCAGCTTTGGCCGACTGTGCGCCCAATATCCAGGTGTCTACACAAATATTGTCGATTTTAGAGATTGGATTGCAAAGCACATTTACTGATAAATAGTAGTAGTTTAGAAAGTACATTTCTGATTGTAACGGGTGAACAGATAAAGAAAGGCGTACTTGTAGGCAAACTGACTGGTGAAAGGCAACGTCGTTGAGGCCAGTCCCCAAAACCAGTCCCAGGCACCGTGGCCTTTGCTGTAGCCTAAGCTGAAGTCACCATTGGACTGAATCGTTCTCTTCACCAAAGCAGCAGTTGGCTTCTTCAAATTAGACGCCCATCCGAGGTGGGCAAAGCAGTCAATGAGCGCCGTCGCCGGGTTGAAAACGTCCAGCGGTCCAAGTTCGCTGGCCGAGTAGTCCCAAGGAAAAGCGTGGTGGTAGTTGTGAAAACCCTCACCAAACATGAGATGCCTCGTTGAGGCCTCCACCGGCGCCAGTTTTCTATTGTACGGCTTGGTGCCGTACATGTGCGCCCAAGAGTTGGTCATCAGTGTCACGTGAAAGGTGAAAAGGTACCGGTAGAGTACACAATTGAGAAAAGCAATCAATGCATGCTCCTTCCACAGCAGGACTGGAATCAGAGTGGGTATGATTGCATTGAGCAGAAGTACGAGCGGACCATAGTGTCGATGCTGGAAAGTCACTATTGGGTCGGCGTTCAAGTCTTTCATATCAACGGTGGCGCCTTTGAGCATCACTTCAGGGTGCTTACGAACCATAAGCCAACCCTTAAAAAACGATACTTTTGTTATTCGTTGAGAAAGTTGAATAAAACGCTTACCATATGACTAAAAAAGAACCCTCTGGTAGCATTATGAGGATCGGCGTCTGTATCCGACCACTTGTGGTGCACTCGATGATCACGCACCCAATCGTAGATGCTATTTTGCATGGCCATCGTCTGACAGGCGGCTAGGAAGAGGCGTAGCCCAAATGTCGCCTGAAAGCTTTTATGGCTCCACAGCCTATGGGCTCCAATTTGAATGCCAAAAATGTTTGATAAGACAAGCAGGGCACCAAAGAGAATAGTGTAGTTGGCGGTGAAGGGGGCGAGGAAGAAGGCAGAGATGCCGAAGATGTGAAAGACTGCCAGTTTGACTACCATCGACCAAACGATCTCTCGTTTGACTGGCTTGGTGATAGTTCGCTCAAACGGCTGCTGCTCACAAATGTCACCAGACTGTTGAAAATCATCATCTTGTTTGTCATCATCAGCAGCAGCTGTAGATTCCAGTTCAGACATAAAGTCCAGTTCGGAAAGACTGTTCATGGTGTGGCAATGCTGTTTTTAAATCGAAAAAAGTTCATCTGATTGCCACTTTATATAGGCAATCAATCGCTAAAACGAACAGATCAACCAAGATTTTATGGCAAACAAAATCACGTCATTTACGTTAAAAGTTTTAATTTTATGCAAACATTTGCATTTCAAAAAACTTTAAAATCCAGGATTTATGCAAATAAAAAACGTCTGAAACACGTCAGAACATTGCACTCGAAAGTGCTTGTACGTTAAAATTAGCCGTTCTTTTCTCTCTAGACCAACTTGATTATCAAGTAGCGTTTTGATTGCGTTTGCAGCTACTGCCAAACAAAGCAATCTTCATTGATGTTTAGCACAAAGTAAGCTCCCACTACTCAAAAGCAAACTAATAAAGCACCTTATCTGCAGACAACCGACAAACTGATAAGCCAAAAGCAGTTACATGGCTAGTATTTATACATTGCTTTTGGGATGCAAACAATGCAATAACAATTTTTGTTTGAAAAATGGATTTTTTAGTTCTTTTAGTCAGCAGTGTTGTTGTCATTTTGACGTTTGTTTACTTGTAAGTTTTTTTTATTAATTTATTGCAGTTCAGTAATATCTTATTCTTTACCAGCCATACAAAACGCAAGTACAGCTACTGGTCAAGTAGAAACATCAATGGACCAAGTCCAGTCCCTTTTCTGGGAAACATCTGGGAGCAGATGAAACGGGGTCAAATGGTGACTGAAGTTGAGTGGGCAAATAAATACGGAAGAGTAAATTTCAAGTTTTTTTGAAATTTTTCAGTTTAAAAACAAACTTCATTATTACTAGATTTATGGCACTTACATTGGCTCATTACCTGCTCTGGCAATAACCGATCCTAAGCTGATAAAACTAGTCATGGTTAAGGATTTTCAGGTAGGCGGTCATTTTATTGCAGCCATTTCATAGCAAACTTTTTCATCGCACCATTTTTTGAATCGGATTTTCAGTACTTCATCAATCGCCGCAAGGCAATCAGCACTGAGGAGCACACAACGAAAAGTCTTTTCAACCTTGAAAATGACGACTGGAAACGAGTGCGGCAAATTTGCAGTCCCGCCTTCACCACATCGAAGCTGCGAGGAATGAAGCCATTGATGCTGGAGTCCCTCAACAAACTGTCGTCGTACTTTGAGAGCATCAGCAGTGAGGGAAGTGGAGAGATCAACGTCAAGGAGGTTTTTTCAGGGTTTACGATCGACGTTATCGCATCGACTTCTTTTGCCACTAACACCGACGCAAATGGGGATCGCAGAAAAAAAATCCTTTCATTGAACATGGTTTGAACCTTTTCAAAGTAAACCTACTTGGAATGATGAGAATCCTCCTTCTGCCAATGTTCATTCGACGGTACCTCAGCAAAATCCGCCCTCAAGAAAACTTTGCCTTTTTTCGACAGCTAGCAAAACAAGTGGTCAAACAGCGACGAGAAGGTAATGTCAAAAGAAACGATTTTGTCCAGCTGTTGATGGATGCGTATGTAGACGAAAGTGAATTAAAGAAGACTAGCTATGAAACGCTGACCGCTTCCAATGAGAAAGAAGGTTTGTTGCATTTGAGCTCATGCTGTAACTATAACATTTTCCTATTTAGACCCTACAGTTGAAAAAGAAGAGAGCAAGCAGCTTGGAAAAACCAAAAATTTTCTCGATGACGATGAGATTATAGCAAATATTATCCTCTTCTTCCTAGCTGGTTTTGAAACCACCTCATCCGCCTTGGTGCACACTCTGTTTCACCTTGCGCAAGACCAAGAGATTCAGAACCGCCTGCTGAGTGAGATAGAAGAGGCACTGCACGGTTTGGACATCACTTCAGGGGAGTACTACGACACGGTGATGACAAAAATCTCGTACTTGGACGCCTGTATCAAGGAAACACTGCGTCTTTACCCGCCACTAGTTCGTCTGGAGCGTCGAGTGAACACTGATGGCTACAATTTGGGTGGAGTTGAGCTGGAGAACGACCAACTGGTGACCATATCGGCATTTGCCATTCACCGCAATCCCAAGTACTACCCGGAGCCGCTGACCTACAACCCTGAACGATTCATGCCAGAGAACAAGCACCTTCTGACGCCGTACACCTATCTTCCGTTTGGCGTTGGCAGTAGAAACTGTAGGATTTTTCTTGATAAGCAACAGAGTAATTTAATTTGTTTCATTTTTTTGCAGGCATCGGCATGCGCTTTGCATACCAGGAAATCAAACTTTGTCTAGCCCGAGTAATAACTCAATTCAGGTTTGACAAATCGCCCCAAACACCAGAAAAACTTGAGTTTTCAAAGATGGGAATAGTTTCGGTGAAACCATTCACGCTTAGTGTAAGTAAAAGGTAATCATCTTTTGTGCCAAAAATGTTTGTTTTATTAAGACTTCATTGTGTAGCTCTCTGTTTGTAAAAGAACAATAACATAACTTAAGGCAAAAGCTAAAATGGAGAGCATAGTTGATTGTTGCACCGAGTACACACCCCAAATGGTCACAGTAAACTTCAGTTGTGATATCTTCTGGAAGAGCATCAATTGCCTACTTGACCAGTTGTTGACGTGTTCACAGGTGGTGACCACTAGCTGGTCAAATTGGTTCACCACCAGACTACCTGCCAGGCAGTACACTGAAATGCGAAGAAGGCAGTAGATGAGGTGAGTGAATATGATCGAGCAGTAGTAGTGCGCTTTGCGATGGTCATCACTGATGAGCAGAAAGCAAGAGCAGGCAATGAGAAAGATGGTGTCGGCTATAAAGTTGACAGTCATTGGAAGGGCAAAGGAGCGCATTACCTTCTGCAGGTGTCTACTTAGCTTTTCCAATTTCACCTTCAAAGTGTTCAACTGTTCAAAGTTCAGGTTGCCTGTTATTTGATTTTTCATCTGTTTCAAAATTTGCTGGTAAACAAGCATTAAGTAGAGAAAGAGAACGGGTATTTTGGTCATAAAAATATGTTGAATGAAGTTTGCAGCGGTCACTGCAGATAGCCTGTTGAATAGCCCCATTTCTTGGTACGGAATACCATAAACAGTATTATTGAAAACACTTTTAATTTTACTGATATTGAAAATAACCCAAGAGAGAGTGTATGATACCGCAATGATCAGAAAACCCAATACAAATATTTTAATTGAACTCAACTTTTTGTGTATTTGATCAATTAGAGGAGTTTTTGTAATATCTTCAATAGTTTGACCTCCAATAAATAAACTGAAAGAAAAACAGACTGCATTGTTTGTGATCATGACAATCATCATTGACTGCATTAAGTGCCGCAAAATAGGCTTAAGATCAGTAAACTCATTTCTGAATTGTGTAAAAGAAAAGGTGCGTACACTGAGTTGCAAAGAATCAGTATTGTTGTCTGAAACGATTTCATTTGGTGATATTTCATAAGAAGGAATCAATACCAAAAAGTGGGCAATCACAATGATAATATTGTAAACAATAAAAGCGTAGTTTCGAAAAGAGGCTTGAGAGTTATCAAAACATATTCCAGAAAACGAATTTCCAAAGCATCTAAACTCAAAAAAGTGTTAGAAAACACAGTTTGTGAGAAAAACATGAATATCTACGTTTTATTTACCTGTAAAATTGCACAATTAATTTTAATGATTTTGGGCAATTTTTAATTGGATATACATAGTTTTTAAAAAACATTTTTGCAAAGTTGTTGTTTGCATGACTTTTCAAAAACATTTTTAGATATTTTATTAATTATTTTAAGTTATACCAATAACCACTAGTTAATTCCTTATAATTGGCAAAATAAATGTGTTATAAGTTTCAATTGATCACTACTTTTAATCGATAAAACTACAAATGTACTTTGTTATTGAATTTGAGTTTCTAGAACATTACTTTTATTTAAAGTATACCAATTTAAAACCCGGTACAAATGTGAATACTACACATAAAATATATAACTTTATGTGTAGTAACTGCTAATTTGCAGTGATTTAAAAGGAAATTATAAAAAAGAGTTTAGGTTTAAGTGTAGCCCAAAATCAATGACCCAGTGTTCAATGTTTCCGATGAAAACTACGATAATTACTTTTTAATAAACGCACATGCTCATTATTGTAACACTTGAATACACACTCTTTAGCGACCATACCTGTGTTAGGCTATTTTTCAAAATTTAACGAGCAATAAAAAAATGTACTTTGCTTTTTTCAAATGTGTCAACTTTCGATTGATTATTTTAAGTGCACCCACTGATTGAGTAACTAAAAATGTCGCACTTTGGTTAGTGTCCGGTACAAAAGTACTAAAGGCGGTAGACCTGTATAAAAGTACCCTTTTGGTGCACAATTAAAGTCGACTTGAAAGTGCACTCTAAAGAATATAAAAACGCCTCTGATTGGCAGTGACAAATCACAAACGAAAAGTTGACACAAAGTGAGAACAACTAAATATTTAAAAATGAAGTTTTTTATTGTTTTAGGTAAGTTTAAAATGCTTTTTGCTAAAACCTGTCAAACTAACTATTTTTCACATCAACAGCTATTACCATTGCCAGTGTCGTTGCCGACGACTGCAGCTATGATGAGGTGAAAAAGTGCTACAATCTAGAGTACATGTTTTCAGAAGGCAAGTTCCAGTGGCCCACTGATGATGGATCAGTGCAGACACTGTGCGGCAAACTGATGGAAGGCGGTCAGTGCTTTAAAGCATTTGTCGACAAGTGCAGCAAAATTCCCGCCGCAAAAGAGCAATTCAACAAGAAGATGGCTGCCCTAAAGCTGTACCACGAATCAGTGTGCGGCAGTGCTGACGGCAGAAAGGGCTTCCTTGAACGAGTGCAGTGCTACTCCAACCCGAATGTGATTGCTCCAGTAAAGGCGGCGCACAAAAAGTTTGTCGCCATGGTTGAGAAGCTGCCTAGCTATGATAAGGCACAGCGAAAGCAGGCCTTCTGTTGCTCAATTCTCTACCTGAAAGATGCCGCCAAGGGCCCGGTCAGTGCAAACTGCAAAGCCGACACTGTTGAGTACCTGAAGGGTCTGCTCCAGACAGTGGTAAGTGATTTTTGAGGGCTGTTTCACCTAGCCACATTTAACCTGACATTTACTTTGTTTCACTGTGTAGGCTGCATCATTCAAAGACAAGTGCGGTTCGGTGACTGATTTCGCTGGCTGCTCTGCTTCGCTGCCGGGCAATATTTCGGGTGATTTCAAAAGCATCGCCAATGGCGGCCCACCGACAACGCAGAATAAGATCGCTTTTCCCACCCTTTTCAAAATGTGGCAGGACATGTAGAAAGTTATTAACAGCTTAAGGGTATTATTGCTAAAAATAAGGCTCACTAAACTTTATTTTATTGTAAACTGGATTATAAGTAAAATATTTTAAATAAATAAATGAGTGTTTTTTTACATTCAAACTCAAAATTACTTTTTGCAATTTTTAAAATGCACTCTAGCAAGTAATTTATCACCATTATAACGTAATTTGCTGCAAACTTGATTTTAAAAATATATTTTGAAACTTTAGTCCATTTAAAAAACTAATTTTAAATCTACGAAAAATTGTTTTTTAACATTTGATTTATGTCACATTAAAACTTTGTTTTTTCAAAGCAATTGAATAAACATTAGATAACGAAAAGTTGAAAAACTATTGTGTCAATTGTAAAGTGAATTATGTTTGCTACCATATTTGCTCTACTAACTATTGAGCAAATTATGCATTCAGTGAGTGCGAGAGAGCTAGCCCGAGTGGCATTACTTACTGCTGGTGATAAGACGACAACTCACCCTGACTGACTGACTAACCAACCAACAGACTTGATACTACCAGTCTGCCGTACAGGGCTGATGTACATGTACAGCTAAACTGTGCACAGTGTTGAACAACAACAACTACGAGCAGGCAAAGCCAAGCTCAGTGTTACCGTCACAAGCAACAGCGACAGCAACAGCAGCAGCCATTATCAGGGTCGTCGCTTTCCTTGTCGTTTTGTTTCCACAACGAGGAATGACTCTGTTTAGCAGTAGCAGCAGCAGTATTAGTCTTCTGTTGCTACTACACAGGGAAGATCAAAACGGACGTCGGTATTGTGATCCAAATTAGTGTGCTTGTCTGTGCGTGTGTAAACATGGAGTTAGTACAAACAAATAAATCGGACGGTGGCAAACTGTGCCTCGTGTGTGGGGATGATGCCTTGGGTAACCTGGAGCCAAAACGCTTTTCTACCTGCACTTATCTGATTTTTAACTAATTTTAATTTGTTGCTTCACCAAAATAGGCTTCAATTTCAATGGAATGAGCTGCGTCTCCTGTAAGGTGATAAATGTCGCAAGTTCAAGGCCTCGGGCTAAACTATTTTTAATTAAAATTTGTTAAGTATAATAACATCCGACACACCTTTTCATTTTCAGGCCTTTTTTAGGCGGACTGCAACTCGAAATATTGTAATATGATAATAAGAGAAAAAGTGACATGCAATTGTAATATAACGGGCTTTTTTACGCAGTCATACGAATGCTCAAACAAAGGCAACTGTAAAATTGACAAACACTCTCGAATTAAATGCAAGTTTTGCCGAATAAAAAAATGTTTTGAGGTAACTACATTGTGTTTTTCTGTTCACAACCAAACTAATTAGTGATTGAAACTTAAGATAGGCATGAAAAAGGTAACTTTTTGTGAAACTATATACTACAACTGTCGGCTTACTGTTGAACTTGCCCGGTAGGAGTTAATATACAGTCGAAAGCAATCAACTCAGTTTATACCTAATGAAAATGAATTCAACATTCAAAGAGAAGACTGGACGCGGTGTAAGCAAACAAACCAAGTTTGCTTTGTTGTAATATTAACTTTATCTTCTGTTTATCTATTGCTTTAGCTAAAAAGATTCTAAAACTGGACCCGGCAATTCAGCCACTTGCTGCGTCTGAAGTGACGCAAATCAGCGGCATCAACAGTGCAATGATGATCTTCAAAAGCGATTCTAAGGCAGAGGTGACGGCAACTGCGACCAGTATTCTTCAGTTTTACAACCTCCCTGGTGATCTGGTATCAAGAGTAATTCATTTCTGCCAGTCCTTTAGTGAATTCAACCTATTAGAAGAATGGGATCGTTTGCTAGTAGTCAAGTCATTTCACACGCATCTGATGATAGTCAAGTTTGCCTTTGAGTTTAGCTGTCGTCATGATGGTTTTCCCATTATCTACGTAAGTGCCAGCAGTGCTGTGGTCAATCGCTTAACAGAAATAACAATGAAGTGCTTTGCACAGGACCAAGCAGGGAACAAGGCGCTCTTTGTCAACTGGGACGTCTACCGAGAATGGACCAGCAAGAATGTCATCAACACATTTCGCTCCTATCACTATTGTTTGTATCGAGAAATGGAGAACGACGTTAATATTCGAAACATTCTTGCGGCCCAATTGCTATTTAAAGTAATGAAAAAAGAACTTAAACGCCAAGAATTTAAAGGGTAATGTGCCAGTTAAAGGATAGAGAACGGGCAATTTTCCATTTTGTTTCCTAACAGTAGTCTTCCATTTTTTACTTTTTTTATTCTTACACATTTACCAGTCCCAACCACAACGTGTACTCGCACTTGCTTACACGGTACTTAGAGAATAAGTATGGAAGTAAAGTTGAAGCAAAGCTCAAGTTTCAGGCGCTGGAGCACATTCTCAATGACGTTTCAAGAATAACAGACATTGTTTTTGAAATTTATCAATCGCATGGTACAGGTGTTCATGAAGTACTTCAAGAGATATACGACATTGTTTGACATTCTTTGACATGTTAACTTATTTATTTTTTTCTAACGTATATTCTGTATACTTGACAACCACATTTATTTATTGATTGTTTTTTAATTTTTGTTGTTGTCAATAATAACGTGAATCCTCGTCTAAAGGTGGAGCCACGATTGGGCACGCTTTTTTTGTACAAAAAATATTGATTTTATACTACTTATTTTAAAATTATATAAATGTGCTTACATGTAAAAAAATTGTTGACGCGCAAATGCATTAATAATTCGAATCGAGTTTGGCGAATTGACAAAAAACATTTAGTCAGTTCAAGTTGAGTGCATTTTCTGTTTTGTCAATAAATACAAAAAATGGAAAATATATCTAATTAATAATCTTTGTTGCTGATCAATTTTACAACTTGTCAACTGAACTCAGCATATGCGGGTCAACAGAAAGAGGGGGGCCTAATATTAATGGAACTGCACTTGGAGACTTTTAATCAAATTTACCAGATCAATAGTTTTTGTACACAAGCAGAGGAAGAAAAACGAGTCAGAGAATTACGGTAATGAAGACTGTGAATGCAAACAAGATAATGTTGTTGTAGTACATGGGGAAGGATAATTTCAATCAGTAGCAGTTATTCAAAAAATGACTCATTCTGCTGAAGATTGCCTCCGATTTCGGAGAAATTGGCGACAGTTACTATGGCAGCTAGCTGGCAATTCGATTAATGCTCTGCTTTTGTCCTTCGCCTCTGTACTTTGTGTATTTCCCGGCACTGGTAACCCATCGTAATGAGCCACTGCCACAAAGCAATGGCTGTGGCCGTCTGCCAGCATGTTTGTTCCTTTATCAACCATTTCAGTTCTTTGTTGTTTGCTGTAAAATAAAAAACAACCCGAAAAAAAACACAACAATAACCGCGTCCAAATGCATGTTACAGTGTGTCCGAATTTAATTCGCTGCCATTTCTCTTCGATTAATGGAGAGCAAGCTGCCACTGTCTAGCGGCCAGACAAATTAGCAAAGAATCCAATTTCCACAATTGCGGTTCGATTTAGCAGAAGGAAATGTATACTTTTCTTTTGCGTCGGTGCAACATTGCCTGTCTTTTTGGTTCCCAGTACAATGTAGCATGTTTGCAACTACACACTGGACGACTTTTGATTCGCCAGCAATAAAAAATAATCATAATTTTTAATTTTCCAGTAACAATGGGAAAAGATTAATTTCTTTGCGTCATTTCTCACTAAATTGAAAAATGTGCCATGTTAAAGTTATCTTTTTGCAGTGTTTTGAAAAAAAGTCGGCCTAACATCAGTCGTGTAATGTTACTACTACTCGTCGAATTTAATCCAATAGTGCCAAATGATGATTAGATATTTTGTGCTTTTCATTGACATTGCAAGCAGCATTGGAAACCGTACAAGGAACGTACAAATAAAAAATAGTATTGTGACGATTGTTATCTACTAGTGCTCGTGGAAGAGCACCAATTTGAAGCTTCTGATAACAGGGAGAGGTGATCAAAGAGAGCGAACTAATGTCGATTACTTTGTGCTAAAGCCCATGTGTGCTAAGCTCCGATGTGACTTCTCCTTCCTTCTTCTCTTTTTTTCAGTCGTATTTTTTCTCTGCTGATCAGAACTCGACAACCACGAGGCCCCCTGTACGGCAAATTTGCCGTCCGTGATAATGACAAACGTTAAAAGATGTGTGGTTTTTAATGGAAGCCGTTAGACTGGCTCTCTATCTCTCAATCAGACTTTCTCTCTTTTCTGTGCTCTCAACTCTCAATTAGCAATAGGCTACACGACTAGAGCATTACTGGTTTGGGCAAGCGAGAAGAAAAGAGAAGAACAAACTTGGCAAAAGTATACTACTTCCACCGTTGTTGTTGTCTCCTTTGTTGTTGTTTATTGATTTATTTGTGTCATTTGTCTCCTTTCTTCTTTATCTTCCACTTCTTCTTCTGCCTCTTCTTTTCAGTAAACAATGACCACAAAACAGTTGACAGTACTGTTTGTTCCTCTCGATGGCTTCGGACACATAAACTCCTGCGTTGGCGTTGCCGAACAGCTGTTAGCACGCGGTCACAGGGTCGTCTTTGCGCTGGAACGCGCCTGGAAGGGCAAAGCCTCGGCGTACCGGGGCATTGAGGAGGTGCACTTTACCGACCCGACGCGAGACCCAGCTCACGGCGCCAATGACCACTGGATTCAGTACATGGAGGAGTTCAAGCCCAGCTTCCAGCTGGCGCCCATCGACAAGTATCGCCTGAAGGCGCTGAATCGCGACCTGGAGGAGTCCTTCCTCTACACGCTCATGAACGTCGACGACCAACTGGTGGAGATTATCAACAGCCTTCTGCCTGATGCGATTGTGGTGGACACGTACGTGACCATTCCTGCCGTCCACAAATCCGCCATTCCCTGGGTCTGGCTTACCAGTGCAGCTCCACTGGTCTGCCTGCCGTCGGAAAACTTGCCCCCTCATGGGACAGGTGAGTTCAGGGGGAGGCCCCTTTTGCACTGCTAATGACTACTAGTACTGGCACAGCACTGGCGGGCACGTACGCGCCAGCATGTTATTAGCATCATCATTAGCATCATCTAGTACAGCTTGTACACATGCACACCGTTTACTGATTCACGCATTTTGTATTCTGCCTGTGTGACTTTTCACTCCTGCACCCTTTACCAAACTCTTCCCTAAACACTAGGCTACCCGACTGACGGCGATCGCAACGAGTGGACGGAGTTTCGCCAGCTGGAAGAGGCCTGGCTGGCGCCCAGTGGCGCCCGCTTTGCCGCACGACTGCAGAAGGAGTTCGGCATTGAGCCGCCAGCCGAAGGCGTCATGTTGCCCTCTCCCTACTTAAACATGTACGCCTATCCAATTGAACTGGACGAACGGTACCTGCAGATTCGTCCACTGCCAGAAAAGTGGCACCGATTTGAGCACTTCATTCGCACCACTGAACGCAGTGACTCCTTTTCCATTCCGCAATCCTTCCTCGACGGCTCGCCCGGTCAGCTCGTCTACGTGTCTATGGGCAGCATGGGCTGCGCATGTTTGACGCTGATGAGGCGGCTAATTGAGATACTCTCTCGCTCGCCCAATCGGTTCATCTTCTCGCTGGGCCCCTACGCCGCTCAGCTGCAGCCACTGCCGGCAAACATGTGGGGCGACCGCTTTGTGCCTCAGACCGCCGTCTTGCCGCTGGTGTCACTGGTGATCAGCCACGGCGGCAACAACACCACTCTGGAGGCACTGTACCACGGCTCTCCGCTGCTCATCTGTCCGCTTTTCGGCGACCAGCACGACAATCGCCAGCGAGTCACCGAGGCCGGTCTGGGTGATGGCGTGGCTAATCCCTACAAATGCCCACCGGAGGAGCTGCTGGAGAAGGTCGACAGACTGCTGTCGGATGGGCAATTACGAGAGCGCATTCAGACGGTCTCCAGACGACTTCAGGCGTCAAAAAGTACTGAAAAGGCGGCCATTGCCATTGAAAAGGTTGCCCTTTTGCCTAATTGAGCAGTCTCGGCAGTCACAGTTGCAGACAAAGGAAAAGTGGATGCTAATTTCTGTGTGATTGTACTTCTAATTGCCTTTTAATTAGGCATTGCCAGTTGCATTTTCCACATACTGCCAACAAAAGCATCATGTTGAAATGCTGCCTTTTGTGAAAAAATCGTTTTTTGTTTTAATTTGCAGAAACTAACTATCAAATATATAAAAAATATATTTAAAAGAAAAAAGTATTTACCTCTACACCGTAATGTCGTTTCATTAAGAAAATTATAAAATGATAAATCTTCAAGCAGTTGTAAACTATAAATCAGTGTCGCTGTTGAGAAATCTTTTTCAGTAGAAAATGCCGCAAATAGAAACATAGGCAAAATTAAGTATAAATGTCGCAAAAACAAACTTGCTACTAGAAATGACAATTAATCAGCCAATATCAATTAAAGAAAAGTTTTCAATGACTGGTTTTCTATCATAAAAAAGTGTTATTTTTCTAAAAAGTATTTTATTTTACTCATTGTATACTTTAATTATTTTGACAATCAAAAGCAAATTTTACAAAAAAAATAGCTGACAAACCAAGATCCTAAAAAGTTTGAATCGCAAAAATCCATTACAACAAATGAGCCAATGTTAATGTCAGTTTGCCTAAAGCAAGTGATTCATGCAAATGACCATAATTTTTCTTAGTTATTCTTAAATCTTGAAAATCTGTGCTGTATTTTTTATTTAGTATATACTCTAAGTGTGTCTAAAAAACTGCCTGCTACTTACTACCAAATTCACACTGCCCACTGGCCACACTAGTAATGAACACTTCATACAACAAATGCACATTGATTGCATTAATCAGTGCACAACAGCACAGTAAGAATGCTAATCACATTTCATTCTTGTCTTGAGCTGAATGCAATTGCCTCAGTGCTTAGGCAAACAGTCCTTTCTATTAGTACTTTCTTTCACTAACTCAGGAGATTGCATCTTTTCCTCTAGGCCGACTTGCACAGCAACGACTTTGAAGATATTACATTAAAGTTTGCAGTTTTTAGACAAAAACTTAATGAAAAACACTTAACACTTAAAAAAGAGCAAAATTGGTCAACTGCTTGACGTTTTGTGTTTGAATGGTTTCTATTAAAATTTTTAGTATTTTTAAATAAAAAAAAGTATTTTTTTGACACTTGAAACAAACTTTATCTTTTGTCTTTTAAAAAATCTGGAACATTATTTTCCTACTGATCAGTTGTCTAGACATCTCGTTTGGAATTTTATATACAATTTTTGAGTGTGTAAATATAAACAAAACAACCTGTTTTGTCAATAATTTGTGTGCACAAAGTCACATTGAAACGTCACGTTTCTAAAAAAAGTCCATTTCAACTGAGTGACACTTCCGCAAACTAGACATGAAGAGGTTCTTCAAGAAGGATCTATTTTAAATCTAATTGGCAAAACTGTGTCACCAATTAAAGCAAACTGTGTGATAAATCAAATA